>Ga0187843_10000187_pt1 | contig 49991 bp, 39 predicted proteins | sample SpaLakP09_SKY_43_FD_134516 | JGI IMG/M metagenome (GOLD analysis project Ga0187843, IMG submission 134516) | Oligotrophic lake water microbial communities from Sparkling Lake, Wisconsin, USA - SP09_SKY_43 | ecosystem: Environmental > Aquatic > Freshwater > Lake | place: USA: Sparkling Lake... | reverse complement strand
GTGACGCCGTCGGTATCGGGCATCCAGATGTCGAGCAGCACGAGGTCGGGGACACCGGCCTGGCGAAGCTCGCGTGCCTGCTGCGCGTTTTCCGCAGTGGTCACGACATGCCCCTCATCGCCCAGAATTTCTGAGAGCAATTCGCGGATACCCATTTCGTCATCGACGACCAGGATGTTAGCCATGTGCTGCTTTCCTCGCTGCTAGTTCATTGTCCAAGTTTTCGATCTTGTTCCGGGCCGGCGCGCTCGACGCGGCGTTAGCGAGCGTGCCTTGATGAACTGCCGGGGCCTTCCCGGCGCCTTGCTGTCGAATCTTGACCCTGGGGACGGTTTCCTGAGAAAACTGTCTCTTAATCAATAGGTGCTAACTTTACCAGCAAAATTACAATTTTTGCGCCTCGGCCATCGGTCCGATTCTGGATATCGATGCGCCCGCCATGTTCCTCGACGATTTTCTTGACCATCGCCAGCCCCAGTCCGGTTCCCCGGGCCTTGGAAGTGACGTAGGGTTCGAAGGCGCGTGCCAGGATGGTGGGCGAGAAGCCGGGACCGTTATCCATGATCGACAGACGCACGGCCGGCCGGCGCTGGCCATCGGCGCCGGCGATGTCGATCTGCTCGGTCAGCACGTCGATGCGCGGCGCACTTTGCCCCTCATCGGTGACGGCATCCTGGGCATTTTGCAGCAGGTTGTGGATGACCTGGCGCATCTGGGTGGCGTCGCCCATGACCTTGCTCATTGCCGGGGCCAGGCGTGCGTGGATCACGTCGCGGCCATCGCCGGCCAGGTAGAGGTTGAGGATTTCCTCGATGAGCGCATTGAGATCGAGCGCCACCGGCTTGGCCGGCGGGGTCTTGGCGTAGTCGCGGAAGTCGTCGACCATGCGCTTCATGGCCGTGACCTGGTTGACGATGGTGGTGGTGCCCTTGTCCAGGATGGCCGCATCGGCCGGCATGAGCTTGTCGGCCAGGCGATGCTGCAGGCGTTCGGCCGAGAGCTGGATGGGGGTCAGCGGATTCTTGATCTCATGGGCCAGGCGGCGGGCCACTTCGCCCCAGGCAATCGAGCGCTGGGCCGAGATGACGTTGCTGATGTCATCGAACACCACCACGTAGCCCACGCCGTTTTCCACCGGCAGGTGCGAGCCGCGTGCCAGCAGGGTCAGCTTGTCATGGTCGGGCTTGCCGCCTTGTTCATCGCTGGCATCGAGCACGGCCCCGGGCTGGCGCGAGAGTTCGAACTGGCGTTGCCAGTGCAGGCCGTCGGCGCCCTCGCTGCTGTGCTGGGCCAGCTGTTCGGAGAAGGCGCGGATGATGGCCTGGGCAAAGGGGGCCTGGCTTTCGATGGTCTGCAGGGGCGTGCCGATGTTGGCCGAGAAGTCGTAACCCAGGATGCGGCGTACCGAATCGTTGGCGCTGACGATGTTGAATTGACCGTCCAGCACCATCACCCCGGCCGACATGTTGGCCAGCACCGATTCCAGGTAAGCCTTGGCGTTTTCCAGCTCGGCGCGGTTCCTTTCCACCGAGGTGCGCGCCTCCAGCAGCTGGCGCGTCATGGTGTTGAAGGATTGGGTGAGCGTGCCCAGTTCGTCGGAGGTACTGACGATGGGCCGGGGCGAGAGGTTGCCCTCGGCCACCGCCTTGGTGCCTTCGGCCAGCAGCAGCAGCGGCTTGGCCAGGTCGCTGGCGATCAGGAAGGCGCTGGCGATGGCGGCGAAGATGGCCAGCAGCAGTGTGAGCGTGAGCGTGACCAGGTAGATCTTGCGCAGCCCCGAGCGCGAGACCGAGCGCTGCTGGTATTCGTTGTAGGCCAGGCGCAGGGTCTCGGCATTGGTGGCGAGGTAGTCGGGGACCGGCTGCAGGACCTGCAGGTAGCGCGTTTCGTTCTGCAGGGACATCCCGCGGCTGGGCGCCGGCACCAGCACCACCACGTGCAGCCGCAGGTTGCCGTCGGTGTCGGAGCCGCCGGGCGGGCGGGTGTCATCGCTTTCCACCGCCGAGAAGGCGCGCGAGACCCGCGCCTGGCGCATTGCCTGGCTGCTCGGCAGGATGGGCGTGAGCGAACCGATGGAGCCGCCTACCGTACTCATCACCTGGCCATTGCCGTTGACGATGGTGATTTCCATGTTCTGGTCGCGCTGGCGCGAGAGGTAGGTCACCTGCTCGGAGTCGCTCATGTCGGAGAGCTCCTGGGCCATGCCACGCGCCCGCGAGACCAGGTCCGAGAGCGAGGAGTCCAGCGCATTGCGGCCCAGGTTCAGGCCCGATTCGAGCGCCGCTTCCATGCGCACGTCGAACCAGGATTCGATTGAGCGCGACACGAACTGCACCGACATCAGATAGATCACCGCCCCCGGCACGATGCCCACCAGGGCAAACATCAGCACCAGCCGCGCCAGCAGCTTGGAGCCGAACTTGCCGCGCCGGTAGCGCTTGTAGAGACGGCCCAGCAGCAGCAGCACCAGCCCCAGCAACGAGATGGCGGCCAGGCCGTTCAAGAACAGCAGCCACGGATAGTGCTGCTCGAAGAGGGCGGAGTTTTCGGAGGCCGAGGCCAGCAGGAACAGCAGGACGCTGATGACGCCCCCGCCGACCACCAGCAGATAGCGTAAGGTGCGGCTCATTCGGGTTTGAAGTTGAATTCGATCCAGTCGGAAGACAGCCGCCAGTCACTGTTGTTGAGCGCATTGACCTGGAAGGGCTTGGGCAGCTGCGCCACGTCCAGCCGCATGCGCAGGCCGACGTGATAGGTCTCGCCGCTCTTGAGCGCGTTGTTGTCGGCGATGATCCAGCGGGGCGGGCGGCGGATCAGGGTCAGGGCGTCGTCCAGGTTGGTGAAGCTCTGCTGCAGCTGGCCGCTGATGGCGGTGTGGTACTGCCGGGTCAGCACGTTGTAGGACAGGCGCAGCGTGCGCGTGGCCGACAGGCTGGTCTCGTCGAACCAGTACCAGCGCCGGCGCGTGAGCTGGATATCGGTGGTGAAGTAGAGCGGCACGCCACGCGAGAGCGCGTCTTCCAGACCACGATTCAAATCGAAGTCATAGGACACCGAGAGCCGGTAGCCTTCGTCACTGGCTTCGATGGCGGCCTGGTTGACGGTGATTTCGGCGGCCTGCACGGCCAGCGCGGAACAAGCCAGCAGCAGCGCCAGCAGCCATTGCAGCACCGCACGCAGCAGCGGTGGCCGGCCGTTGCGCAGGGGCGCCGGCATCGAGGCGGGGGAGGGGACCGATTGCGTCAAATTCATGCACCAGGTTTTTGGAACAGCGCATAGAACAGGCCATCGTGATCGGCATCGGCACCGGCGGTGGGCAGCAGTTGGCCTGGAGCGGGCAGCCGGATGGCATTGTTTTTCTGCGCGAAGGCGATCGCTTGCTGCTCCGATTCCTGGGGCCACAGCGAGCAGGTTACGAGCAGCAATTTACCATCGGGTCGCAGCATCTGCCAAAGCTTGTCCAAAATTTGCGCGGAAAGTGTTGCAAGCTGCGCGGTGTCGGTCTTGCGGCGCAGCCAGCGGATATCCGGATGGCGCCGCACGATGCCGGAGGCCGTACAGGGCACGTCGGCCAGGATGCGATCAAAGCCCTGGCCATCCCACCAGCCGTCTTCACGCGCGTCACCGGCCGTGAGTCGGGCCTTGAGCTGCAGGCGATCGAGGTTCTCGGCGATGCGCTGCAGGCGGCGCGGATCGTGGTCCAGGGCCTGCAGGTCGAGCTCGGCCAGTTCCAGCAGGTGCCCGGTCTTGCCGCCGGGGGCAGCGCAGGCGTCCAGCACCCGCATGCCATCGGCCACATCCAGCAGCGGCGCGGCGAGCTGGGCGGCAGCATCCTGCACCGAGACCACGCCCTCGGCAAAGCCGGGGATTTGCTGCACCGGGACGGGCTTGTCCAGCCGCACGGCATACGGGCCGACGGCGCGCGCGCCCATGCCGGCCTGCTGCAGGGTGGACAGGTATTGCTCGACGCTGGCGCGCCGGCGGTTCACGCGCAGCGTCAGCGGCGGCGGCTGGTTGCCGGCGTGCAGGATGGCTTGCCACTGCTCTGGATAGGCGCCCTTGAGGCGGTCGATCCACCAGGTCGGGTAATTCCAGGTACCGGGCGGGGTCTTGGTGGCCTGTGGCATGAGCGCCGCGCGTTCACGCAGGAAGCGGCGCAGGATGGCATTGACCACACCCTTGGCGAAACTCATTTCCTGGCTGATGGCCGCGGCCTGCACGGCCTGGTCGACTACGGTGAAACTGTCATAGCCCGCCTCTTCTTCGTTGACCAGCAGCGCCAGGGCCGTCACCAGCAGGCCGTGCAACACCTCTGGCTGCGGCGGCTTGTTGGCCAGCAGGCTGAGCAGGCTGTCGGTCAGGCCCAGCTGGCGCATGGCGCGGTAGCTCAGGTCCTGGATGGCGCCGCGCGCCGGCGGCGGCGCGTCGCTGCGCGTGAAGATCTGCGCCAGTGCCTGCGGCAGGGCGTGGCCGGCGCGCACGGCAGCCACCGCCTGGGCGGCATAGGCCAGCTGATAGGCCAGGGAATCGGCCTTGGCGGCGGGGGGAAGGAGAGAAATCTGGATCACGTCGTTGCAGGCTCAGGAAGATAAGGCTGCGCCCTTGTTGCAGACAGGCAATGGTCGGTGCAATGGGCGCGGGCCGCCAGTGTACCAGCGGCCAATGCTGCCCACACCTTCCAGTTGCAATTGCGCCGCCGCCGGCCTGCAGGGGCGGTCTTCTGCAACGCGATGGGGGCACGTAAAAACGGCTGCCGCGGTGGATGATCGCGGCAGCCGTTGTGCGGGCGTATCAGGCCGGGAGCTGCTTGTGCGGCGCTTCTCCGCCTGCCCCCGGAAGGGATCAGACGCCCCAGAGGATGTCGTGATTGCCCTTCTGGGCTTCGCGCAGCATGTCCAGCAGCGGATAGGCGCGCGCCGAGAAGCTGACCGGCTCGATCTTTTCGTGGTTGTGGTCGTCGACGTCGGCGTTGTGGTGGGCGTTGACGTCACGCGCCAGTGCTTCGGCCGCTTCATGCGACTTGCTGGCGTTGATCTGCTGTTCCAGCACCGCGATGGCGTCACCGGCCTCGGCGGCGGTGATCACGCCACGGGCGGGGTCTTTGTGCAGCAGGTCCAGGATGGGTTTGGCGTGCGACTCGTACATCACCACATCGGCAGCCGCTTTTGATTTGAATGTGATCAGCATATTTCCTCAGGGTCTTTGAATGAAAACGTTTTTTGGGGCGCCCGCCGGGGGCGGAGCGCTGGAAATGCGCTGCAGACTGCATCCGCATTTCTGCGGGAGTACCCGTTTGGAGTGACGGGCAGGACAAGAATACTCCGGGAGCCGGAATCTTGTCATCCGCCCCGGTCCCGCTCAGGTTGGTTTGAAAGAGCTGAAAAAGGTTTCAATATTTTCTTCGGTGAAGGCCTTTTCCTCTCCCACGATGAGAACCTGGTAGACCCGCCGCTCCCGCACCGCCAGTCGCGCCACCAGCCGCAGGGGACGGCCGCGGGAGACGCCCCGTGCATCGAGGTCCAGCGTGCGCGCCAGGCCCGTGGTCTTGCCCGGCCACAGCGGCGCGCCCTGCGCCTGGCCACCGATATTGTTGAGCAGGGCGGTGCGCATTGCTTCCAATGCCCGGTTGGCCGCGGCCGCGTCGGGCAGCTCGGCCGTACCCACGGCAAAGGTGAGACCATCGACTTCGGCGGCCGTCATGCTCATGTCGACCTTGGGGCCGTCCAGGTCCACCGGGCGCGTCACGCTGGCCGGCTTGGCCGGCAGCAGGACCACGAAATGGGCACCATTGTCGCTGGCCTCGCGCCAGTTGTAGCGGGGTGAGCAGGCCGCCAGGCACAGGCAGGCTACGGACAGCAACAGCAGGACAGGACGAAGGCGGGGCATGAGAAAGGTCCGGAACGGGGAGACGGGCATCATATCAAAGCTGGTTTGCGGCACAGGTGAAGCAAATAGCGCGATTGTCCGATGGCCGTACGGCAATTCTTGCGGTATAAGAACGCATCGAAACGGAACCCTCTCCCGATATGAATCAAGACACCCAAACCGGCCTGCCGGAACTGACCTTGCGCGGAATGCTGCTGGGCGCGCTCATCACCGTGGTCTTCACCGCCTCCAACGTGTATCTCGGGTTGAAGGTCGGCCTGACATTTTCCTCGGCGATCCCTGCTGCGGTGATCTCGATGGCGGTCTTGCGCCTGTTTTCCAATGCCAACATCCTGGAAAACAATATGGTGCAGACCCAGGCCTCGGCCGCCGGCACGCTCTCCTCCATCATCTTCATCCTGCCCGGCCTGGTGATGATGGGCCACTGGCAGGGCTTCCCCTTCCTGCAGACGCTGGGCATCTGCGCCGCCGGCGGCATGCTGGGGGTGATGTTCTCCATCCCGCTGCGCCGGGTGATGGTGGTGCAGAGCGCGCTGCCCTATCCCGAAGGCGTGGCGGCGGCGGAAATCCTGCGCGTGGGCAGCGCCGACGCCGACGGTGGCGAGGAAACCCGGCGCGGGCTGCGTGACATCCTCTTCGGCGGCACGCTGGCCGCGGCCTTCAGCGTGATCGCCAGCGGACTGAAGCTGTTTGCCGAAAGCATCAGCCTCTGGTTTGCCGCCGGTGCTTCGGTGGTCCGCCTGACCATGGGCTTCTCGCTGGCGCTGGTGGGTGCGGGCTACATGATCGGCATCGTCTCCGGCATTGCCATCCTGATCGGGCTGGTGATCGCCTGGGGCGTGGCCGTGCCTTATCTCACCGCCGTGACCCCGCATGCGGCCGATGTCGCCCTGTCGGACTTTGCCAATGGATTGTGGAAGAGCCAGGTGCGCTTCATCGGTGCCGGCATGATCGGCGTGGCCGCCGTGTGGACCCTGGCCACCCTTTTCAAGCCCATGCTGGAAGGCGTCAAGGCCTCGCTGTCGACGCTCTCGCGCCGTCAGCAGGGCAGCACCGAGCGCACCGACCAGGACATGTCGCCGCGCTGGATCATCGTCATCAGCCTGGCCATGATTGCGCTGCTGGCGGTGGTGTTCGCGTCCTTCCTGTCGGACGCACCGGTGTCGCCGGCGCTGTTCATCGGGCTGATCGTCTATGCGGTGGTGTTTGCCTTCATCTTCGGCTTCCTGGTGGCAGCGGCTTGCGGCTACATGGCCGGACTGATCGGTTCCTCCTCCAGCCCGATCTCGGGCATCGGCATCGTGGCCGTGATCCTGGTGTCGGTGCTGCTGCTGGTCTCGGGCGCGGTCGATCCGCTGCTGGCCACGCCCGAAGGCAGCAAGCTGGCCATCGCGGTGGCGCTGTTCGTCACGGCGGCCATCATTGCGGTGGCGGCCATTGCCAATGACAACCTGCAAGACTTGAAGACCGGCCAGCTGGTCGGTGCCACCCCCTGGCGCCAGCAGGTGGCGCTGCTGGTCGGTTGCGTGGTGGGCGCACTCATCATCCCGCCGGTGCTGAACCTGCTCTACAACGCCTATGGCTTCACCGGTGCCCTGCCGCGCGCGGGCATGGATGCGGCCCAGGCCCTGGCAGCCCCGCAGGCCACGCTCATGACGGCCATTGCCACCGGCATCTTCACCCGCGAACTGAACTGGACCATGCTGGGCGTCGGGGTGGCACTGGGCATCGTGCTGATCGTCATCGACTGGCTGCTGGCCCGCCGTGGCGGCGTGGCGCGCTTGCCGGTCCTGGCGGTGGGCATTGGCATCTACCTGCCGCCGATGGTCAGCAGCGCCCTGTTCCTGGGCGCGGTGCTGGGCTGGCTGATCGAACGCGCCCTGCGCCGCCGCGCGCTGGCTGCCGGTGCGGACCCGGAAGCCTATGCCGACAAGCCGCGCCAGCGCGGCATCCTGGTGGCCTCCGGCCTGATCGTCGGCGAGAGTCTGGTCGGCGTGCTGCTGGCCGCCATCATTGGCTTTACCGGCAAGGATGCGCCGCTGGCCGTGGTGTCGGGGGCGTTTGAATCGACCGGGCAGTGGCTGGGCCTGGTTGCGCTGGTGCTGGTGCTGATCGCGTTTGCGCGCCGCATCCTGCCGGCGCGCTGAAGCCTGAGGCCAGCGGGAATGCGCTGCTGGTGGTGCTTCAGTGCACCCACCAGTAGCGCAGGATATGAAAGAAAATCGGTGCCGAGAAACTGATCGAATCGACCCGGTCCAGCATGCCGCCATGGCCTTCGATCATGGCACCCCAGTCCTTGAGTCCGCGGTCACGCTTGATCGCCGACAGCACGAATCCCCCGAAGAAGCCCAGGATGTTGATGGTCAGCGCCACCAGCGCCGCCTGCCAGACATTGAAGGGCGTGATCCAGTACAGCGCAGCACCGACAGCGGTAGAGGCCAGCACGCCCCCGACCAGGCCTTCCAGCGTCTTGGAAGGGGAAATCTGCGGGGCCAGCTTGCGCTTGCCGAACAGTTTGCCCCACACGTACTGGAACACGTCGCTGGATTGCACCGTCAGCACCAGGAACACGATCAACTGCAGGTTGCGGCCTTCGAAGCCCGCGATGGGCAGCGTCAGCAGGGCCGGCACGTGCGAGATGCAGTAGACGCAGATCATCAGTCCCCACTGCACCTTGGCTGCACGCTCCAGGAAGTGCTTGGTATCGGTGGAGAGCGAGGCCGAGATCGGCAGCAGCAGGAAGGCGTAGACCGGGATCAGGATGGAGAACAGGCCATACCAGTCCATCCCGATGAGCACGTACTGCAGCGGCAGGAACACGAAGAAGCACCACAGCAGCGCGCGATGGTCGCCCACGCGGGTGTAGGTGACGGAAATGAATTCACGCAGTGCCTGTAGCGAAATGAAGGCAAACAGCACTACCACGCCGGTCTTGCCGATCCAGAACGCGATGGCCAGCGCGCCGATCATCCACCACCAGGCCTTGATGCGGGCATTGAGATTGTCGATGACGCTGCTGCTGCGTCCGGCCAGGCGCCAGCGCAGCAGGCCGCCGACCGAGCTGGCCAGGGCGAGGACGGCGAACACGCCGCCAAACAGGGCGAAGAGGGTATCTTGGGGAGTCATGGTCGTTCGTCGCAGATCATTCGGCCACGGGGGCCAGGGCGAGCAGGGCCTGGCGGGTGCGGGCCAGGAACTGTTCCTTGCTTTCGTCGGGGCGCAGCATCAAGGGCTCGCCGAAGCTGAGGGTGCACAGCAGCGGCAGCGGCACCAGATGTCCCTTGGGCATGGCCCGGCCGAGGTTTTCGATCCATACCGGCACCAGTTCCACTTCGGGATGCGCGCAGGCCAGGTGGTACAGGCCGCTCTTGAAGGGCAGCAGGCCCTCGTCCAGGTTGCGCGTGCCTTCCGGGAACAGGATCAGCGATTCACCACCCGCCAGCACCTGCCCCATCACGCCGATGGGATCGGCGCTACGGCCAGCCTGGCGGTCCACCAGCACACCCCGGAAGACCCGATTGATCACATAGCGCCGCACGGCACTGCTGAGCCAGTAGTCCGATCCGGCCACCGGCCGGGTGCGCTTGCGCATGGCGCGCGGCAGCATGCTCCAGACCAGCACGAAATCACCGTGGCTGCGGTGGTTGGGATAGTAGACGCGCAGCTTGCCGGGATCGGGCGCGGCAAACCAGCGGGCGCGCACGCCCGTGAGCACGCGGGCGAAGGTGCAGATGGCGGAGGCGAAGAGGCGGTCGATCAGCATACAAATTCAGTTTTCAAGGATCAGGAAAGGAACAGCAACGCCAGGGTGGCGACCCAGGCCGCAGCCTGCAAGGCCAGGCATCGGACCTGATTCTTCACCAGACGGCGTACCCCGGCGATGCGTTGGGCCAGGGGGCGCGGCACCGCACTGGCCTTGGGACCCAGGCCGCTGTCTGCGAGGGCCAGGTCGAAGGCAGCCAGATCGTCCTGCGGTGGACTTCCCTGGTGCCAGCGGCGCGCCCACGAGGTGAAGATGGGGACATCGAAGGCGCAGCGCAGGGCGAAACCGCATTCAGCGATTCCGAAGACGATGGACAGCGCGAGCGCAGCCCAGACTGCAGGGCCGCCTGGATGCCAGACCAGCAGGACCAGCGCGCTGATGCTGAGCAAGCGGCTGGTGTTGTCCAGCGGACGGCTCACGGCCAGGATCGCCAGGGCAATGTCGGCCTGGTGGGCTGCCTGCTGCGCAGCGGGCGAGTTTTCAGGCGGGAGGCCTTGATGAGCGGCGTCGTTGGCGGCATCGCTGCCGGATCCTTGGCGCAGGTCAGGCATGGCGTTCTCCTTTCAGCAAGTGCTGCTCGACCTCTCGCAGGCGTTCCCGCAGCGCCGCGTTGATGACTACCGTTGGGCGGCGTTCGGCCAATAGCGCAAGAGCAAAGTCCATGTCGGGACAGCGTCCGCTCAGGCACAGCCAGGTCGCCACTGCAGCAGCGCTGCGCGAATAGCCCAGCGCACAGGCCACCAGCACCGGTCCGTGACCACGCAGCGATTCGATACTGCGGGCGGCTGCCAGCAATTGATCGGCGTCGGGCGCGACCAGATCCAGCCAGGCATGGCCGGCATAAGCCCATGGGCCGCGCGGGGCAGGCAATTCGGCGCAGAGGTCGCACAGGGCGGCGAACGGGCTGGCGCGCAGCTCGGCAGCGCTGGGCAAGCGGCCCAGCCACACATCCCCGGTAATGGCATCAGGCTGCGGACGGCGGCGTGTCCACAGTCGGGCGTTGATCCACGCCCCCAATGCATGAGGAGCCAGCAACCAGGCGGCGGCCCGCGAGCGGCGGCCGTTGCGTTTCTGGAATCCGGCGGCACCGGCATGGGCATAATTCCACGCCACGATGGCCAATGACAAGGCCAGCCAGCCCAGCGGGGCGGCGAGGGCTCGCACGGCCACTGCCAGCGCCAGTGCCAGCAAGGCGCCCAGCGCGTAGGTCAGCGCCAGACGCCTGCGCCGCGCACTGCGCTGGCCGCTGCGGCGTAGCGGCGTACCCCCCTCATCCGGCCACAGCCACAGGCAGAACAAGCCCAGCATGGCACCGGTCGGGATATCAATGAAGTGATGCTGCCAGGTCGTCAGTACCGACAGGCCGATCAGCAGCGCCCAGCCGTGGATGACCAGCTGCCAGAACCAGTGGGTGCGCAGCCGGGTGAACTGGACCCAGATCAGCACCAGCAGCGCGATATGCAGCGAGGGGGCCTGGTTGAAGGGCAGGTCGAAGGCCGCCAGCGAGGCGAAGAGCGCGCCAAACAGTCCATCGGTGGCCGGCCGCACGAAGGCAAAGCGCAGCGGGAAGGCCAGGAAGCAGGCCACCGCGATCAGCTGCGTCGTCAGCAGCCGCAGCGCATGGCGATCGGTCTCGCGCGGGGTGCGGCAGCACAGGAAGGAAAATCCGTAGAGCAGGTCGATGGACCAATAGGGCAGGATGGTCCAGGGCAGGAAGGGAATATGACGCTCCCAGCCATAGAAGAAGCTGGGCACGCTGGCGCGCGCGGCGGCTGCATGGTTGGCGAAGCCATAGCTGAGGAAGAACAGCGGCCCCAGCAACACCAGCCAGGCCACCCCGCGCTTCCAGGGCAGCGGCGTGGCCGGTGCTGCAGCGGGCAGCAGGCGGTCGGCCTGGCTCATGCAGCCTTGCGCCGGGCCAGCGAGACGGTAAAGATGCCCCACTGGTCGATGCGCTGCTCGATCTTTTCGAACCCCGCCTCGGCCACCAACTGGTCCATCTCGGCTTGCGTGCGGCGGCGCATGACCCAGGCCTGGCCGCCGCGATGGCTGGTCAGGGCGCGGGCGATCAGTTCCAGTTGCGGATGCCAGGGCTGGCCGGTGTAGACCAGATAGCCGCCCGGCGCGATGGCATCGGCCAGGCCGGCCAGGGAGGTGGCCACGGCGTCATTGTCGGGGAACAGTTCGTAGAGGCCGGAGACGATGCCCACCGTCGGGCGCGGCGTGACGGCGGCCAGGCTGGCGCGGTCGAAGGCGTCGCCCTGCACGAAGCGGGCGATGTCGGCCAGGCCCTTGTCGGCAATGAGCGCCGTCCCTTGCTGCACGTTCAGTTCGCTGTAGTCGCGCAGCAGGATGGATTGGGGACGCGGCCCCTGGCCCAGCGCTTCCAGCACGTAGCGGCCGTGGCCGGCGGCGATGTCGAGCACGTGCAGCGGCTGTCCTTCCGCCTGCAGGCGCGCCAGGGCCGTACGCAGCAATTCCTCTACATGCAGCTTGCGCTGGCGGATGCCCTTCCAGCCGATCGCCTCCAGATACTGGCGATCGATGGCGCGGCCCAGCGGACCGACGCCTTCGGGGGTATTGCGGTAGACGTAATCGAGCGTGCTGCCCGAATCAAAACCGGTGCGATGTCCCAGCGCCACGCCCTTGGAGAGCAGGCCGCCCAGCTTCATGTTGGCGCGGTAACCAGCCCAGTACAGCCCCTTGGGGCTGAGGGCGGGTAGCGCTACGGACAGCTGGCGCGATTCCTCGAAGGTCGGGCCTTGACGGTGCGACTGGCGCAGGTCCGGACGGGCCCAGGGTTGGGAGAATTGGCGCAGGATGAATTCACGCGCCAGGTCAGTGGCAATCTTGCGGTCCTTCTCGCCGAAGGTGTCGTGATAGAAGCCGGGGAGGACGTGCTTTTCCTTCACTGGTGTGCCCAGGCGTGCGAAGAAATCGTGCTGGGGGCCATGGTGCACCACCCAGTCCGCGCCGGAAATGAGCAATTGCGTGGGAATGGTGATGGCCTGGGCATCGGCGACCACGCGTTCGGCCGCTTCATACAGCGCCAGCAGGATGTTCACGGAGATCGGGCGGCTGATCAGCGGATCGCTGTCGTAGGAGGCCTGGCGCTGCCGGTCGTGGGTCAGGTACTTCGCCTTGACGTAGCTGTTGACGAAGAAATTGCCGCGCAGCTTCTGCTGCAGGCCCAGTCCCGGGCGGGCGAAGGGAACATAAAGCTTCACCTTGAAGGCGGGCGAGGCCAGTACCAGGCAGCGTACGCGGGGCGCGTAGTCATGCGCCCAGGTCGAGACCAGCACCGCGCCCACGCTCTGGGCCAGCACGGCCATGTCTTCCTCGGCCACCTGCCACTGGTCGCGCAGGTGGTGGATGAAGGTTTGTACGTCCCGCACCGAGTGCGCAAAGCTGGGGGAATAGCCGCGCGGGCCGGGCGAGCGGCCATGGCCGCGCGCATCCCAGGCATAGAAATCGAAATCGGAGAGGCCCAGTTCATCGACCAGGTGCGCCATGCGCCCGCCGTGTTCGTGGCCGCGGTGGAACATGACCACAGCGCCGCGCCGCTGCGCGCCGGTGGCCGGCCAGCGGCGATAGAACAGGGATTGGCCGTCGTGGGTGGTGAACTGGTGTTCCTGGCAGGATCGTGTCATGGGTGGGAGGCGGCACGCAGGCCGCTGCGGATGCGGTTGACGATATTGAGGAGGATGGCGGCGATAGCCAGCGGCAGGGCCCAGAAGATCCAGGCGGGCAGGCTGCCGGCCAGTCCCAGCCACAGGCCCAGCGCGCCGAACAGGAAAGCGCGGTCGCTCTTGCCCATGGGGCCGTCGTACTGGCGCGGCGCACCGACCATTGGGCCAAGCGCTCCTGTCATCTCAGACACTGCCGACAGGAAGATCACCCCGCCCACGCTGGCCCAGCCGAACGGGGCCACCAGCGCAAAGGGCAGGTACAGCGCCGCATCAGAGATGACGTCGGTGAGCTCGTTGAGATAGGCCCCCAGTGCTGACTGCTGGCCGAATTCCCGCGCCAGCATGCCATCGACGGCATTGAAGGCCATGCGCAGGAACATCCACAGCGGCAGCAGCAGGAACAGCGCCGGCCGCTGCGGCCCGGCCACGAACAACAGCACGCCCAGTGCCAGCGAGACCAGCATGGCCAGCACGGTGACCGCATTGGCTGTCACGCCGGCCTGGGCCAGGGCGCGCACCATGGGCCGCAAGAGCGCCTGGAAGCGGGGTTTGAGTTGATAGATGCTGATCACGCGGCACCTGCCGCACGGTCGTCGGGAAGGGGAGAGGGCATGGAGGATCGTCCTTGTTGTCGATTCTGATTTGTTATTTGTTGTATCGGGCGAAGCTCACCTTAGGCAACGCATTGGCGTCTTCTGTTCCCGGCTGATGCGAGCCGAAGTGGAATTCGAGGGAATGAGAGGGGAGTTCTCGTTGTTGTTCGAGAAGCGCGTTGACGCAATGTCATCGGCTTGGGGCGACGTTGCAGCGATGCGGCTCGGTGAGCGGATCGCTGCGTCTGGGGAGGGGGAGACGTTCAGCGGCGCTGGGTCAGCATATGCACCGCCAGCCCGGCCAGCACACCGCCCATCAGCCAGCGCTGCAGGCGTTGCCAGCTTGGATGGGTGGCCAGCAGGGCGGAGATGGAGGCCGCCGAGAGCGTGATGACCGCATTCATGCTGATGCCGACGACCAGCTGGGTCAGTCCGAGGGCGAAGGACTGCAGCAGCACGCTGCCGTGGTCAGGCTGGATGAACTGGGGCAGCAGCGAGAGATACATCACTGCGATCTTGGGATTGAGCAGGCTGGTCAACAGCCCCATGCTGAAGAGCTTGCGAGGACTGTCCGGCCGCAGGGCACGTAGTGCAAAGGGTGAGCGGCCGCCCGGTTTGAGGGCTTGCCAGGCCAGGTAGAGCAGGTAGAGCGCACCCGCCAGTCTTAGCGCGTCATACGCCAGGGGCAGGGCCATGAGCAGGGCGCTGATGCCCAGGGCCGTACACAGCATGTAGAACACCAGCCCCAAGGCGATACCGGCCAGCGAGATCAGGCCGGCCTTGCGACCCTGGCAGACCGAACGGGAGACCAGATAAAGCATGTTGGGACCGGGAGTGAGGACCATGCCCAGGCAGAGGGCGGCGAAGGCCAGCAGGGTGGTGAAAATTGGCATCGGGGGCATCCTGGTTCGATCGGAAGATGGGCGGCACCAGGTAGTGCCGCAAGAACCTCAAGGCTAAAGCCCGGCCTGCCCGCGGAGAAGATACAGACAGTTCGCTGGCGGATCGCAACAGAAAAACGCCAGGTCCGCCTGCCCTGCCTCAGTCGCCGCCGAACCCCCGTCGATACTGGATCGCCTCGGCCACATGCGCCTGCGTGATCCTGTCGGACCCGGCCAGATCGGCGATCGTGCGCGCCAGTTTCAACACGCGGTGATAGGACCGCGCCGACCAGTTCAGCCGCAGCATGGCGGCCTGCAGCAATTGGGCGGCGGCCGCGTCGTGCTGGCAATGCCGGTCGATTTCGCTGCCAGTGAGCAGGCTGTTGGGTTTGCCTTGGCGCAGCCCCTGGCGTTCAAAAGCGCTGGCCACGCGCTGCGCGATCGGAGCACTGGCTTCGCCCGCTTGCTGCGTGGCCAGATCGGCCGGGCTCAGGGCGCTCACGTGCAATTGCATGTCGATGCGGTCCAGGAGCGGGCCCGACAGCCGCGCCTGATAGCGCTTGACCAGTTCCGGCGTGCAGCGGCAGCGTCCCGAGGGATCCCCATGCAGCCCACATGGACAGGGATTCATCGCCGCGATCAGCTGGAACCGCGCCGGAAACTGCGCCTGCCGCGCGGCCCGGGAGATGACGATGTGGCCCGATTCCATCGGCTGGCGCAGCACGTCCAGCACGCTGCGCGGATATTCGGCGATCTCGTCCAGGAACAGGACCCCATGATGGGCCAGCGAGATCTCGCCAGGCCGGGGCGTACTGCCGCCTCCTACCAGCGCCACGGCGGAGGCCGTGTGATGCGGTGCCCGGTAAGGCCGCTGGCGCCAGCGGGCGATGTCGAAACCACCGCTCAAGGATTGCACGGCAGCCGACTCCAGCGCCTCTTCCTGCGTCATCGGCGGCAGGATGCCGGGAAAGCGCGTGGCCAGCATCGACTTGCCCGCGCCCGGCGGGCCCACCAGCAACACGCTGTGCTGGCCCGCTGCCGCCACCTCCATGGCGCGCCGCGCCTGCAATTGCCCCTTGATGTCGCTGAAATCCGGATAGTGCGCCACGCTGCTGGCCGGCTGCGGCACATGCCGCTGCAGGCGGCCTGCGGGGTCGCGGCTGCTGAAATGGGTGCAGACCTCCAGCAAGGAACTGGCCGGCAGGATCTGCGCCTGCGGCACCAGTGCCGCTTCGTCCGCATTGGCGGCGGGCAGGATGAAGCTGCGCGCAGGGCCCTCGCCCTCGCTATCACGCTGCATGGCGCAGGTCATGGCCAGGGCGCCGCGGATGGGCAGCAACTGGCCTGACAGCGAGAGCTCGCCCGCATATTCATGCGCATCGAGCCGGTCGGCCGGGATCTGTTCTGAGGCCGCCAGGATGCCCAGGGCGATGGCCAGGTCAAGCATTAAGGGGGCTTGTTAACTGTTAGGAGGTCGACGCGAACGGGATTTAGCCATAGTGACGCTAAATCATTGCTTGGCTAGCGATTTATATCGACAACTTTGGACTTCGCCGCCTTCTTCAATTCGGCGTTCTCAATTATCAATACTTCATTTTGAGTTGCCAGTTTTGCAATTTTTGCTTTTAAGGTGACTTGCTCGTCACGTAATTTCGCGTTCTCCCTTTCCAGACTATCAATCTGGACTTGCTGCTTCTGGTTATTGGATTTCTTGGGGGGGCGAATTTTGTCCGCTATTTCTGGGTAATGGTTGTGAATTAAAGCAGGAGTGACGCCGACTTCTTTTGCAACAGTAGTGATGTTAAGTTCGGTCGCGCCGGTACGCGATTTACCAAGTTTTATTCGAGCGATTGCTAAATCTAGCTCCTTCGCTCGAATAGATGAAGGTTTTCTGCCAGCCATTATGCCGTCGCCTTCTTTTCCAGTTGATTCAGGACAGCCGCACAGCGCTCCAAATCAGTCTGTACTCTCTTTCGACCTCCTGCACCGATGTCCTTGGCATCTCCAAGACTCATCAGATGGTCATAGAGAGCTCCATAAAATTGACTATGCGGTCGACCAATCACAGAGCTAGAACAACCGGACTGGCACTTTGTGGGCTCAAAATCGTTACCGGGACAATCCCTTCCGTCATCTGCCGTGCACCAAGCATGACCATTACTACGAATATGGGTGGAGGTTGCAATCGTGCGGACCATATCTGCATGACACTTGAAAAGAACAACATTCTCCCTGCGGCTTCGCCATGTCATAAGCGATTCTCCATAACCACCGGCAAGAGGCTCATCCTGCTCTAACCATGTGGAAACCACGTCCATCTTCAACTCATCAATTTCTTCGAGAATCTCTAAGTACAGTTCAAGCTCTTGGTGGTCATTCAGTGCATAGGTCAGTGTCATATCCAATGACCAATGTTTGAAGTGGCGTTGAAGATAGCGAAGGTCGCCAAACTGACTACGAGCCGCATAGTTCGCGAACTTTTTACGGAATTGATGTGAAGACAAGTTCCAATCGAACCCGCATTCACGACAGAATTCCTTGAGGTCGTTATTAATTGCTTGCGTGCCCAAAGTTCGGACTACGTTCCCATTGCGGCCATCAAGGCCTACGAAGAGCGAGTCCATATGTTCCTCAGCTTGGACAATACGAATATCGTTGTGCTGGCCGGTTCGCAATAATTTGAGTTCTTCCTGCAGTATGTCCTGATAGGGCTTTGCCCATTGTTCGAGGACCTGAATAGCGTGAGCTGCCGCCTCGGGAATCATCCATTCAGTGGCGCCCTCACCGGTCTTGAGCGACTCTGAACGCATCCAGAAGTAAACATTTCCATCCTCGTCAGTGGTTCGGAACACGCTACCTTTTTTTAGGTGGGCTAGCTCATGTACACGGCAGCCGCTAAGGCTGGAAATGACCACATAGCAGGCGACGCGTATTTTAAGTAGCTCAGTCTTGAACTCCCGATAGCCGCCAGGAAACCCATTTTCTTTCAGCATATACGAGCTAAGTATCATCACATACTTGTCGGAAACATGAGATTTCTCACGTGCGATTCGCTCCGTTTCTGATAGGAGCTCGAACATTCTGGGCGCCTGTTCGACGATGGACGACGCCCTAACAAATAGTCCAGAGAAAACTTCATCAGGAATAAGGGGCGTACGACTGCCTTTGGCTTTTCCAAAGGTGTAGTTAGGAAATACCGCCACTTCTTGTTCGGTATAACGGCTAAGCTCGCAGAGGAGCATTACATTTCGCAAACTTTTCTCGAGACCTGCAGGAGAGGGCTTTTTTCCGTTCTTTTGAACTTCATTCACCAAGTAAGTGCGGTACATATCGAAGTGCAGGTCTGTGATATTCGTAAGTGATTGCACCCCCGATTTGTGCAAAAAACATAGAAATCGCACCATCCCGCGGAATTGGCGAATTACCGACGAAGATTTTGGGCGAGTAGGACGATACTCGCACCCCCGCATTCGGTAGCGATGTAATGCCAGTTTTAGCGTATCTCTAAAGGCAGCTGGCACCGTAGCGAAGTCGAGTTTTGTGTTTGATAAAGTTGTGTTTCGGGTGAGCCCTGTTAGCCACCATACTTCATCTCCGAAATAGCTCAATATCACTACTCTTTTATCGACCACTTTGGTGCTGATAATTATTTTGTCTCGCTCAGCACCACGCTGTAGTCGAAGTGGATTGGCAATATCCTCTATTGGTTGAATGCCCGCGATATTTTGAAAATCTAATGATTTTTTCTTCATAGCATTGAAAAATCAATCAAGATTGATAGAAATGGTTTTCCAGAAATTGTGTGGGTTGGAGAAGGCCCTTTCTCTTTCTTTCTCAACGAACTTCCTCTGGAATACCCCACGCTTAATTCCGGTATCAATTACATCGCGTTCGATAAGACGTGCGATGTGCGAAAACTTTTTCTTCCAGCGCTTGGGATTCATCCGAGTACGTTCGTGGAAAATGCGCCACATGAAGCTAAAGAGTCGATATAGGTCGTCGGCAGTAACTACATAATTTCTGCAGCGAAGGCAGTTCAAGAAATTAGTGCAGGGTTCACTTTCTTTCTTGGGAGCGTATTCTCCATTGACGGCATCTGAACAGCGTCCTGTTGGAGTGCTTTCTGTTGCACCCAACGTATTGGTAAGTAGCTCCTGGGTTAGCGCTAAACCCATGAATCTCCAATTTGCCGCGGACTCCTCATTAGGTTGTGTATATGTGCTCGCAATGAGACCAGGAGTGTTACCGGTGGCAGCAGCAGTGGCGGCAATGTCTCCATCGAGAATCTCATAAATTTGGTTTGTGAAGGTCTTTCGCAAACGAGACACATTGAGCCTCAATGGCTTCCCATCGGCGTCCACCAGCTTATATGTAGAGACTAATCGGCGAACACCTGCAGCAAGCGTCTGTTCTGTAAGAGCAGTAACTTCGCCGGCAGAACCGGACTGAGAAGATTTTCGTCTTCGATAGAGCCAAATGCTGCTTTTCGCGACCTCAGGTGCTTCCGACCTAAGCGTGTCCGAATGTGCGATGGCCTTTCGTATGAGCATTGCTGTCGCAGGGCGAAGGCCGGCAGCGATGTCGACGTCTGCGATTTGGGGAGTCGAATCCCGGATGATTGAGGGTACCTCTGAGTGAACTCTTGGCTTATATAGAACAAGAAGAGCTGTATTGGGTTTTGGGTGAGGACGTAGACATGACGACGGCATAAATATCAACGGTCCAGTATTCGCCCCCGTATGTAGCGCAATGGTTAGAACTGCGTACGCATGAAGCTCGGATGTGATTTCCTTGCCTTCGTCGAAATATGCTCTTATCGCGGATTTCAAAGCGGCATTGACAGCCTTGCGCTCAGATTTACTTAACGGAGTCTCGCCTTTGTCACCCAGATGGGAACGTGGGAATGGATTGGTGGGGAAAGTGGCTTCTCTGCCAGACCGGACATAAGGTATGAGCTCTCTGTCACAGAGCGCTTTCAGTACAGATTTGGTTGCCGAATAGATATTTTTTTTGCTTGATTGCGAAAGTGATGAATCATGAAGAAAGGAAATGAATGCATCAATCAACTCTCTATTAATAGACGAGAGATTCAGGTCATGTTCGGAAGTGCTGCGCATTAGCGACATGAAATTCAAAAAAAATTTCAAACCTTGGTCGCAGCAAGTAATGATAGTTTGCGTCCTTAGTTCTCTATCCTGCTTAGCGAGGAAACGCTCTATCTGACGTTGGACGGAAAAAGTAATTTGGTCGAACCCGATGCCATACCATTGACTGAAGTCATATGATTTTCTCGGGGACCCTGTCGGAAACACCACATGTTGAACCACAGGCGGAATTTCTTCAGTGACGACTACAGCGTTATCGGCGTTGCGTTCATGTTCGATAAATGGCGTTGTTATCGCCACCTTTGGAAAATGTTTGCGTTCGTTAGCCATTTCATCCCCCCACCGAATTTAGCTCGCTGTCGTAGTCCAGCACCGCATCGTCAGCGAGTTGATTGACCAAATGCGCATATTTTCTGGTCTGTTCAATCGACTCATGGCCAAGTTGGCCTTGAAGAAAAACAAGAGGCTCTATTCCGGTTTTTCGTTTTGCCCGTTGCAACAGACTTAAAGTGTGAGTGGCGTAGGTATGCCGGAGTTTGTGAGGGTGGGCGTGAACACCAATTCGTTGCCCAGCGGACCTGACAATTTCTTCTAACGCCGCACCATTGTCGGCGAATGGCTCTCCATCCTGATTTAGAAAGAGTTGCAGGTGCTGGTTCTCGGTTAAATTTGAGCGCTCGCCACGGTAGTGCCTCGAATAGCTATACAGCTCTCGCATAACATTTCTAGGTATCCATATCATTCGTGCTTTTGAGCCCTTCGTTTTCATGCCTGACCCATCTTGAGGGTCGAGCAATATACGTACGTTTCTGGAGTTTCCTCCACTCACGTCCGGGTCGAATATATATGACAGGGGAAAGGAGGCCATCTCCGTCCTACGTATGCCACTACGAAGGAAGAAATTGATGACTGAGTAGTGGTGAATATTTTTCGTTTCGGCCAGTAGCTGACGTGATTCTTCGATTGATAGAAATCTGAGAACTGTCTTGTGATAGCGCGGCATCACGGACGGAACTTCTATCGTGGTTCCTGCGGTATTAAGATGCGCAAAGAACCCCTGGGAGTGAAATCCCCGACGCTCTCGAGAGGTGTAGGGCAATCGACTAATCCATTTTTGGCGCAATGCATATTCGTAGAATTGGAATATGTATGTAAGTCGCAGACGAATGGTGTTTCGTTTATGTCCAAATACTTCGCCGCAGTAGTCACGATATGCTGCCGGAAGGCTTTTAAGTTCGCCGCGGTTAACATCTCGCCAATCAAGGTCATTGCTTTCTAAGAAACTGAGATAGTCATAAATAGCCCGGCCAATGGTTTCCCAAGACCCCTCACAGATGGTCCCCTGCATCAGATACTGACGCAGGAATTCGTTGGCTTCGCGAAAGCTACTCATGTCCTCTCGCAAAAGGATAGGGAATCCGGCGCGAGATGTTCCCGGCAAGCTGTAGTCACTCGTGGAATAAATCAGATGCATGCGAGCCTCGGAAAATTGCTTTCTTGTTAATTCTTAGGTCTTCCGATGCAGTCTATAACGACCCCTACTTACCCTCAAAATGAGAGTATGTTATTTTAATAACTATATGTAAGTTGCTGAATTAAAAGAAATAATTCAAAATTTTTCAGGTTAACCGAAACAATACATACCCTCAAAATGAGAGTATGTCTTAATGGCAATGTTTCGCATCCAATCTGCAACAATTGTGATTTCTGGATGCCTTTTAGTGAGAATTTCTTCCGTTCAAACGTAGGTAACGTCGTCGCTACGAAAAATTCTTTAGCGTCACAAAAATGAGACAGCCCTGGACTTGTGAGGTGTTCTGTCAATAACGGACACACTTGTTTTATGCGGTCCGCAGTTTTTTTATTGAATTCTTCAGCAAACCGAGCCGGGACGATGTTGCTAAGACGAGAGTGACGCCGCTGGCGGCTAAAAAAAAATTTCCATGTATTCCTGAATCGACGCCTCGGCCTCAACACGCGTTGCGTTACGGCGGTGATGAATCAGTTCGTTTTTCAAGCTGCCCCAGAAGCTCTCCATCGACGCATTGTCGTAGCAGTTTCCGTGACGTCGATGCCCGCATGTCAAATTGCTCCAGTAAGTGACGATACGCATGGGCGCAATACTGACTGCCATGGTGCGAGTGATGAATCAGGCCATGTGCCGGGCGTGTGAGCTGCACAGTTTTTCACAGGGCCTTCACGGTCAATTCCAACGTCATCCTCTCGCCCATGGCGTACCCTAGCTGGCATCTTTGTCATGACTATTCTCCAATCTCGACGAATAAATGCGTGGCGCCTTTTAGACTGGTCGGCACATGCTGACCCAGCGCAAGAGGTCGTCGTACTGAGCGGCATTCATCATCCAGGCGCTATTGTGAGCTAGCATGCTAGCGAAGCGAGCGAGAGTCATCTCGTTGGATGAGTCCATTCCATCAATCCCGTTCATGCTAGGTTCTCCTGAGTCTATGAGGACCGGCTGCCCGCTACTATCGATGAAGCTGGATGGTGAGACTTGCTTGGTTTGGTCGTAGGATTGCGCGGCTTCACTTGCAAGGAAAATCCAACGGTTCAGGTCGTCAAATTGCTGACCGTTGAGTGCGCCATTAGAGGCCTCTGCAAGGAAAGACGCGAAACGCGCCAAAATCAACTCAGTCGTGGAGCCGACTCCTTCGCGCCCATCCATCCCCGGTTGCCCCGACGTTGTCAACACCCGACGGCCATTCCGGTCGATGAAGCTCTCTGGGGGGAACACTCCGTCTTTCGTTCGCATCTTCGCAGCTCCTTTCGGTGGCGATGTTGCCTCCATCTGTACGCCTGACATGTCCGGTAGAACATTGCAGTCTAAGGTAGGAGGGATTTACCATCAAAATGGACTTAAGTATCTGACAATACTGGACTAAAAATTTTGCAACAGAAGGTGAATATCCGCTCTCAACACTCCCGATTTGTCCTGCATGAAGGTAGTCTTTGCCGCGAAACTATCAACGTTCAGCGAGCACGAAAATGGAATGCGAAAAACTAGACCGAATAGCCCGAGAAGCATGGCATGGCGACTATACGCACGTGGGGCCTCTTTCGATAGGCGAGCTTCTCTACTTGGCGCTTGCATCTGGCCGCCTGCGCGAACTTGCTCCTCATTAATCTATTCCCTACGCTGTCGACCGCATCGGAACCGAATCCATGGAACACATGCTGACTATGGGGCGTTCCGACTCCAACTAAGGGACTGACCTGACACCGTCTGTTGCGGGAGTTACGGGTCTCACTACAGACTGCCTACAGGAGATGCAGGCGAGCCCCATCTCGCGTTGGCCTAGGAAGCCTGGGAAGATGCCTCCGGCAAGAGTAAAACGTCGGTCCAAGACGTGCCCTCGGTAGGGAACGGATGACGTTGCTCCTGAGCTGGCCGGCCGTTTTCGCGGCGCTTGGCTTCAATCGCAGCTAGCATTAATCTTGCTCCGTTCATGGCAACTCCATTCTTTGAAGCGCGGCTATAGAGTTCCTTACGTAATGCGTCGCAAGCTTTGGGAGTAATCTCATAGATGTTTCCACTCAACGGCTCTGTATATGAAGCCAGGTTCAAGAGAGCACGGAAGGCTGGATGTTGGTCGTCATTGGCGCGTCCAGCGTCGGCCGCTGTTAGTCCAAACTGCAATATGGTTTCGTCGTCCTCTCCCAACTTTTGGAGTATTGCATATTCAAAGTCATCGCCATCAAGGCACGCGGTGTTACGGAGTGTAGACAGAACAGTTTCTACTCGTTCTTTCCCCCCGCGTGCAGCTAATAAAAGTGAGGATGCAAATTCTTCGCGCATCCAGGACGTTCTGAATAGGCTGAAAATAGTTCGGTTTTCAAGAAGAGGCAGTATCGATTCAGTAGGTGTACGTGAAAGCGATTTGCAAAGGGCCATTCCGATTTCGTCTCGATTAGGAGCGTGCTTGGTAGCCAGCTTTTCTACCTGTAGCAAGATATTCCATGCGTAGCTTGTCTTTGATTCTCCAAGAACTCTGACGATTTTTGAGGGATAGGAGAACGTTTGCCATTGCGTCAGATAATGCGATGGTGAATGAGATAGCACGTGTAACGACGTCACTGAAAACACCAACTGATAAAGTGCGCAGATGACTTCCTCTTCCTTGTAAAGGGCAGTTGTCGCGGACTCAATTTGCTGCTCAAGTGCTCGGAATACGTCTTCGTCTTCGAAATTCCATCCGTTCATCAGAAGCTCTTTCATGACATCTATGAACTGCCATGAGTCGAGCAGTCCGCTACATAGAACTTGCTTAGAGGGCTCTATAACGTGGGCGCTAGGAATCGAAGCGAGAAGCTTCGCGTAAATGCCGACGCGACCTCTCGAGGTGATTTTGTTTTTAGGGTCTGCTGCCTCTCTGATTTTTGCAGCTTTGATTTCACGCTGTAACAATTCAGCCATATGATGCGCGATTTCGTCCGTGGCTTGCTGGTGTAAACCATCTGGCTGTTGCATAGCCTGGCCAGCATCTTGCCGCTCTAATCCCTCAGCTATCCGTCCGGATACAGAGATAGAGACTCCTTTTCTCTTTGCGAGCCAGGGTCCCATTGTGATTCGCTGTAGCGTAGTTGGTATAACGTCGGCAGCCTCAGGGAGGTGCAGTTTTTGGAGTAGTTTCGGTACTGCTGTATACCCTAGCTTAGTAATCGATTGCATGAGGGAGCCGCTCATTGCCGGTAAGTGAGGGCGAAGTCGCGGGTTGCCGTTGCGCTCCCATGCATTCATGGCAGCATAGTATTTCCGGAATTCGGCAAGGTGCTGGTCTAACGCGAGAAGAATGAGTTGCTCGTGCTCTGTCGGGGCAATATCTGCAGCCAGTTGGGCCAGCAGAATATGAAGTTCTGCGGTCGGCTCATTCGGCCCCAATCGTTTGGACGAAAAGGCTTCCAAGAGTGACTTTAGCTGCTCGCTTGTGACTTTCCATTGGAATTGAGTCTCGCGTGGTGTGACGTCATCCTCGTGGCGGTTGGTGATGAATCGTATGAGCCTAACGGACGTGCTATAGCCAGCGGCTTTTGATTGTTCTAGTACGACCTCATACAGTAATGAGCCGTCGACGAATCTCAGTATGTCTTCAAGGTCGGGCAGCACCTTACGGTCTGACTCTGATATCGACACATCTGAAGAAATCAGCTTTAGGATTTGAGAAATGCAGTCGCGAATGTCATCATGGTTTGCCAGGATAGCAATCTTCGAAAAGTCGCTTCGGGGAATAGTGCCGGCACCTAGCGACTGCAGTGCACGTTCAAATACAGCGTGCTTTTTCACGCCCGGCATGGTTGGGAAAATCGCGGCGGTCCAATTAGGGGTGCGCTGGCCGTCAAAGAGCGTGTCTATAGCAAGTTCATATAGTCGTTCGGGAGCATGTTCAAGAGCGATATTGACCATCGGTAGCGGTTCTTGATTTGAGCGCTCTTGGGATATTGCCCTGAAAACAGCCTCAATGGGCACAGCGTCCAATGCCCCTGGAAAGTTCGCGAAAATATATAAGCGCTGCTCGTCGCTAATATGGTCTCTCGCCATGCAACTGAGGCGCTCTCGTATCCGTTGAGATTCAACTCCTTGTTCGTAGGCGTAGCGAATATCAGCGAGGACTGAAGTATGGGCCGCCACTGTCAATGGCGCACTGAGCCAAATTTCGATTGCTGCCGGCGAGGCAGGGTACGACCAAAGAAGTGCCGTGAGTGCGGCCCTTCGTACTTCATGGTCTGGGGCTACATTGGCAAATTCCAAAAGGAATTCATAGTTCTCCGGAGTTTCAGAAAGTTCAAACATTAAACCGATTTGCGCCGGGCCACTCCAATTAATCACTCTTTTCAGAACATCATCGCCAAGCTGGCTGACAGAGAGCGACTTTGAGATGAGTCTACTGAAGGTGTGCTTGGATGCTGAGTCCTCTGCTTCTAATGCCTGCCAAATCCGTGTTTTGAATTCAGGGAATTGGCTTAAAACCAGACCCGAAACTGCCAGGTCGGCCACCTCATTGACGGGCGACATAGATAGTTCATCAAGCTTCTTCAAGATTTGGTCATATAAATCGGAGGCATCGTCGCGTTGTAAGCCGGTACGCCCTGCGAGCTCGCATGCATAGAGCAAATCTACAGATAGCGCGGATTGCACTAGCAGCCCGCGTTGTAGCCCTGTGTTCACAGACGTCTTGAGTTTCTCTGAGACGAGGTTGAGTGCGTCATTCCAATATGGCTCATTGGCCATATGTTGAAGCATCGCGGTGTTTTCAGGTTCCTTGGCGCAGATTTCCAGAATGCGGGAGGCCGCGTAATACTCTTGAATTCGCTGATGTGCAAATCTGACCTGGTTGCCCTGCATATTAATCAAATGATGATTGCGTAGCGTCTCTAGGACTTGCGGGAATGAAACGCTGGTGCCCACCGCGTGAGATATACGTTGGAAGCCTTTCGAAATTGCGGTAAATGCATCTACCTCTGCGATTTGGACCGTGCGTTGGTTCGTCATCGCGCACGCTAGCTCTTCGAGATAGAACCTTTGAACCCCGTGTGTCGGCGCAGCGTTCAGAACGGGCTTGTACGCCACATGCTCTTCCAGCTCCTGGACTACAGAGCCAAGTAGGTCAAATACGACCGTCGAAGCAGAGAGACCATTTTTAGCCCGAGAAATTAGACCCCTGAGAATAAGAGGGCTCTTGGCGGCAAGTAAAAGACGCCCGTCTCGCTCAATACGCTCTGTAAGGTCTCGTGCGAGCGTCGCATCCAGTTCGTTGCGGATAATTTCTTGTTGCCCTCTCCAAGTTATCCCGATGACTTCGATTTCCCTTGGGTCTTCCAGATTCCCAGCGTCATGAGGTGTGCGTGAGACGATGACTATAGGAAGGTCGGGAAGGGTGGTAAGAAGCGAATTCAGCTCCATTTGAAGGTGAGACTTCTTACTCGCGGGAATCTCGTTCCAGCCGTTCACCATTAGAACGAGGTGTCCGCCCTTTGCGAACCAGGTCAAATCTGCGGCGGAGAGGAATTGAATGCGAGCGGCAGGGCCGTTGGCAACAAAGTCCAGAATTGGTTGATTTGACTGCGCCCACGTGACGGCGTCAACATAGATAGGAATGCCGGCTCTTCGTTGGGCGAGAATTTCGGTAGCAAGTTGGAGAAGGTACGTTGTCTTTCCGATGCCACCAGGGCCGGAGATTACTGTGCGAGACCCACGTTGAATTCCGGAGACGAGGACTGTTGTGGTAACTGGTACTGCGGGCGCATTTTTCGTTTTTTGGGCAGCCTCAAGGACAAAAGGCGCTATGAAGGCCGGCATTTTCCAGTTTGTTCTGCCGGTCTCGATAAGTGCTCGTGCCAGTTCTCGCAACCGATACAAATCGAATTCAGAAGGGTTGGGACGAAGTTCGGCTTGGAAATATCGTTGAAATCCCGAGTTCAATAATCTGCTCAACGCCTGGTTGAACACGACCTTACGCTTTTCCCCAAGCTGAAGCTTGCCCACCACAACGCTGGCAACAATATTGATTGTGCCTTCCGCCATTCTCTCAGAATCTCCGGTTACTTTGGAATACTGTGCTGCCAAGAATTTGCGCGCAAGACCGCCGTCTTGCTGCTGCCCATTTCCAGTAGCCACTACCACCCAGATAAACGGGTCCAGAAATTCGGCGGTAAGTAGCCACGCCAGGATGTCCGGATTTCCGAATGTCGGGGGCAGACGACCGGGTCTGGAGACAAGCCTCTGCAGCGCCTCTTGTACAAGCGCTCTGAGAGTTCCTTCGTGCGCGATATCCTCTCCGGCAGATACCCGACTAGACAGCCTCCAATCGTCGTACTGGTCGACCGCTAGTTCTCCCACCTTTTTAAGGAATGCACCTATCCCCGAAGTTGCGACTTTGGATGTCAATGGGTCCATCTTATTGCTTCTCTTTGAATGGTTTCCGTTGGCAGAGAGTGTACGGTATCGGTGCTGTGATGAGGTGGGTTCGATATAGCTTTCTGAAGGGCAGGCATTGTATTTTTTTAATGCCGCCAGCATACTTGAGAACTAATCGACGTGCGCTGATGGGCCGTCAGAGCTATGAGCAGCGGACTCACAGTTATGTGTTCTGCTCATAAATCTGTTCCATAGCGAAATGTAGAATTGCGGACGATTATCTGCGTGACACGATAGATGCTATGCGGCAAGCGCGGCATATCAATTTCGATGTCTATGATGCGGACGAACAAGTTGGTATGCCGGTAAAGCGCGGTTTATCGAGCATGCCTATTCTTTAGCTGCCAGTCCCAATTATCAGGAGTCTATGCGCCTGCGTGGTTGCATAGGCCGCAATACGGCCGACCAACTCCCGTTCTTGAAGAGTATAGTCTGTGTCATCCATGAGCGCTGGCGCCAGGTCCTTGATTGCAGTTGCCATACTGACCAACTCTTGCATCAGCTCCCATGGCGGGATGGCTGCTACTCCGGCGAAGCTACGCAAGTCGACCTCTCCAACATGGGCAGCCAGGAATTGGTCTCCAAAGGCCATTGCCATCTCTTGGAGCACCTTGTCACCATACACTTGGACAGAGACCAGGTCATAGAACGGCGCCGGTATGATGCCAGTTGCGGACTGGCGAAACGAAATGTTCTTCCCGTGCGCGTCTGAGTTGCCAATAATCAGGTTAAACAGGGCCCATCGAACAATGTTAATTTTGGCGGCCGGCGTATCCGCAAAATGCGGCACCAAACCAAAAATCTTCTCAAAACTGACTCCGTACCGCCTCTCCGGGGAGCGGTCGTCATGCCCTCCGAGACATTCGTATTTCCTCCAGCTAGGCATATCCAATGCTTGGCAGGCATCGATGATGTGTGTTCTGCCGACCGTTCCTGGCTGCAGAACATCGACACCTGGGGTATACGCTCGGTCGAAGCGCTCAATGAGCAAGACTGCCTCAGGGACTCGGTGGATTTGGACACGAGGCACGTCAAGGCCAACGGCCGCAGCCAATGACATGCAGAAGTGTTCGTTTGCGACCAAGTAAGGAGTTCGCTCCCCCTGAGGCTCTGGCTTTAGGATATGAGTTGAAGTGAGTGAGCCACCGGCCAAGAACAGTCTTTCGTCGTGCCAAATGACTTGGAGCTTGTCCTGAACGCCGGCCAGCGACTGATACCAAACACCATCCCATTGCGCAAATGGAACGCAGCGGTGCCGGGCCTGAATGCGCTCCGAAATCTCTTCGTCATCGATTTCCCGCAAAAATGGTGCTTGAGACGAAGGCAGAGCGGCGGTTCCGGAATGAAAGAAGAAACTTGCGGCGCCTGCCGGTTCAGCACCAAAAAGGTGGCACATGGCGAACAAGTTGTCGGCGTTCAGTCGGCTGTATTTCATGACCGCCATGCGCGCATCGCCTTCGGGGAGTAGATTCTCGACGAAACCGTAGGTGGCCCTCCATGCGAATTTTTCCTCGTTTAGCGCTAAGTGCGGTGACAAGGGGAATGACCCAGTTGATGCCTGCCAATGTGGGTAGTAATAGAAGTCGAAGTTTGAGCGATGTAATTCGCAGCGGATATTTCCGATTGCCTGAGCATAGCTAGTGACTAGAAGATGGCGTATAGCGCTCATGACCTTGCCTTATGACTTAGGCGCCAAATCCCGGTATAGCGTTCGGCCGACCGGCGATACGACCATTCGAAGACATCTACCGCTATAGAGACGTCCCCCAACTCATAGAAGCCCAGCATCGCCATGGTGTAGTCGTGGATGTTAATTTCGATGAACGAAATGGGAATGCAACATGCCTTTACCAGCGGGATGTTTGCCACCACCCGACTAGCCTGTGTATTTCCCTCAATAAACGCCTGAAGGTAAGCAATATGTAGCCATAGAAAAAACGCGGCTTCTATGGGATTCTTAATTTCTGCAGCCAATGCGCACACTAGCTCGAGCATTTCATCGATGTCTGGTGCTCTGCACAACGGCATAAATCGGGATTTCGCGACCTGTATATCAATTGTTCGCGTGCGGCCAAGATGGCGGGTAGCTAGCAAATCCTTCATGATTTGAACATGCGAATTGCGAACAAAATCGACGGAGAGAGGCCACTCTCTGCCGTATTGCATGACCATCTTGATAGCATCCGCATTCGAGACTAACAATGCCTCATCCCTCCATCTTGGGGCGTCGTCATCAATAATCTTCTTGGCCTCCTCGAGCGACATTTTTTCTCGTTCCAACCTGCACGACGCCCAGGAGAATTCGAGTACAAATTTCTCCATCTGCCGCGTTGGCATGAAGAATTCCTGTGCAGCGCGTTCTTCGCCAAGTATCGCCAATTCATCTGCCAGCCCCTGAGGTAGGAGTGAGTCGACATTCGGACGATACTGTGCCAGAAGCTCTAGGCGGTATTTACTGGCCGGACGCTTCTCCCAGGGTTGTGCCAACGCGGTTAATAGCATCTCCGCGGCCGGTCTCCAATTAAGTGACTCTTCTTTCTTCATTGCGGAGACTTCGATATGGGTGTTCGATGCTGCTTCCTGGGCGCGAAGACTATCAACTGCAATGTCGACTCTGGTCTTTACCGTAGGTTTTGTCGAATCGAATAGAATTTCCAGAGTCTGCGAGGACATTTTCGGGATGATGCACATTTCAAGGCCTGCGCCATTCAGAAGTGCTACCAAGGCACGGGCGTCGTAATCAGCATGCCCGGCTAAAATGCTGCGCACAACTGATGGCTCTAGTCCCGACTGAACAGCGATGCTCTCTTCGCTGATACCATTTTTGTGGATGAAGGTACGAACGAACGCCGCAATGTCATCTGTCGTTTTCACCATGCTCAGCGCCGCAAATATTCTTGGGACCAAGCACCCTCAACGCAAAATCCAGCATATCGACGGGCAGATTGCATGTAGGTCCAGACGAACAGGTCTGCTGCGATTGATATGTCTCCAAACTCATAGAAGCCCAACATAGCCTTTTGGTAGTCAATTCTGTCTACGTTGATGAAAGTGATGGGAACAAGACATGCCTTTAGCAACGGAATGTTCATAGCCGTGCGGCTCACACGGTGGTTTGCGGTATCAAAAGGATGCAAGTATGCGAGGTGGAGCCAAAGGAAAAAGGCGGCCTCAATAGGATTGATGATTGCACACACCTTTCGAATGAGAACGTCCATCATCTCATCTAGCAGACTCTCCTCGTTCGGAGGAACATAGCGGCTGCCTGTGATGTTTTTGGGCTGCCGGCGGTATCTTCCCATTTCTTCCGGAGCGAGAATTCCGGAGACATGTTGCTCCTGTATTTCTCGTACTCTTTCGCAGGTTAGCTCCAGACCCCCGACTCCCCAGATTAGGTGCATATATGCCGCCCAGTGGCCCAGTACATCAATAGTGTCCGCGTCATACCGGCGTTCATTGGATGACAGTACGTTTCTTGCACCGCAGCGCGAAAAACCATTGGCTCTCAAACGCACTCCGCCCCAGATGAAGTCCATCATTAATAAGTCGCTGACCTCTTTGGTTGTGTCAGGATGACTCACTGCTAGGGTAGATGCGTGCAGGAGTTCGTGTGCCAGCTCGCGCGGCAACATGAAATCGACGTTCGGCTGGTAGTCGTCGAGACGTCGACGGTCGTAGCTAACGGTTACTCGCTCGTCAATGGGATATCTAAGGCGGTCGAATAGCATCTCCGATGCCGGCGACCAAACGATTTCTCCATCGTGGCCCCGCGCTCCGCTGAGCTGGCGAAAGGAATTTTGGCGGCTAATCCGAAGTATAGACCGCAGACCCAGCTCAATAGCCGACGTTGTAGATTTCAGATTACATTCGCACTTGACCATTTCGAGAAGGCTCGAGTCAATGGGGCCGTCGTCACTCACTGCATTGCCGATATGCTGGCCAACACCATCTTGGCGATTGATTTGCAGGAGGGTCCGCAGTGCCACGTCAATCGCTTCTTTTTTGGATTTGATGTTGCACTCGAGCTGGACACTCTCGATGAGGTCCACATCGATTTCAATGTTAGTACGCATGCTCATCCTTTGCGCTCTGGAGTAGCTGCCACTCGATGATGCGTTGCGACTTCGCCTTCAATTTCCCGGCCTGTTCTGGTCGAAAGCCGAGTTCAAAGAATACATTCCCGTGAGGGGGCGTTATGTGTTCGGATTGGGTATTAGTATTTGTCATCTCGCTAGCATGAACTTCTTTTTTATTGAAAAAAAGATGAGCGCAGAAATAACAAATTTGGGGGCTTTGCCTAAGCGGCAATTTCATTCCGGTAGCGGACATTAGCCGGCCCTACCGGAACAACTTTTCCGATGTCGCCAAGGTCGGGCGTGGCGCTATTTCCACGAATGGCGAATGAGATTTCTAGGTCCGCCAAGTTTCTGTATCCTCCTACCCGTTCAGCTTGACCGTGACAATGTGAGGCTTGGATTGGAGTACATCTTCACTCTACGCATCAGATTACAAACGCTCGACCGAAATATGGACGACGTATTCGAGCGGTTTAGCCTGGCGAGCTGAGTAGCGTAATGACCGACACTAAGACTGCTAGCGGAGGTGATATCCACCGACGAAAATCGAACATCACAGGCTTGCCTGATAGTCCGTCAACGACCGAGGCAGGGGTTGAATTCCTCAGTTGGAATTAAATCTATCCCAATGAGCAATTTCGCTTTTTCGATGTTCAATCATTGAATTTTGCGCCTCGAAGAAAAATATCGGCCAGATTGTCCCGCCTTTGGCATTTAGGTCTGCTGCAAAATTGGCCCAAGTAGAACGGTATTCATTCCATTTGTCCTGGGTCACATCGAATTCTGCACGCTCTGCCTCATTAATTTTCTGCCGGAACTCGGAGATGGCAGCTTCAAGCTCCGCCATCTTCTGGGCATTGTGCTCTGACGCGGCAGTATTCATTTCACTCTGAGACAGTGGTGCATTGGGGTGCATTGTTTCCGAGATAAATTCGTCTGCTGCTTTCAAAAAAAACATGCAGCTCTGTAGGCAGTCAGCTACTTCGGCACTGGTTATCTCATATGCTGAAGCGATTTCATGGCAAATGATGTGCCGCAGCTCAAAGGCTCTACTCACCCCTTTGAAGACCGCATCTGGGTCAAAAAGAATTGGCTCCGGGAGCATCCCATGGATTTCTTGTGCCCATCGGTCTTCCACGGTTCGGAGGGAAGTCAGAAAGCTCTTGCCAATTAAGGTTGAGAGGATGCTGTCGATATGCTCCAATCGGCTAATTGGAGTGCCATGGGCAATGAGCTCACCGAACGTTATCGATTTACCGTGAATGGCACGCATCACCGTGAAATCGAACTTCAGCGCGTTCGCAGGTTTCTCCGCATTCGAAAGATACGGTTCTCCGAAATCAATTAAATCCTTGATAGCCATACGGAAGTAGCCCTCCAGGCATGCGACAAGCGCCACAGGAAAGTACCTCTGCAACTCACTCTGCTCGGCACCCACTTGCGAAAATGCATTGCGGATTGCATGGAGTCGTATCGGAAGCTCCGCCATCGCTGAGCCATATCGACGTCGCTCTCTTACTTCCGCTATTTCTTGAATGATGTCACGTGCACCGGCCATATCCCCCCCCGATTCCCTCTGGTCTTTAGATGTGTTCCTCGCAAGTCAACAACTGAATTATTCTTCCTCATCCTTCACTGGGAAATCGCGTAACAACATATTTTCGTTGACTGTAATGTGTTCGCCATCGACCGTGAAAGCGATTTTTTTGATAAAGGGTGGTGACAATTGCTCTGCTAAGACCTTCACCTCAAGGTCGAATTCGCAAGGCTCGAATAGCTGAATCATAAATTCTTCGCTGACGAATTCATCCCCCGACAGAATAGTATCCAGGCGTGCGTACCCCGTAACCTCCGGACCCTTCTTTCGAAGTCGGATGACTTGCTTATCCAACGTTTCGAAAAAGGGCAGGTTCTTAGAATAGCCCACAGTGCGCTTCGGTTTATCCGGATAATCCGATTCTGGAACGATAAGATGCGGCACAACTTGGGGCAGGATACGAAACTCGAATTTACAGTTTTTCAGAGGAAACGCTGAGTGGTTTCCTATTCTTAGCTTCAGCGTGAGACTGCCCGCAGTGAAGGCGGCATAGCTCGCCAACTCGCGGTAATAATCTGAGTTTGCGAAAGTTCCAAGAACAGGCAATATACCTATAGTCTTTGGAGCTTCCTTGTAGTCCCGGAGTTCTCCATACTGAAGGAACCTCAGATTTGCGGACAATGAGTGTTCACCGTTGTCCACATTCAGAACGTCAATTGTGACTTGAGGCGCATCAGCCACTTTCGCCACTTCGCCCATTTTCATGACCTCGAGCGGACTTGCTTCGGCGGTAGAACTACCGCGGCGCAAGTACACGACATTCGACTTCACTCGACCATATTTCGTCGAAATATAAAATGGTCTTGGTTGAACCGGAATCGAAATGATACCGACACGCTTCCCTTCAAACATACGTTCTTCATATTTGAAATTCAGATTTGGAGACACCTTACCGTGCACGAACTGCTGAAGCTGCGCATCATCAATTCGCTCGCTAGTATCAATGCCGACTACCTCGGCCGGGTCCGGTCTTCGGTCCTTAAACCCAATGAGGATATATCCGGTTCCATCGCGCCAAGAGTTGGCGATGGCAAGTATATCTTTCAAGAGCTCTGACTTCACAGCCTCATCGCCGCCAATGAATCGATATTGAGCCTGTTTAAAGTCTAGGTCGACGCCCTCGCTTCGGTACAGAAGTTGTTGGAGGAGACTGTCTGATAAACTCATTTTTATGGTCTGACAGGAATTATTAGGGTGTGAAAATAAGCTTCGAATCTAATTCTGGCTGGGCTGTATGCTTTCCCGCCTTAAGGTCTGAATTGCTGGAAGCGCTCCTTCAGCGCATCCTTATCTGGGCGTGCCCCGACTGATTTCGGCTGCTTAACCAAACGACCTTCTAGCACTTGGTACTCTGGTGAGTCCAACAGGTCTTGTGAAAGGCGGACCTTCATATCGTTGTCAATGCAAAGCTTGTGCAGGTCAAACAGCGTGTGAATATCCGTGCGAAGAAGCAAGCCATTCGAAGAATGGTAGTTTGGCGCTACTGAATGCGGACGGATATGAGCCGCGTCGAGCAACTCGATGACATTGCAGCCGGTGATTGCACATGTATCTGAATACTCCACCCTCAATTCGCTCCGAAAATCCACTTGCCCTTGACGAACTCTGATGGCGCGCAGCTGAATCTTGTCGGGCTTTCTTTTATCTCCGTCATTCTTGTCATCCCCTGGTTCGGTTGCCACGTCTTCCAAAGTATCGGGGCGCTTCCCGCGAACCATACGAATGTCACCAGTTTGAACGCTATAGCTATGCACATACCACGGCATCCGGTCCAGCTCACGGTTCTGAACCGTGGAACTGCCTTCTTCATCTTGTTGCTCACGGTCGTGGCGCGTACCGTCCGATACAATCACTCTTACAGGCTTCGAAGCCTTAAATGAGTCAGACAATGCGATGTCGTACTGAGTAGCGCGTGAGGCTTGCGACGCTGAACGCCTTCTTTCTGCTTCGCCCACACGTTCGTCATTTGACTGTTCCGTGAGCCTTTTTGCCAAAGCCCGCATGTTCTCGGTATATACGATTTCATCGCCATCGACACGTAGAAATTCATACCAGATACATAAGACGAACCCTTCTTCCGAGCTACCAAACGACCAGTTATAGCAAAAGTTTGGATTGGACTTTACTTTCACAACTGCAGTCCCATCGGACTTTTTGTGCCAGCCAGCTGTAGAAATCCCTGCTTGTCCCAGAAGGTCGTAAATCGTTTTCTTTGCAGTAGGGCGAAGGGCTAAATGCGTCTCTTCGAGATTCATCGCCATACGACAAAACTTAACCTTGCGTTCACTAAGTCGTGCTTCTAAACGTTTCCAATTCACCGCCTTCAGATGCCGTGCCATTGCCCGAGTGGCGTCGCCACTGTCAATCCACCAGGTATGGTTCATTGCCGATTTTGGAAGATGACCAACCTTTTCCAGTATTTCTTCGAAGGTCAATGTCACAGTGTCTTGCTCAAGCTCAGCCAAATAGTTTGCAAGAGCCTTAAAATCAGTTTTAGGGTTCATCTATTTCTATCCGGTTCTTGATGTTGTTATTAGTGAAAAAACTCTAAGCCCTACATGGGACTGTCAGCAAAAGGAAATTGCTAACGGGCTCAATATGGAATTCATTGGCGAACCCATCGAACCTCCTGCGGCAATGGCAATCCTGCGCTGCATTCTATTGCTTTTTGCATTTAATTTTTATCGATGACAACTAGCAAACTATACGGTTAGACAATGGTTGAGTAAGTATTTGACACCTATGATGTTGACATGGTGTGACATGGTTCCGACGTTTTCGCCGCGCCCCCTCCTGTGGTCACCACTTACCACATCCCCGGAAATGGTCCCATCGTTTATGCAGTAAAGAGCATTTCCAGATTGAATACCAATGTCAGAAGCAACGAATATTTTAGAAGGAAGTTCGGCTCGAGAAATTGGTGAAGCAATAGCCGCATCAAAAATCACTTCGCTGGAAGCCACTCAATGTTATATGGGCCGGCTTGCACAGTTTGACGCCGGGTCAATTGAATTCAACTGCGTTCGGAGTATCTCCTCCAAAAGCAATAGAAAGCTCGAAGCGAGCCGATGCTGAACTTGCATCTGGTCTTCGGCGAGGGCCACTGCATGGCGCGCCATTTCTTCTCAAGGACGACATCTTTACCGTCGACGGTAGTTTTTGCTCCTCTGGCAGCCGCGCTTTGGAAAAATTCTTCCTCCGTATGAATCAAGAGTCGCGCGTCGCTTGAACGATGCCGGCAGCTCGACTGGGAAAAAAATCACCGAATTCGCAGATTTTGTTGCCGATACTATCTATTCATTCGCAAACGCTGGAGGTCGGTAAAGCGGTCCAAGCTTTGCGCCTGGCTGCTCCAGTTATCTGCAATTTCGTCACAAATGCGACGCGCGCGACGCCATTTCATATCGAGCAAACTTGCGCGCCTACTCCACTGTTCAGCGAGTTTCTGTTCTCGGGCACCTCCTTCCCCAAAAAGACGGCTTGTTTCGTTCCGTGACTCCAGTGCCTGCAGAACCATGCCTTCATCTAAGTCGGCGGATGATATTGCCTCAAGTAGAGAGCAAATACTTTCAGGCGGCCAGGCCTCACCAGGAACGACCTTGGCAACGCGCCCAAGAGTCTTCCCAATGTAGTAATCGGAGATTCTTACCCTGCCAGCGATTCTTCCATGCTCACGCGCTTTGCCAACCCACACTGCAAGCCTTTCCGAATCAATGACACCGTGCTCATCCAAACCTGGTGCTGATTTCCATTTGTCAAGCACATTCCACGCGTGGTCGGCCCGCCGGCGCTCAAACTCAGTTGCGACATAATCGTCGGGCGTATCTTCCGGAAGATAAACGTGTGAAAGGATTTGAATAAAGGCTTCCGGGTCTTCCGCCAACAATTTATGAATCTGCAGAGGACGTTTGGAATCCCAAAGGAGTGGCATCATCCGATACTCAAGCCACACAATTTCCTTCTTCGAAACGTCTTCGCATTCATCTAACCAGGAAAGAGTTTCCCGCACAGTGTGCTCCATCATGGTCCAGTTCTGACCCAGGCGATATCCGCTTTGGCTCGATTCTGCGATGACAGCATTCAGCACTTGAATCGCCGTTTGAGGAGTCAACGTATTCAGCGGTTGAATCATCAGGTATGTTGCGCGGCCATACTCGACGAGTTTCATAGCAGATTCGTTCTTTAAATCCCCATCCTGATTTGGCAGGATTTCACGCTGCTTCCAGTAGGTATCCACAACATCTTGATGCACCGCTTCCAGAACCGTCTGTAAGTTCACTGAGAGCGGCAATGTCTTCAAGCATGCTGACAAGGCGTCATCAGACCAACCATGCTTCGCAGACAGTCGGAACACGACGAATGGCCAGAGCGCCCCAACAAAGTAGAGCATCTGACGGGATATGTTCCCAATCAGATTGGCAGCGCCAGCTTCATGACCACTTTGGCAAGCCAGTACAAATAGGTTTCTTAGTTCGCGACGCGTTAGGGCACTAGAGAAGGCCTCAATCACCGCATAAGGACGATTACACTTCAAGCTCAACACTAGCAAGCTCTCCAGACCTTTCTCTGAGACTATCTCCCGGATGAGCGCACTAAGCTTTTCTTCTCTCCTGGCCTGCGATACTCCATGCTCTTCATCGATGTAGTCGTAAAGAGACTCTTCGAGCAATTCAAGTATTTCCTCGCTCGAATCACGGGGCTCAAAGAACCTCCTTAACACTTCAAGATGCTGGACCTCTTCCGCTGGCAAGGACCAGTCCATATTAGAGAACCTTCTATGCTGACGAATCATTCTCATCAGCGTCGCAGCAAATTCAGTCCTCATCTCATCGCTAATCGTCTGAGCGGAAACTGTATTGGCGATGTATTCTCTGAGCGTTTCCCGATGGCTAGGTAAAAGCCTAGGATAGGCTTCAAGGAGCTCATGCTGACGCTTTGCATCCTGGGAACAGAGGGATAACGCAATGCTCACATACTGCCCCAGGCTCTTGCCAATCGAATCATGAGTGACCACCTCCATTGTAGAGCGACCAAAATCCTTCCACATAGGCACGTTAGTTCGGTCAATAATCGAACCAGCCATCTTGGGCAAAAGCCCCTTACACAATTCCCATGTCAGTTCTGGATGCTTGTCTGCAAGCGACTTCAATACCTCCGAGCGAATATGCAGGTCTGCACTCGTACCTGGCGCCCAGGCCTCAAAGATTGCCTGGAGCGCACGTAGCGTACGATATTCACCCTTTTCATTTTTGGCGAATTGGGACAAAAGCATTAGCACGTGGACGACTTGTTGTAAGTTGTCGGGAGACCATGCTAGGACTTCCAATCCACTCTGCAAATAGTCGTAGCGCGGATTTCGGCTGAATCCGGCATCTCGGAACAGCGCGGCCCACTCGCTATTGCCATCTATGACGGCAGCTTCAAGACTTTCCTCGAGCGCATCTAAAAAACCCTTTGGTGAAGCCTCCATGAAGAGCGGTAGATGACGCCCTAAGGCGACCAAGAAAGCCGGCGCCCCGGCTCTTGCGGCAATAGGAGAAATTATTGCGTCCACATACGCCTGACTACCACGAGGCCCTGATGGAAACTGTTTACGGTCTAAATCTTCGGCAAAAGCAGAAATTCGTAAAATCGTTTCAGCAAGGCCGCGAGTCAGCCACTCCGAATAACGAGGTACGGAAGGAGTTGGCAAGAAGCGTGCTGACTCCGCAGCAAAATCGACGTCGACGATGTCATCAACAAACAATCGGCGTATCACTTGAGAAAGTCGCAGCAACAAGTTATCTGAAACATGTTGTGCAGCCAGATGAAACGAAACTAGCGGTGCAACAACGTAGACAATCTCATTCTTCTTTTCCAAGAGTGCACTGTTCTCATGGAAAACAGGTGCCAGAGCAGCTTGGAAATCGTCGTAACTGATACCGGCAAGCTGCGATATCACGTCCCTATCTTGCTCAGAAGAGGAGTCCCAGGCATCACAAAATATTGCCGGCAAAGTAGCCTTGAGCCGATTCTCGTCGAGCCAGCTTGGCGCAATATTGCCGAATGTTCCATTTTGGAGCATGCTCTGCACCGCCCATGCAGAAACGCTGCCACCCGCGGCACGGGCTTCTCTACGTGCAGCTTCCTCCGCGACACCCATTGAGCTATGAAGTGCGTTCGCCAAGTCGCGATAAAGTGCTCGAGGTACACGTTGGAGCCGCAGATTTGTACGCTCGCTGCGCCCGACAACACTAATAACAAAATGCCCAGCGGCCTTAAGTGTGCTAGCCGCACGGTTGGCCGGCGCCATTAATATGGTCACAGGAACCATGTCGCGGGCAACATAATCCTGTTCGTACTCCTGAGCTTTCACAGGGTCATTGATGACCAAAGTATTGGCCTTAAGAATTCCCCTTTTATTCTCATCTTCTATGGAGTCAAAGACTGCCGAGAGGTAGGCGACGCCCTCATTCGGTTCGTCGAATTGCAGTGAAATGTGTTTTCCTGCAAGCGGGGACGTCAATGCTTCGAAATCTTGGTCGCCACGACCAGCCAAAACCAACTCTTTTGTCATCGCAGGTTCAGTGGACGTAGACCACCGTTTCCAGAACTGAGACAAAGAAAGTCCGTACCTGCCGCCACCAATATTCAAAAAATCAGCACACCAATCCGAAATCGAAGGGCACTTTTCAAGCCACTGTTCCAGAGCTGGGGCATCGATGATTTGAATGTCCTTCCATCGCCCATTGTTTTGGCGTAGCAGTTCATTGCGAAGTGCGCCAGGCTTTGCCAGTTTCCGCAGGGTGACTGCTACAAACGTAGTCTCTTCGCGCCTCCAATCGGAAGGCATATCCTTGTCGAAGGACTCTTTGAAATCTCTCCTGATTTTATCGAGAGCCTTTTTTTCAACCGAAACTTCCCAAACAGATAGAAATGGCACATCTGAACCAAGTACAGGTTTAAGGCTCAAGTACCCATCCCAATCCTTTAGATTGTTCGCAGCTCCAGAATGAAAGCTAATTCTGGAAACTCGATTACCAAGCCATACGTAAATCAGTTGCCTAATCAACTCGCCAATCGTAAATGCTCCGTTGGCGCCATCGGCCAACTGCCCAAGGTGTTCGACTCTAACGCGCGCCATAACTGATTTGAAGTTGATTTGATTTCGGCTGATGCCCCTGTATCTCGTACCATAGCAAATAAAGCACAAGCGGCGCTCTGATGCACCCCCATATTTTTGGCGAATTTCCTAGCCCCAAGAAACGGGTCAGCCGCCATTCGTATGCTTCAGTGCACGTCTTTATTTCCCCGAAGAAATCTGGCGATACATTGAGAGATGCAAACAAGCATGGTACGAACTTGAAAAAAGGAACCGAGCCCTCTTAGTCAAGATAGGAGCTACACCGATATCAGGTCGAGCAATGACGCGTTGGCTGGCGTAACAGGCCGAGCCGGGGACAAAGACCTGAAGACATTTAGCATTGGTGCCAGCTACCGAGTGGGTCCGGCCAAGGTATTCGGCGCTTGGTCGCAAACGCGCCGTCCGCTGCAGCTACCATTGGCCGACACAGGCTTGGTTCAAATCACCAGCGCCACAAAGGTCGACGTATTTTACCTCGGCGTCGACTACTCGCTGAAAACCAAGATGCGTCTTCTTGCTACTGTGATTCATGACCGCGCGGATATTTCGCGTGTAGCTGCCGGCAACACCAAGGGAAAAACTACGCAGCACAATCTGGGCGTGGACTACTTCCTCTCGAAACGCACTGATGTCTATGCCATTTACAGCCGTCAAAGCGATTCTGAGGTAATCAATCTTGGTGTCATCGGCGCTGCTTACTCTTTTGCGCCGGCCGATGGCAGCAGCCAAAACGTCGTCCGAATCGGACTTCGCAACAAATTCTGACGTGTCCTCCCTCCGTGGAGTTCATGGCCTGTCTCGGCTCGACTTTGTTTTGGTAGCTATAATCATCCAGAGTCAAATAGCAACGTAACTATTTAGGGCACAACGGAGGCACTGTGGCGATGCATCTTTTTGTAGATACGAATATCTACTTGAGCTTTTATCATTTCACGAACGACGACTTAGAAATCCTGCAGAAGCTGACTGAGTGTGTCCAGCATCAACAGATTGTTCTTCATTTGCCGCAGCACGTGCTGAATGAATGGGAACGTAATCGGGAAGTGAAGTTGAATTTGGCGATAAGTGAAGTCAAGAAGATTCAGTTCCAGTTGAGTCTGCCCCGTCACATGTCAGGCCTCGATATGGCCAAGCTGTACATCGAATCGATAGTTCAAGCCAAGAAAGCTCGTGACCACTTGGTTGCCGAGGCCACAGCCAAGGCTAGGACTTATGGTCTGGAGGTTGATGGCCTACTCAAGTCTCTGTTTGCCGCTGCCACAGTTCATGCGGAGGACGATGCCATATTCGCGCGCGCCAAATTGCGAGCGGACAAAGGAAATCCGCCAGGAAAGCAAGGTAGTATCGGAGACCAGTACAACTGGGAAATTCTGCTCGCGCAGGTTCCGAACGCAAATTTGTACGTCGTAACAAAAGACGGTGACTACAAGTCGGCTTTGGAAGGCCCCGCCGGGAACGGGCTATCTTTTCCCAATAGTGTTCTCCAACGCGAATGGCAATCTGCTAAGCAGGCCAGCTTGAGCATTTTTGGTTCCATCAAGGAATTTCTTGTTCATCACGACAAAATAGTGGCAGAAGAGGCAGCAAATGCGGCCATTGAACGCGCAGCGACCGAGGCGCCAGCGGCAGAAGCAGGACAACCCGAGGTGGCGGTGCTGGCTGAACCAGGGGCAGCGGCCTCTGAGCCCGAGGCGGCAGCAGCTGAGCCTGCCGAGGCTGAAAATGAAGGAGTGGAATTCCTGATTGAGCCAGATGAGCGTGCCCGACCTCTAAACCTCGAACTTGCTGATGAGTCCTTAGAGCCTGAAGAACGTCAGGAGAAGAATCAAGCGGTGAGCGCATTGGTCAATAGCAGAAGCTTTGTATCTACTCATAATGCAATCTCCCAGCTTATCCCTTATATGCAATTCCTGACAATTGACGATTCCAACAGGTTGGCGGCAGCTCTAGCAGCGAACCGTCAAATCAGCCTGATTGCAAGTGACAATGATGTGAACGATTTCTACTTGAGACTGCTCGCTACCCGTATTAGCGTTCTCAATCAGCAAAACTTGGAACGTGTGCTTACTGCGCTGGGACTTAGCCCTGAGTCAGAATTTGAATACAGTGAGCCTGTCAACTAAAAATTGGTCTATTCATCTCGCTGAATCATTATTTACTTGTATGCGGGTCTCAATATCTAGCGGCGGCCAATCCATAGACCGTCATGTCCTGAAGAACAACACCGCCGCGCTGGCAACGGAATTTTCATGACGGTACGGCTCGTGCGGTGGTTGGCAGTATCGAACGACAGTAGATACGCAAGATGCAGTCGGAGAAAGAAGGCAGCTTCAATGGGGGTACGCCAATGATTCGAGTAGCCACAGTTGGTTCCGAAAGTGCTTTCATGCGGCGTGGTGAATAGATGAAAGGGCTATTGCGCCAACATGCTCCAAACGACCGTAAGGACTATGTTCCGCGTTACCCAGGCTTTGAGAAGCTGTTCCAAATAGGCTTGGAGGGCTTCCCCAAGGGGACACATATAAGGTGGCCCGAGACAATTACGCAGCCGCAAGGTGACGGCACCGCCGAAGAGATAATCTATGCTGCGATGAATGCCGCCTTGGCGCAGCTGGATGCAGTTCGCGAGGCCTGTGACGTCGTACTTGTTCACTTCCCTGACTCTTGGGTATCTGCAACTCGCACGCAGTTTTTTGATGCGCATGATGTTCTGAAGGCCCTAGGAGCCAAATATGGCATTCATACCCAAGTGCTGAATGACCGGCCCTTTACCTTTGGGTACCGTGCATCGGTTGTGTGGCGTCTTGCAATCGCGCTATATGTCAAAGCTGGTGGAATTCCGTGGAAGCTGGCAGGCATGCCGGGTGCGGACCTCTTGAGATGGTGGCGGCAGAATCTCTGGCGCCGACCAAGATGAACTGGCCAACGATGCACTCTATGACCAGGTGCCGGGCAGCATCCGATACTCGCAGCGTTTGGCTCGAACCATTGCGAATGTACCGGACTTGCCAGGAAATATTTGCCCCTACAGATTGTTTATGTAGTTTGAAGACTATTAGGCACTAGACCATTCTATGTTGGAGATAAAGTGATACTCAGTTATCGAGCAATATCTGTTAATCCGAAGTTTGAAAGAAACGTTCAGATTGCCGAGGCCCGCGAAGATGATGAGTCTTGGGTGACGTTGCTCGTTGGCGAGAACGGCACAAGGAAGAGTTATCTACTCTCTTTAATCTTCGGTGACGTTACACGTATATCAATCGGCAGGCGAGCAAATGCACGTATTCGTGCGTGTATGACGACAAATGAGGTCAGTCAAGTCATAGCGCTTTCTGGTACGCCTCTGGATAGATTCCCTCGGCACGTAAAAATTAGAAGGCATCCGGAATTTGGATGGAACATACCGTATACGTACATCGGGCAACGGGCTGCAAATGGCGTGGTCGGAACAGGGCAAAGCGATAAGCGGCTTGTCAGTGCGCTTCTGGAAAACCGTTCTGAATTAATGGCTAGGGAGGGCGAACTTAAGATGGTATTTGGCCAACTGCGGCTCGCCGTCGTAGCAAAAGTTCGATTTAACGTTCCGTACAAACGTCTAGCTTCAACAGATATCAACGAACACATTGAAACTAACGTTGGCAAGTTGGAAGAGTTTTGCAGAGGACTCATCAAGACCGCATTAAGAAATACGCCGGATTACAAAGACGCCGTTGAAGCTCTCAAGTTTATCGATTCTCCAGCAAAGCGAAGTGTCTTAGCACGACACTTAATGAATTTTCCCAAGGATGGATATCACGTTCGCATCGCGCTCACGGGCACGTTTTCGAGACGCGGTACATTTCCAACCTCCGTATGGAGAATGCTTTTCGAGTCATCGGCAGTTGAACTCTCACATATCGAATTTGAGGCGCAAGGGGGGGATACAAATCTGTGGGGAGGAACTGCAATTCAAGGAAATTTTTTGAGCTCAGGGCAGTGGAGTTGGTTGTCCACCTTAGGTGGGCTAGCGACGCAAATTACGGACGATTCCCTGGTCTTAGTTGATGAGCCTGAAAACAGCCTTCATCCGTCGTGGCAACGCTCGTATGTGCCGACTCTTCTCAAAATCCTCAGAAATCATAAAAGATGTCACGCAATTATTGCCACTCACGCGCCTTTGATTGCATCAGGGTTACCCCCTGACGCGGGTAATGTAAGAAGGATGCATCGAGAAATTGTGCGCGGTAAGCCAGTTATTTGCTCATCTGCGGCTGATAGCACATTCGGTTGGTCCGCTTCTGATGCATATGAGAATCTCTTCGAGCTTGATACGACAAGAGCGAAAATTTTCGACCATGAGGCCACCGAAGCTTTGGAGATGATACGAGACCAGAGTGGTAGTCGGCATCGGCAAGCTGAGCTGCTCGAAATTCTCACTGCACATCAAAAGAGCCTCCCTGAGTTCGACTCAATGCGTCACGTTTTGAGTGGAATCATCGCAGACTTAACTGCAATTCATGGTGCGCAAAAATAATGAATCGCTTCGCTCCGCTCGAATGGACAAATCAAGATAACGAATTATTGGCCAATGTCCGCAATTTATCCTTCGCTGGTGGATGGTCTACGGACCACGCTGAGGTGCAGACATTTCAGAATCGGATGCTTCATCTCCAGCAATGGCGTTGTGCATATTGCCGTGCGCCGATAGAAAACAATGCCAATGGCTATCGCGAGCTTGACCATATTGTGCCGAAGGCGGCGAAAGGGTCGCTGCCACGTCGTTTGGTGAGTAACGAGTTTAAGGACAGACGCGTTACGCCTGGCTATCCGCACTTGATGTATGAGCCAATGAACTTGGCAATAGCCTGCAAACTCTGTAATACAGCGAAAGGAAGTTTCGACGCATACATGGACCGGAGTAGACCTCAAAATCCTAAGTATCCGAACCAAGAGAATTTTGCGGAAGAAATTTGCTGGTATAACCCGCATTTCCACGCGTACCACGACCACATAGAAAAAACGGTGAACTGCAACTTCATCCAAAAATCTCCTCATGGGAATTTCACGATACGCGCTTGCAAGCTAGATGATGCAGAGCAGCTCAAGAAATTATTCCAATCTAGGGCGCTCGCCCTTGCAGGGAGAGCGGATAGCTTAAAAGAACTTCTGAATTCGCTAGCTGCTGCTGTAGAGTCAGCCGTGATTGGTCCAGACCAGGCTAACCAAGTCTTGCGTGATGAATTGGGTATTCCTGCTACTAAAGCGGAGCCTCTTTTCGCACGTTGGTATGATAGCCATATAGAGCGTACCAGTATGCCGAAGTTGACAAAAGCGCAGGCGGCATACACCGACGTCGTTGGAGACATAGACGAAAATGGTGGGCTAGGCGCCGTTGAACAGGTTTCCGAGATATTCCATCGGTGGATGGCAGCAAGACAGGGTTAACTGCTTTCGGTTACATCGGTGTTCTGGCTTTTTCGAGTTTTGTGTATACGTTCTCGACGCTTGATTGGCTTAACAGGGATTGTCGGAGTTTCGGCCGCGGGAAGTGCGGCCAGCAGGTACGCATAGCGGCCCATCGCATTCAGCACAGGAAAAAACGTCGTGAGCGTTGAACCATTCCCAAGCTCCAGATTGCGTAATGCTCGCACACTGATGCCAGCACGGGCAGCAAGAGTAAGTTGGTCAATCTGAAGAACATCGATTCTATATCTCTTCAGATGTTGGCCAACTTCTGCCTCCATTTCTGCTGATGTCATACCTCGAAAGTCTGATTCTGTTGTGGGCATTCCACATCTCCATTAATATAGCTATTGCCGCAATCGGCGCATTTCTACCGATTGAGATGACCGTAATGCAGTAGCGGAAAAATAGTGCCGATTGAGGCAGTTGACGTCGGGACTATCGAAACGTCTTCGTGTTGCCTGATGAATGCGATGAAGTGAAAATCTGCGGATGAGTAACCGCATTCGCGATATATTCGCCGCAATACACCATCCTCCTACGGGCACTCGCCAAGTGCTCGCTCTTTCGAGGCGCGATGCCGAATGCATTCCATTGTTGCCCGGCGTTGCAATGCTCTCCATCACGCCTCCGTATTCAACTCCCACATCGCTGCCTTCATATCCACATCTCCTTAGATTGAGCTTCAGCGACGTCGATTTCATGTCGTTGACGCTCTCATCTCGTTCCAAGGAAAAGTTGGACACCGCCTTCACAAGAGAGCAAGCACTTGAGGTTCTCTCTTTCGTGGCCACGCTCCCAGAGGAAATCCATACTGTTCTCGTGCATTGCTCGGGCGGGTTTTCTCGTTCGGCCGGTGTAGCTCTCGCGCTTCACGAGTTGTTTGGCTATTCCATCGAGACGGAAAGACTGAAGGACGCGAACCAAAGCGTGAAGAAGCTGCTGGTGGATGTAGGTCAGCGAATACGAAATAAATAAAAACGGCTCATTCTGGAACGGCGCTTTTTTGGCAAACGCCGTCTATTCTATTTCATAATATTCCAATTTGGAATAATGAGTTTCACTCTTCAAGCTATCGGCGCTTACTTAGGGGCTCCGATGGATAAAGAGATTTACTCGTATAGGTATCAGGTGTTTCTGCTCGCACTTCGGGAAATGCGGGAGCGTGCGCAAGTCACTCAAGTGGGCTTGGCTGAATGGCTCGGGGTGTCACAGGCCGTCGTAAGCAAAAGTGAATCTGGTCATCGGCGAATGGATTTGGCTGAACTATCGCTTTGGTGCAATGCCTGCGATGTGCCGTTGGCTACATTTATCCAAAACTGGGAAAAGCGCCTTTAAGCTTTTCTGTTTCTCTAATCCAAAAGCACGCACTGCAGCAGCTGATGGAAATTTGATGTTTCCTTCAAAGCTAAGTAAGCAGCTCTTCGCCTCCTAAGGTGCCTATTGGCACCATGACCTTTTACTTGAATCCCATTTATTGCCAAAGATATAAATATTTGGGTAAGTTAACTGCTAACTGTTACCACTCCCTATAACGAAGCGCCCGGAGTCCTTGGGCAGGTCGGCCGGGGCCAGGTTGACCGTGATGCGGCGGGCAGGGAAGTCGAACCGGGCGTTCTGCAGCGCCGCCCGGACGCGGTCACGGGCTTCCTTCACCTCGGCTTCGGGGAGCCCGACGATGGTGAAGGCCGGCAAGCCATTGGCCAGATGCACCTCCACCGTGACCGGCGGGGCGCTCATGCCGGCCAGGGCGCGGCTGCGCAAGACCGCCAGGCTCATCGCAATGCGCCTGGCAGCTCGTCAGAAGAAAGAAGGGAAGGGGGAGGGAAAGAGAAAAGTGTCTGGGCCAGGATCATGGAGTCTGTTTTTGCTGAGCCTCAAGCTCGGCAACACGCGCTTCCAGCGCCTCCAGGCGGGCACGGGTCTTGGCCAGCACCTGGGCCTGGACGTCGAATTCCTCGCGCGTGACCAGGTCCAGCTTGGCAAAACCCTGACTCAGCATGGCCTTGACGTTCTTCTCGATGTCCTTGGCCGGAGAGTTCTCGATCGCCTTGTTGATCTTGGATTGCAGGTCTTCAAAAAATGGGGGCTTGTCCATGTCGGATCTCCTTGGCAGATAGCTGTACTGCAAGTTTAGCGGTTTCCCGCCCATCCTCAAACCGCGATGTCCTGTGTAGACCGCATTTTTGTGCACAGGTGCCGGATTAAGGCTGAATTTTCCTTCGGGAAATGCGCCGACTTGGTGATCCGGGAGGGGCCCGCCGCCCGCGCACCAAAATGTGTTTGCCGCGTTCGATGCAGGTTTGACAAAAAACAAGGAATATCGCACCAATGACGTGCATTTCCCTGGCTCATGCACTATTTTGAAGCTGATCTCGAAAAAAATCGTTGCAAATCTCTGGTTTCACGCGAAAACACAAGTCTGCCTTGCCGAAAGGACATGGCACGGCTCCTGCTAAAGGTTGGGGGCAAAGATAAAAAAGACTTTATTGTTCAAACATAAACCAGAGGGAAAGTCATGAAGAAACTGATTCTTGCAACAGCCATCGCAGCATCCTTCGTTTCTACCGTGGCCCGCGCAGAGGACGCCAAGCCGGACAATGAATTGAGCTTCAACGCCGCCGTGGTGAGCGAATATCGCTACCGTGGCCTGACCCAGACCCGCTTCGACCCGGCCCTGCAGGTTGGCGCTGACTACACGCACAACCCGACCGGTCTGTACGCCGGCACCTGGCTGTCCAACATCAAGTGGATCAAGGATGCGGGCACCCTGGCCGGTACCGACACCAAGGGCAACGTCGAATGGGACATCTACGGCGGCAAGCGCGGTGACATCGGCGGCGGCTTCACCTATGACGTCGGCGGCCTGTACTACTACTACCCTGGCAACAACCTGGACAAGGTCGCCAAGAACGCCAATACCTTCGAACTCTATGGCCAGGTCGGCTATGGCCCTGCCTACTTCAAGTATTCGCAGGCCCTGACCAACCTCTTCGGCACGCCCAACAGCAAGTACAGCCAGTACTTCGACCTGGGTGCCAACATCGAAACCTACTACGGCATCATGCTGGGCCTGCACCTCGGTCACCAGAGCGTGCGCGGCAACCCCAACCAGCTGAGCTACAACGACTGGAAGATCGGCCTGTCCAAGACCTTCGACGACGCAGCCGGTATCACCCTGGGCGTGGCTTACGTGGGTACCGACCTCAAGGATGGCGTCTCCACCACCCCGGCATCGGATGGTTCCAAGAACGTCGGCAAGAACGGTCTCGTCTTCTCCATCAGCAAAACTTTCTAACAAGAGGTTCGTATGAAACTGATCACTGCGATCATCAAACCCTTCAAGCTGGATGAGGTGCGCGAAGCTCTCTCCGCGATCGGGGTGCAAGGCATCACCGTGACTGAAGTCAAGGGCTTCGGTCGTCAGAAAGGCCATACCGAGCTGTACCGCGGTGCCGAGTATGTGGTCGATTTCCTGCCCAAGACCAAGATCGAGGCTGCCGTTGACGACGCCATCGTCGAACGCGCCCTGGAAGCCATCGAGACCGCCGCTCGTACCGGCAAGATCGGCGACGGCAAGATCTTCGTCCAGGATCTGCTGGATGTGATCCGTATCCGTACCGGCGAAACCGGCAAAGACGCTCTGTAAAAAAGGGGAATTCTAATGAGCATGAAGAAAATGTTTTCCGGCGCGCTCGCCATTGGCGCGCTGTTGTTGGCGGTAGGCTTTACCGCTCCGGCCCAGGCGCAGGACGCGCCCAAGCCTGAAGCTGCAGCGGCCACCGCCGCTGCCCCGGCCGCTGCCGCTCCGGCTGCGCCCAAGGCTGAGGCAGCCGCCCCGGCTGCTGCTGCACCTGCTGCGCCGGCCGCTGCTGCTGCCGCGCCGGCTCCTGTCCCCAACAAGGG
>Ga0187843_10000186_pt1 | contig 50165 bp, 56 predicted proteins | sample SpaLakP09_SKY_43_FD_134516 | JGI IMG/M metagenome (GOLD analysis project Ga0187843, IMG submission 134516) | Oligotrophic lake water microbial communities from Sparkling Lake, Wisconsin, USA - SP09_SKY_43 | ecosystem: Environmental > Aquatic > Freshwater > Lake | place: USA: Sparkling Lake... | reverse complement strand
TCCGCGATCGCGGAAAGCAGCCAATTTGGCCTTAGTGACATTCAATTGTGCTATGCGGACGGATTCTGCAGCGCTATGGAGTTTTACTTGTCTGTCACTCGCGATTATGGCATTACGTAGCGCTGTCTCCCGGCGCGCCAAAATACAGAGCATCATCGCGGCCAGTCCTATCGACCATCCTGTTAGCCTCAATAACGCTCAATCGAAAAAGCGCTGTCAAACTGGCTTTGCCGGTGGTAGATAAATCTCAGCAGGAATACCTATGAGAGCAGGCCCGGATAAGTATCCTCCATCTAAGGACCCTGATTCGTTGAGAACACGACCTACAACACCAAGCAGAGCACTGCGAAGTGCGATGTTGCTGAAGATATTGCGTGGCCCTGCATGATACATTTCAGTTGCTACTTTAGTCGCAATTTGAATGATAGGCTCAAGCTTAAACTCCAATTGAAACCAATTGCCATGTTTATCCTGCGCACTAAAAGTATTCGGCAAGCCTATATCTCCCATGTGGGAAATTAGAACTATGCCAAATACTTCTGGAAGCCAATCTATCAGGCGTCTTGCCAACATTTGGTCTTGAGCAAGCGCAGCAATTTCAACATTTATTTCATCATCAGAAATACCATCACGCCCAAGCACGGCGATGGCATTTTGCAGGAGTTCTTCAGAAAGTAATGGCAGCATAGAAGTGAGAGCTTAACGTTGAACTGAACGGCTTGCCGCCCAGAGAAATAAAATGAACTGTACCCTTTTTGGTCAGCCCAACTCGAGTGCCATGTTAGCGCATTTTATTTGACGACGAGCTCAAATTCGTTGGGGGACAGGCCAAGAAGATGGCTCATACGTTGCCCCTTTTTTTTGCTCCATAGAAGATAGTGGTCACTCATGCTGAGTGCGACCTACAAGCAGAAATAGCGCTCAATTAGAATGCTACTTTGGCTTAATCTTCAGTCTGTGGCCGATTTTTTGCTCAGCACTTGCAAAGCCTCTTTGGTCCACTGCACACGGCTTTCCTCAAAAGTGATGCCCGCTTTCAGTATCAGGTAGCGCAGTTGCTGCTCATGCGACAGCAGTACCCCACTGAAGTCGCGTTGTTCAATTTCCCTATAGGTTTGCAGCTCTTGTTCATGCATTTGCAGGCGACGCTCAAATTCTTCCGCCAGGCCTAGCGGGCCTATGGCGGCATCAGCGCGTAGTTTGACCATCATGTCATCGCGCAATCGCATCGGTGCGCTGCTTTCAGTGGCCCAGCGCCGCAATTCATCCCGGCCTGCGGGCAGGATGTCTATCAATTTTTTACCCGCGCGCCCACCTTCAACCTCGGTTGAAATAACCCAGCCCTGGCTCTCCATGCGCCCCAGTTCCCGGTAGATTTGCTGGTGCGTTGCATGCCAGAAATAGCCTATGGACTTGTCAAAACGCCGCGCCAGGTCATAGCCTGAACATGGCTTTTCGGCAATCGAAGTCAGCAAGGCGTGAGGCAGAGACATGTTTTAGAGTAAATAGTCGGTGTGGTTTTCAGACATTTTATATGCAACTGGTTGCATAAATAAAGCAGTTTCGTTATATTCTTATGCACTCAGTTGCATAAAATCTAAAACAAAACATTTGTTGCTTGATTGAACCCTTTATATTTAGGAAAACGCCATGTCTTTTTATCCTCACCTGACAAAGCCACTCGATCTGGGTTTCACTACTCTACCAAATCGCCTCTTAATGGGTTCCATGCACGTGGGGCTGGAAGAGGTTGACAATGGCTTTGAGCGCATGGCGGCATTTTATGCAGAGCGTGCCCGTGGCGGCGTAGGCCTGATTGTAACGGGTGGCATCGCGCCGAATGAAAGAGCGCGTCCCATGCATGGCGGTGCCATGCTCACTACTGAAGCAGAAGCAGAGCACCATAAGATAGTCACCAAGGCCGTACACGATGCCGGTGGCAAGATCGCCATGCAGATTTTGCATTTTGGCCGTTATTCTTACCAGCCTACGCTGGTCGCACCCAGTGCTATCAAGGCACCGATCAACCCATTCAAACCGCATGCATTGACGACAGAAGAAGTCGAAGAAACCATCTCGGATTTCGTCCGTTGTGCCGCACTGGCGCAATCAGCTGGCTACGATGGTGTCGAAGTCATGGGCTCGGAAGGCTACCTCATTAATGAATTCATCGCCGCCTGCACCAACCAGCGCGATGATGAATGGGGCGGTGCCTATGAAAACCGTATCCGCTTCCCTATAGAAATCGTGCGCCGCATACGCGAAAAGGTGGGTGCCAACTTCATCATCATCTATCGCCTGTCCATGCTGGATCTGGTCGATGGTGGTTCTACCCTGGAAGAAGTCACGCAACTGGCCAAAGCCATAGAAGCGGCAGGTGCGACGATTATCAATACTGGCATAGGCTGGCATGAAGCACGTATCCCAACCATTGCCACCAAGGTGCCGCGCGCCGCTTTTGCCTGGGTGACGAAAAAGCTCAAAGGCCAGGTGAATATTCCCCTGATCGCGACCAACCGTATCAATACTCCAGAAATCGCAGAGCAATTGCTGGCTCAAGATTATTGCGACATGGTCTCAATGGCACGCCCATTGCTGGCAGACCCTCTGTTCATGCGTAAGGTAGAAGAGGGCAGGGCAGACGAGATCAACACCTGCATAGGTTGCAACCAAGCCTGTCTGGATCACACTTTTGGCGGCAAGGTCACGTCCTGCCTGGTCAATCCACGTGCTTGCCACGAGACTGAACTGATTGATGCACCTCTGGAAAAAGCCAAACGTATCGCCGTCGTTGGCGCTGGTCCTGCCGGTCTGAGTTTTGCAACGACTGCAGCCCATCGCGGCCATGCCGTGACACTGTTTGATGCCGGTTCTGAAATTGGCGGCCAGTTCAACATTGCCAAGCAAGTGCCGGGCAAGGAAGAGTTTTATGAAACTCTGCGCTATTTCGGAAAACAGATAGAGCTAACCGGCGTCACGCTCAAGTTGAATACCAAGGTCGATGCGGCTGACCTGGCAGACTTTGATGAAGTCGTGCTGGCAACGGGCATCACCCCGCGTGTGCCGCCTATCGAAGGCATAGAGCATGCCAAAGTCCTGAGCTACCTCGATGTCTTGCGTGATAAGAAAACTGTTGGGAAGTCTGTCGCCATCATAGGCGCAGGCGGCATAGGTTTTGACGTTGCAGAATACCTGAGCCATAGCGGCACCAGCCCTAGCCTGGACCCTGAAAAATTCTACGCAGAATGGGGTATTGATACCGACTATAAAAACGTCGGTGGCTTGCGCGCCGCACAGCTGGAAAAACCAGCACGCAAGATTTTCCTGTTACAACGCAAGACTTCCAAGGTCGGTGATGGACTCGGTAAAACCACTGGCTGGATACACCGTACAGGTTTGAAAAACCGCGAAGTGCAAATGATCGCTGGTGTCAGCTATGACAAGATAGACGATGCGGGTTTGCATGTCACCATCGGTGGCGAGCAAAAGCTGCTGCCTGTCGATAATGTGATTCTGTGTGCAGGCCAGGAACCTAGGCGCGAGTTGCAAGCTGCACTGGAAGCCGCAGGCAAACCTGTGCACCTGATCGGTGGTGCAGATGTGGCTGCCGAACTCGATGCGAAACGTGCCATCAATCAGGGCACACGTCTGGCAGCAACAATCTGAAGATAGCAAATCGCCATTCAGGATGAACTCACTTTATTCAGACCCCGTTTGATCAATGTTAAATGCAATACCGAAAGGATGATGATGAACAATGTACCTGCAACTGTCGCCGCTTCCCTGCAAACCTGGCATGAGATGATTGCCAATAAAGACCTGAGTTCCTTGCCATCCATCGTGCATGCTAATGCTGTGTTTCGTTCTCCCATGGCGCACCAGCCCTATACCAGTGCCCAGGCTGTCGTGCTGATACTCAGTACGGTGGCCCAGGTGTTTGAAAATTTTACTTATCATCGCGAGTTGTCTTCTGATGATGGCTTGAATATCGTCCTCGAATTCAGTGCCAATGTCGGTGACAAGCAACTCAAAGGCATAGACATGATACGCTTTGATGCCGATGGCAAGATTGTTGATTTTGAAGTCATGGTCAGGCCCATGAGCGGCTTACAAGCGCTTGGGCAGGAAATGGGTGCGAGACTGGCGCAGTATCTGCCAGCCTATAAAGCATCTAAATAGGCGGCTGAATAATCTCTGCCAGTTGATTTCTATTTGCGTGCCCGCCTTTTCAAAAAGCGCATGAGGCTGCCCAGCAAGGGCAGCTTCTCATACAACTCTTCCGCCGCATCCCAATAATCGCGGTGGAAATTCACTCGGCCATCAGCAGCAAAGCGTATATGTGTAGATCCCCGTATGCATTGTGGCGCAGCATTGAAGTTTTTCATCGTAAACAAAAACTCCCAGACCAGAAAGGCAGTATCGTTTTGCAAAACCGATGAAGTAACGCGAAATCGCGGTTCACGAACCTGCACAAACATGTGCTGGAATACATGGTTGATGGCAGGCAGCCCGCGCAGTTCGTTGAAGGGGTCTTTGAAATAGGCATCTTCTGTATAGATGCCAGACAAGTTCTGGCAAGTCTTCAGTGAAATGGTTTCAAAGAAAACTATCAGCTTGTCCAGACTGGCTTGATGATCAAGAGTAGTCGACATTTATAAACCTGTCACCTTATGCACCAGATAAAAATAGCTGCGGTAAGGTAGCAGGCGCGCCAACCTCAACCAGTTGGTGAAGCGATGGGGAAAGTGTATGTGAAAGTCGCCTCGCTGCATACCCTTGACGATGGCCAGAGCCGCTGCTGGCGCGCTCATCAGGGCGGGCATCTTGAAATCATTCCCTGCTGTCATTGGTGTTTCAACAAAGCCTGGATTAATCATATACACCGCAATATTTTTAGGACGTAAATCCAGATACAGGCATTCACACAAATTGATGATGGCGGCCTTGGTTGGTCCGTATACCAGTGCCTTGGGCAATCCAGAGAGGCCAGCTACTGATCCAACTATACCGATACCACCGCAACCCTGCTTTAGCAGCGCAGGCAAGACGGCATCCAGGCATTGGTAAACCCCGCGCACATTAATATCTATCAGCCTGTTGACTGCGGCAAGATCAAGACTGTCTGCCCGCATTTCATTGTAGCTACCGGCAACGACAAGTACCAAGTCTATGCTGCCCCATTTTTCAATCAAGCGCGCATGACAAGCGACCAAGCTGGCGTGATCGCAAATATCTACTGCCATGGCTTCGGCCATCGGGTAGTCAGCCGCAATTTTTTCCAGTTGCACCAGTTTTCGGGCTGACAGTGCGACCCTGGCACCCAGCGTCAGCAACAGCCTGGCAGTTTCTTCTCCTATGCCGCTGGATGCACCGATGATCCAGATGCGTTTACCCTGCCAGTCGCGGATGACGGGGTTCATGGTGTGGTGTTACTACGTTTAGTGAAAGAGAGTGTCACGCTGCCGAGTTCAACTCCAAATTTGCGCATAATGGCACGGTTCAGCATTACTTTGTCATCCATCAAGACCATAGTATCGTCAAAATCCACGTTATAGACGCTGCCATCAACAGGCAAGGCCAGCACATAATTCCAGTGCAGGGTATTGCCGGACACCTGCCCCTTGGCTTCACCTATGACATCTGAAGCAGTGCCGGTAAATTGATCATTCCCTACTTTTTTCAAAGTCCAGATGCGTTTTTGCTTGCTCCCATCTGAGTAAGTAAAGTCTTCATTGAGCGTGCCAATATCACCTGACCACTGGCAATCCATGACTACGGTAAAGCGTTTGACGATGGCACCTGACCTGTCCTGGAATATGCCCCAGGCATCAAGCTTGCCATTGAAATAGCTTTGCATGTCCAATTTGGGAACTTCGTTGCGGTAGCGGCCTGGCTCATACTGGCTGGCACAGGATGTCAGTAGCAGTATCAGGCTGCAGAAAAATAATCGGTAAGTTTGCTTGAACATATGCTTTCCTGATGTGAGTGTTCGTTTTGGCGGAGTGCTTAATTGCCAGCGGATTTGCTGCCTAGCAGCTTGTTACGTAAACTCTGTGCCGTGGTTTTTTTGTCCAGCCATATCGCAAAGAAAGCATGGGCAAATTCAGCATCGCGTATCTCGCCCAGCAATTTTCCATTCAGATAAAATCTGGCTGCTTCATTCGGTATATGAATGCCGGTGATGTGTGTGCCCTGTTTTACGTCCGGGAAAATTTTCTTCATCTGCGCCAGCCAGCGTTCCCGCTTTTCGGCTGTGCCCAGCTTGAGCTTTTCTATTTCATCTATGCTGGCATCGGCGATTTTGCTGCCATACAAAGTGCGGGCATAGGCCAGGTCCAATGCAAACTTTTGTGGCTTCTCACTTTCCGGCTTATAGCCTTCAGGTACAGACCACAAACTTGCGTCGTAAATATGCAGGCCAAACCAGCGAAAACTGCCTGTTCCCTGCAAGCTGGCTTGCGGAATTTCCTCACTGATATGTGCAGGTGCTGAGTTTGTCGGCTTGTCTTCGGCATGCACAGTCATCGCTGTCGCTGCAAGCAACAGCGACAAACACAAGCTACGTATCAATGGCAGGGTAGTCATTTTTTCCTCAGTGTGAATTGAGTGACATTGATGCTGCCAGCACGGAAACCTGCTTCGCAATAAGCCAGATAAAATTCCCAGGTACGCAAGAATTCATCATCAAAGTTCTGCGTCTTGACCTGCGCCAGTTTTTCCATGAAGGCATGACGCCAGTGCAGCAGGGTGCGTGCATAGTCGAGGCCAAAATTGAAGGTATCAAGTACTTCCATGCCGTAGTTTGTTGCCATGGCGTGAAATTTGTCTATGGATGGCAGCATGCCGCCGGGGAAGATGTATTGCTGTATAAAGTCCGTACCCTTGCGGTAACGGTCGAATAACTCATCTGCAATGACGATGCTTTGCACGCATGCACGGCCGTCCTGTTTCAGGTTGCGGTGCAGGCATTCAAAATAACCTGGCCAGTAAGCTTCACCAACTGCTTCAAACATTTCTATGGAAGCGATTGCGTCATAGTTGCCATTCGCGTCTCGATAATCCTCTATCTTCAAATCACTCTTTGCATGCAGGCCAGCATTGTGCAGGCGCGCTTGGGCATATTGCAATTGTTCGGTAGAGAGCGTCAGACCAGTGACGTGGGCACCTGCATCCCGTATCGCCATCTCAGCAAAGCCGCCCCAGCCACAACCTATTTCCAGCACCCTGGCGTTTTTTGGTAATGCCAGTTGCTCCAGTATGCGGCGATATTTTGCCTGTTGTGCTTCTTCCAGTGATTGCTCTTGCTCGCCAGTATAAATCGCACTGGAGTAAGTCATCGAGGGGTCCAGCCACAGCTTGTAGAATTCATTGCCTATGTCGTAATGAGCGTGAATATTTTTCTTGCTGCCTGTGCGGGAATTGCGGTTCAGCAGATGCTTTAGCCTATAGACAAGGTTGCCCCACCAACTGCCATAAATCACGCTTTCCAGTTGCTGGCGATTATGTGAGATCAATTCTATCAAGCCAGCCAGGCTGCTGGTGCTCCAGTGGCCGGCGATATAACTTTCGGCAAAGCCTATGTCACCTGACTTGAGTACCGCACGATACAGCTCCCAGTCTTTCAAATGCAGGCTTACGTGCTGCCATCCTTCTGATGCGCGGCCAAAGCTGGCAGTTTGTCCATCCGGGAACTGTATGGTCAGACAGCCATGCTCAAGTTTGTTCAGCAGGCTGAGGACGAACCTCGCTTGCGCAGGAAAATGCTTGCTATTCAGTTGGGTGTTGACTGTGGCATTCTTGTCAGCGCTTGCAGTGCCAGAGGCAAAGGTGGGATGGAGGCTGCTCATCGGCTTAACTCTTCAGTAGGAGGAATAGGTTTGGAAATAAAGGGTACTCGCTTGATCCACAGGCGCAGTGCTTGTAGATGAATGCGTAGCACTACACCGATAGTCATGAAGGGGTAGCGCAACATGACCTTGGCTATGTGAGTGTTACTCATGGGCTGTTCTCGGCCAGAAACGCTGGTGAGTAATAGCGGACCTTCTGCATCGGCATAGTCAATTCTGGCCAGGTATTTTTTCTGTGTGTGTTTTGCAGTTTTCTCTGCCGTCTCTTGCTGGGCTTGCATGAAACGGAAGCGATAGTTACCCTCCACCTTGCAGAAGGGCGACACATGGAAGATTTTCCTGGCTTGCAATTCTTCGCCATTGGTCAGCCTGCCACCATTCTCCAGCAGGTACAAATGCTTCTCACCAAAGGTATTGCGTACTTCGCACAGCACGGCACGCAAGCTGCCATCCTGGCGATGACAAAACCAGAAAGAGACTGGATTAAACACATAGCCAAACACCCTGGGGAAGCATTGCAAGCAAATCTCGCCATCGGCATCTGTGATGCCCTCGCTTCGCAACAAGCCATCTATCCATAGTGCCAGCGGCTGGCGAGCATCACCATGGTCACGTTCATGGAAGGACAGGGCATTAAAGCGGTTCACGGAAAACAGTGCAGGCGTGCTCATATGACCGATGTCACGCACAGGCACACGGATAAAAAACACGCCATAGCGAAAGGCGTTTTTTGTCGGGCGCAAGCGCTTGTGCATGACTTCGCCTGTACATAAAGTGACAGCAGATTTGGTGGCTGGCGTGTTCATGCCGCACGCGTCATATGTTCGTAGGCTGCTTCTGCACGCGCGAGTATGCACTCTGCGACACGCAGGCCAGATTTCAAGCCATCTTCATGGAAGCCATAGCCTGTCCAGGCACCGGCGAACCAGATATTTCTCCTGCCCTGAATATTGACCAACTGGTTTTGTGCATTGATTGCCATCGCGTCCAATACAGGATGAGAATAGTCAAAGCTATTGATAATACTGGCCGCTGCCGGTTCTTGAATGGGATTCAAGGTGACAATTACGGGTGTCTTGAATGGCAGGGGTTGCAATTGATTAATCAGGTAATGCACGCAGACACGTGGCTCGTTACCGCTTTCACTTTGGTAATTCCAGGCCGACCAGGCTTTTTTATGTTCAGGCAAGACACTGGCATCGGTATGCAGCACTGCGCGATTGGGCTGGTATTTGACAGCCGACAGAATCTGACGCTCAGCCAGGTCGGCATCAATCAGCAATTTCAGACTTTGGTCGCTATGGCTGGCTAACACTACATGCTCAAACGTTTGCGTGCCATGTGCGGTCTGGACTGTGATTGCGCCTGGTGCTTTTTCTTGCACACTTAACACCGGCGTTTGCAAATGCCTGTGTGCAATCCGAGGCAGGATCTTTTCCACATACTGCCTCGCGCCACCTTGAACGGTTTGCCACTGTGGCCTGTCATTCACTTGCAGCAAGCCATGGTTGTGGCAGAAATTCACGAAGGACGATAGTGGGAATACCATCATGGTCTCGGTAGGGCATGACCAGATACAGGCTGCCATCGGCAACAAATACCATGCGCGGAATTCTTTACTGTAGCCATGCTGGTCGAGAAAGCTGCCCAGAGGCTGCATGAAGTCGGGATGATTTTTCGTCGTTGCCAGTGCAGTAGTCTGTTTATTAAAGCGCAGGATATCGCGCAACATACGTATGAACGCCGGGTTGAGCAGATTGCGGCGCTGGGCAAACACCGTATCCAGATTGGCACCAGCCCATTCCAGCAGGCGACCCCTATTATTGCTCACTGGCATTTTGACAGAGAAAGACATGTCAGTCGCAACAGTCGCGATGTCAAGCTCTTTGAACAAGTTGACCAGGTTTGGATAGGTCTTGTGGTTGAACACCAGGAAGCCGGTATCAACGCCATAGGTCTTGCCTTCCAGGCTGACATCGACGGTATGCGTATGCCCGCCAAAGTAATCATTGGCCTCAAACAGGCTGATTTCATGCCCAGCTTTAGAAAGCTCGTAGGCGCAAGACAGGCCGGAGATGCCGGAACCGATGACTGCGATTTTCATAATCTGTATCTGTTCAGAATATTGGTAAAAGTAACACATATTGATGAATCTAATAGCGGAATCGTCCCGGCAGTGCCCTGGGTGTCATCCATGCACATCTATAGATACGCAAATAAGGGTTTATTGGATTCATGCGCCTTATCGATTAGTCACACTCAATGTGCTTCACTCAATAATTTACCTGGTAAAAATGTCGTCTTGGGTTAAAATATGACCGTCAATTTCATTTTGTGACTAATCAGTCACAAAATATACTACAAAGTTTTTATTTGTGCAGAAAAAATAATGGAAATCCGTATTCCTTTTAAAAAACAACAGTTTGATGCGCGTGAAGAAGCCATCATTGATGCTGTCAATCGCCTTTTATCAGAAAAAGGTTATGACTTGATGACCATGGATGATGTCGCCGATGCGGTGGGCATAGCCAAGGGCAGCCTGTACAAGCATTTTTCATCCAAGGAAAAGCTGGCGGGTGCGGCCATGACGCGGCTGCTGAAAGCAACCCAGGCTGAACTGGATACCTTGGCGGTCGACATGCCAGCGATAGACAAGATCAGGCACATCCTGGCCTGGTCCTTGCGCTTGCGCCTGCAGGGGGGCGTGCCACACCTGCCGTCCACCAGCCTGGCCTTGCAGCGCAGCCTGATGCTTAATCTCGATTATGTGATGGTGGCCCTGCGAGTCAATAAACGTTTTTATGCGCTGGTGGCGCAAGCCAGAGAGCAGGGCGCATTGACGCCGCTGGTGCCAGATGATGTGCTGGTCTATACCCTGTATTCACGCGCTTGTGACCCGACCATGGAATTTCTCATGCGCGACAAGCGCCTGACACATGAACAGATAGTCGATGCCATGGTACATGCAACCATAGGTGGTTTTTTGTCAAATGATGCGAGAAAAACCTAAAGCAGTCAGCTTGATGAATTGTTTTCTTTTGAAAGGCGCAAGGCTTCCTGCAAGATGCTGACGTCGCCGATGTGATTTGCCAATAGCAAGATCAGTCTGGCATTCAGGGCCGCACTGGCTTCATCACTAAGCTCGCGATGGGAGTCTATCAATAGCTGATAAAAATCGTCACCAGCGCTGTAATCGCGCTGCGCAGATTTGTCGGGGTAATGGAAATTCGCTTGCAGGTTCAAAGGCATCATGCCACTCCTGATGAATTGCCGCATGCAGTTTGTAATGCACGAAGGATGTGATTCAATTCAAATTTCTGCCAGCGTGCGGTCAGATGTTGATCTGGCCTTAACAAGTGATAGCTGCCATTTTCTGCGCCATAGCGCTGGTGCAGCAAGCCCTTGGTATCAGTCAGGCACTGGTGACCATCAAGCTCAACTTCCTGTTTGCTAATGATGAGTGTGGCTACTGGGATCACTTCCTTTTCCAAGGCCTTTAACGCAGCCAGATGTGCAGCTGGTATGTCAGATACGGCATCACAGAAATACAGGCCATGAAAAACAGGCTGCAAGTAATCGATCAGGAAACCTGTTCCACTTTGAGTACTGACTGGCCCATCTTCAAAGGGTGCGCCAATTTGCAGGGCAGTATCAAAGCTGGCGTGGTCCGGTGTGTTTAAAATAGTATGCGACAAAGTCGACGGCACAGATAGTCGTCCTGAATTCACCAGCTTGCGGGCAAACACATGTTCTTGCGCCAGACTCAACACTGCATTGCGAAAGCACTTGCTGATCGCACTTTTAGGCGTGATGAAATCAGTAGAGCGTGTCGAGTTCAGCAGATTCTCATCGGCTGCAAATACGCGTTCATCTGAATAAGTGTCGAGCAGGCCGGCCGGTGCCTTGCCATCAACGACCAGCTTCAATTTCCACACCAGATTATCCGCATCCTGTATGCCGGAATTCGCACCGCGTGCACCGAAGGGTGACACCTGATGGGCAGCATCGCCAGCAAACAACACGCGGCCATGGCGGAATTTTTCCATGCGCCTGCACTGGAAGGTGTAGACACTGACCCATTCGAGTTCAAATTCCCTGTCATCGCCGAGCATGGCCTTGATGCGCGGCATCACTTTTTCGGGTTTGCGTTCTTCCACCGGGTCGGCATCCCAGCCCAGTTGAAAATCGATGCGCCAGACATTGTCGGCTTCTCGGTGCAGCAGCACGGATTGATTCGGATGAAAAGGCGGATCAAACCAGAACCAGCGTTCAGCCGGAAAGTCAGCCTTCATGACGACATCGGCAATCAGGAAACGGTCCATGAAAACCTTGCCCTCGACTTCCAGCCCAAGCATCTGGCGTAAGGGGCTGCGCGCACCATCGCAGGCGATCAGCCAGTCGGCTTGCAAGCTGTAATCGCCTTCTGGTGTGGCTATCTGCAAGGTGGAAAATTCTTCATCTTGCTCAATCGCGGTGACACTGTTATTCCAGCGTAACTCAACCCCTAACTCGACGGCACGCCGAACCAGAAACTCTTCCAGATAGTATTGCTGCAAGTTCACCATGCCCGGATGCTTGTGATCCGGCGCAGGCAAGAGATTAAAATTGAATACTTCTTCCTTGCGAAAAAAAGTGCGCCCGACATTCCACTCCACACCCTTGTCACGCACTGCCGATGCGACCCCCAGCCTGTCGAGTATTTCCAGTGTGCGCTTGGCATAACACAGCCCGCGAGAACCTACCGACACCGTATCATCGTCATCGAGCACTAGCACATCCAGCCCCTGCAACTTGCAATCGATTGCCGCTGCCAGACCAACCGGACCAGCACCGACAATGACGACTTTACGACGCGTGATTTCCCTGGTGTGCAACTCCGGTGGAGTCACGAAAGGGAATTTTTGATATTGATAAGTGCTAAGCAAAATACGGCTCCTGCGGAGCGATTAAAGCGAAAGACTCAGAGATATTTGAAGGTTCATGACAGCAAAAGAATTTCTCTTGTTTTTCTCTGTGGTGTAGCAGGGAATTCGAGCGGCAAGCCGCTCGCCTGCGTAACGAAGTCTGCCTGCAAGCAGTCTTTCCTCCCTCCGTGTCTCTGGGTTGAGAGGTCTTGACGCTCTTAATACTAACCCTCCAAACTCTTCCACATCTCCACATCCCGCTCTGCTGTCCACACCCGCGGATCAACGTGCCCAGATGCTTCATCAAAAGCCCTTGTCACATCAAACGGCAGGCAATGGTCAAAGATCACCCAGTGACCATACTTGGGTTTCAAAGCGGCGTAGGTATTTTTGTAGATGGTATTGAGGTCATGCTGCTGTTGCTGCCCCGCTTTGACGCTGGCGAATAAATCGCTGATGAAAGAACGGGTTTCGCTGAGACCTGCCGCCACCAGTTCTGGCGTAGTCAGGGCAGCACCACGGCCAGGCACCAGTTTCTCCGCTTTCATCGCTTCCAGATTGCTCAGGGTTTGCGGCCAGTCTGAATAATAGGCATCGCCCGCATACGGTGTCGCGCCAAATTCCACCAAGTCACCAGAGAACAAAACTTTTTCCTGTGGCAGCCAGACGATGGTATCGCCCTTGGTATGACCACGGCCTACCTGCATGAGCTGTACCTCCAGCTTGCCCAGCCAGATCGACATTTCACCCTTGAAGGTAATCGTCGGCCAGGTCAGGCCAGGCACGCTTTCAACATTACGGAACAGGCGCGGGAAGCGGCCTATTTCACTCTTCATATCCGCATCACCACGTTCGACAATCAGGTCGTAAGTATCGCGGCTGGCAATGATATGTTCCAAACCTTCAGCCACATAACCACTGGCACCAAGTACGCGCACCGCGTGGTAGTGTGACATCACCACATACTTGATCGGTTTGTCAGTGACTTCTCGGATGCGACGCACCACATCCTGCGCCATGATGGGCGTGGCCTGAGTATCGATGACCATGACGGCATCGTCACCGATGATGATGCCAGTATTCGGGTCACCCTCAGCGGTATAGGCGTAGGCATGTTCGGATAATTGCTGGAAGCTGACTTTCTTTTCTTCCAGGTCAGCGTGTGAGGCGAATTGTTTGGTAGTCATGGCAACATCCTTTAATTAGTGCAGTACATGCTTAAAATTGAAGCATGCAACAGAAAACAAGAATAAGCATTAATTCGTTATTTGTAAATGCATTTGTTAATAGTAAAATGAATTCATATTAAACAAGAGGCAGCCATGACTGAAAAAAACAAGGAAAGACGCGGCATAGGTGCAATAGAAGTCGGCGGTCTTATCCTGAATGCACTGGTCAGTTCTGGCCGCGCCATGTCCCTGGGTGATCTGGCTCGTGAGAGCGGCATGCCTGCTTCGAAGGCTCACGCCTATCTGGTCAGTTTTGGCAAACTCGGTTTGGTGGAACAGGATGCGGCGACTGGTGCTTACCAGCTAGGCCCCTTTGCCTTGCAAATGGGTTTGGTCAGCCTGCAGCAAATGTCACCCGTCAAACTGGCAATACCTGAGATTACCCGCCTCGCAGCCACCACAGATCAAACCATCGCGCTGGCAGTGTGGGGCAGCCATGGCCCTACCGTGGTGTATATCGCAGAATCAAGCCGCCCCATCCATGTGAATATGCATGCGGGCTCTGTCATGTCCATGCTGGGTACTGCAACTGGACTAGTGTTTTCTGCCTTCTTGCCACAAGCGCTAGTCGACAAGGTGATCGCCAGGGAAGTCAAAGATGAATTGGTGATAGGGCAGGCGGGTGTACAGTTGACAAGCAGGGATATTGCCAGCGTACTGGCAGAAGTACGTGAGCAGGGGCTGGCGAGGGCACAGGGCCGGCCCATACCGGGCATCAATGCCCTCAGCGCGCCGGTATTCAACCATGCCTGCACCTTAAGTCTGGTGATTACAGCTACTGGCCCCAAGGGCAGTTTTGATACCGACTGGAATGGCGAACTGGCACAGACTTTGCGAGCCAGTGCCAGTTCCTTGTCGCGTCAGCTGGGTCATATGCCCAAGCCGTAGAAGATGAAAGCTTTATACTTTATTGCGCTGCCAGGGCTTTCTCTACGTCTGCCACCAGTTTCTTGTCATCTGGAGTTGTGTAGCTGGAATAGGCAGCCACGACATTGCCTTTGCGGTCTATCAGATATTTGTAAAAATTCCATTTTGGTGTCGTGCCTGTGGCCTTGATCATTTGCGCGTACATAGGATTCACATCCTTGCCCCTGACTGCAGATTTGCTGAACATGGGGAACTTCACGCCATAGGTATTAAAGCAAAAGTCGGCAATTTGCTTGTCATTGCCTGGCTCCTGCTTCCCAAAATCATTGGATGGGAAGCCCAGTACCACCAGACCCTTGTCATTGTATTTGGCGTACATGGCTTCCAGGCCTTCGTACTGCTTGGTGAACCCGCAATAACTCGCAGTATTGACGACCAGTGCAACTTTGCCCTTGTATTGGCAAAGATCTTGCGGCGTTTCATCTTGCAGACGCTTGAATTTATGGTTCAGCACGGCCGGGCAGGCATCACCGGTATCTGCCCATGCTCCCAAGGAGCAAGTGATCAAACTCAGAAAAAGAGCAGCTTGTATTGGTGTGCGTCGCAGCATGGTTAACTCCAAAAGAAGAGGATGTCATCTTAGCGCAGTCTTGAGGAAATATGTGGATTGAAGGCTAACTGATTAAGTTGAGCACAGACAGCGCGCTTCTGTTGATAAACCGACAGCGTGATGAAAATCGTACTATATTGACATCGAATACCTCTGTTGCGAGACTCTGGTATTAGGGTATCTACATCCCTATATGCCTAAATCGCATATAAAACATCGAAACACTTCGTTTTAATTTATATAGGACCGTTTTATCCTGTACTCCTCATAAAAATTATTACTTACCAGGACTAGAGATGATGATCAAAAAACTTATTCTTGCAGCAAGCTTTGCCACGGCTTTTTCGTCTGGCGCAATGGCAGCGGATATCAGCCTGCTCAATGTTTCCTACGACCCTACCCGTGAGTTATATCAGGATGTGAACCAGACTTTTGCCAAGCAGTGGAAAGCCAAAACCGGTGACAATGTCACTATCAAGCAATCCCATGGCGGCTCTGGCAAGCAGGCGCGTGCCATTATTGATGGACTGGATGCTGACGTAGCCACCCTGGCACTGGCCTATGATACCGATGCCCTGGCAGAAAAAGGCCTGGTCGACAAAGCCTGGCAAAAGCGTTTGCCACACAATGCCTCACCATATTCTTCGACGATTGTATTCCTGGTGCGCAAGGGTAATCCCAAAGGCATCAAGGACTGGGGCGATATCGTCAAACCTGGCGTTGCCGTGATTACACCCAATCCAAAACTTCTGGCGGTGCACGCTGGAATCATCTGGCAGCCTGGGGCTATGCCCTAAAATTACCAGGCGGTAGCGAAGCCACGGCAAAAGAATTTTTGTCCAAGCTGTATAAAAACGTCCCAGTACTTGATTCCGGTGCACGCGGTTCCACCACGACCTTTGTCGAACGTGGCATAGGAGATGTCTTGCTGGCCTGGGAAAACGAAGCCTTGCTGGCTATTAAAGAACTTGGCCCGGACAAGGTCGAGATTGTTGCACCAGCTACCAGTATCCTTGCTGAACCTTCGGTTGCCGTGGTCGACAAAGTGGTAGACCGCAAGGGCACCCGCAAGGTGGCTGAAGCTTATCTGAACTTCCTGTACACCGACGAAGGTCAGGATATCATCGCCAAACATTACTACCGTCCGACGACAGAAAAAGCTTCGAAGAAATACGCGGCGCAATACCCTAAAGTGAAACTGTTCACTATCGATGAAGCTTTCGGTGGCTGGACCAAGGCGCAAAAAGTGCATTTTGCGGATGGAGGTGTATTTGACCAGATTTATCAGCCAGGCAAAAAATAAGCCTTAGCAAAAAACCGGAGGCAAGAACATGCGCATCTTACTGCTATCAGGAAGCCCGTCTTCCCCCTCACGTTCAGCCCGTTTGCTGAATCACGTGGGTATCAAGCTCAATGAACAAGGGCAGCGTACCAGCAGTTTGCATGTCCGTGACTTGCCTGCCAAGGCTTTAATGCATGCCGACTTTTCTGACCCTGAGCTGGCGGCTGCGAAAAACCTGTTGGCAAAAGCAGATGCGATTGTGATTGCCACACCGATCTACAAAGCGGCTTACTGTGGTTTGTTGAAAAGTTTTCTGGACATCTTGCCGCAAGATGGGCTCGCCGGGAAACTGGTGTTGCCTCTGGCAACTGGTGGTAGCCAGTCACATATGCTGGCGCTTGATTACGGCCTGCGTCCGGTGCTTGCCTCCTTGTCAGCACGCCATATCCTGCCCAGTATTTATGCGACGGATGCGCAAGTCAACTGGTCTGAACCAAATGGCTTGCAATTGGATACTGCAATACAAGAGAGGGTCGAAGATGGCGTACAGCTCTTGCTTGATAGCTTGAGCCTGCTGCGCAGCCCGGTGCAGGCAGCACCTGAATTGCTCCTGCCTTGTTGACGATCTTGATGATCTAAATACAGAAATAAACCTCAATAATACATTTCCTTTCATGCTGGCGAGCCTGGCAGGGGGAAGCCTTGTCAAAAAAATGAAAGTGGAAAATGAGCCGCAAATTTCAAGTCACCAGCAAAGAAAAACGCCTTACCCTGACCCGCCTGTCTGCCCTGACAGCAGCAGCCTTGAGTGTGGTCTTGCCAAAAGCTTTTGCTCAGAACAAGAGCAGTCTGCGCATAGGGTATCAAAAGTATGGAACCTTAACTGTACTGAAAGGAACAGGGGCGCTGGATAAACGTCTGGCAGGCTTGGGTGTCGATGTCAAATGGACAGAGTTCCCGGCAGGCCCGCAATTGCTGGAAGGTTTGAACGTAGGCAGTATCGACTTTGGTACGACAGGTGAAGCGCCACCGATTTTTGCGCAGGCTGCCGGTGCAGACTTGCTGTATGTCGGCAATGAACCGCCAGCACCTGGTGGTGAAGCCATCATCGTGCCCAAGAACTCCAATTTAAAATCAGTGGCTGATCTCAAGGGCAAGAAAGTCGTCTTGAACAAGGGTTCCAACGTCCACTATCTGTTGGTCAAGGTATTGGAAAAAGCAGGATTAAATTACAAGGATGTTGAAGTCATCTTCCTGCCACCTGCAGATGCACGTGCTGCATTCGAACGCGGCAGTGTCGATGCCTGGGTGATTTGGGACCCTTTCCTGGCTGCGGCTGAAAAGCAATTGGATGCCAGAATATTGGCCGATGGTAAAGGCGTGGTCAGCAATCACCAGTTTTATCTTGCAGCGCGACCTTATGCGCAAAAGAGCCCAGAAGTGTTGCGCATCATCCTGGACGAATTGGCCAAGGTCGACGAATGGGCGGCAAAAAATCACAAGGAAGTTGCCAGCATACTGGCTAAGCAAACCGGGCTGGAAACCAGCATTGTGGAATTGTCGACTTCACGCTTTGGTTTTGGCGTCAAGCCATTGACCGAACAAGTCATCAAGGAGCAGCAAAGCATCGCTGACACTTTTGCTGATCTGAAGCTGATACCCAAGCGTATCAATATTCGCGATGCGGTATTTGTGGTCAAGGGATGAACATGAAATGGTCTTCCATTCGCCGCCTGATACTGGCATTTGCTTTAAGCGTACTGTCTGTAGGCAGCTTTGCTGCAAGCACTGACTTGCCTAAAGAATTACGCATAGGTTTTCAAAAAAGCTCGGTCAATCTGACTTTGCTGAAACACAGGCAGGCGCTGGAACAGCAATTGAAAGGTGTGAAGGTCACGTGGTTTGAATTTACTGCTGGCCCGCAAATGCTGGAAGCCCTGTCAGTAGGCAGTATAGACTTTGCCACTACTGGCGAACCGCCACCAATTTTTGCCCAGGCGGCTGGCAGCAACCTGGTGTATGTAGGTGCTGAACCTGCCAAGCCTGGTGTCAGCGCGATTCTGGTGAAACCTGATTCAGCCATACGCACACTGGCCGATTTGAAGGGCAAGAAAATTGCCATACAAAAAGGCTCAAGCGCGCATTACCATGTTTTGCGTGCGGTGCAACAGGCTGGTTTGCAATGGTCAGATATCACACCTATTTATCTGGCTCCGGCAGATGCGCGTGCCGCCTTCGAGCGCGGTAGTGTCGATGTCTGGGCAATCTGGGATCCGTACTGGGCGGCGATCGAGCAAAGTGCAGCACCAAGAATACTGGCCACAGGCAAGGGTCTGGTGAATAATCTGTCGCACTATTTGTCGGCGCGCAGCTTTGCCGACAAATATCCCAAAGTCATACAAGTGCTGTTTGAAGAACTGACACGCAGCGATACTTTCGTGCAAAAGAACCGCAATGAAGCGGTTGCCATCATTGCCGCCAGCACCGGACTGGATAAGCCCACGATCGCCAGCTTTCTGGAGCGCAGGCCACGCTCACCAGTCGTTTATCTGACCCAGAACATCATCGATGAACAACAAAAAGTGGCTGACAATTTTTATCAGCAAAAACTGATACCCAAGGCAGTCAATGTGCGTGATGCAGTATGGCTGCCACCGGGTACGAAATTGTAAGCGTGATACCAAAAATACAGGAGCAAATAATGAGTTTGAATATACTCTGGTTCATTCCTACCCATGGCGACAGCCGTTACCTGGGTACTACCCATGGCGCGCGCCAGGTCAGCCATGACTACTTGAAACAAATCGCAGTTGCTGCAGATACCCAGGGTTACGACGGTGTGCTCTTGCCTACGGGCCGTTCTTGCGAAGATGCCTGGGTAGTCGCCTCCAGCCTGATAGGCGCGACCAGCAAACTGAAATTTCTGGTGGCAATACGCCCCGGCTTAAGCAGCCCCGGTCTGGCGGTACGCATGGCAGCTACCTTCGATCGTCTATCCAAAGGACGCTTGCTGATCAATATCGTCACCGGTGGCGATCAGGGCGAACTGGAAGCCGATGGTGTGTTTGCTGATCATGAAAAACGCTATGAAATCACGGATGAATTTTTGCGCGTGTGGCGCGCTTCGCTGTCGGGCGAAGGTGGTGACGCCGGTTATGATTTTGAAGGCAAGTACATTACCGTCAAGGGTGCCAAGACTTTATACCCGGCCTTGCAAAAGCCTTATCCACCCTTGTATTTTGGCGGTTCTTCTGAACCGGCGCATGAGCTGGCCGCAGAACAGGTGGATGTCTACCTGACCTGGGGTGAGCCCCCGGCAGCTGTGGCCGCCAAGATCGCTGACATGCGTGCACGCGCAGCCAAACATGGCAGGACTTTGCGCTTTGGTATACGCCTGCATGTCATCGTGCGTGAAACCAATGATGAGGCCTGGAAAGCTGCAGAAGACCTGATCCGTTATGTTGATGATGATGTCATCGCCCGTGCTCAGGCCGCATTTTCCAAGATGGATTCAGTTGGTCAGCAACGCATGATAGCCCTGCACGGCGGCAAGCGCGACAAGCTGGAAGTGTCACCCAACCTGTGGGCAGGTGTCGGCCTGGTGCGCGGTGGTGCCGGTACGGCTTTGGTGGGGGACCCAGAAACTGTGGCAGCACGCATCAAGGAATATCAGGCACTGGGCATCGACACCTTTATTTTCTCAGGCTACCCGCATCTGGAAGAGTCTTACCGTTTTTCAGAACTGGTATTCCTCTGATAGGAAAGGAAGTTCCCGGCGTTTCCAGCAGTCTGACCGGCCCGTTTGGTGAAGTCATGGCCAATGGCATCGTCCCCAAGGTATCGCAAAGCTAGGGAGGCAATATGGGACCAATGATTACTGAAGTAAGCGAATTTTCCGCCAACTACGCGCACGGTGCTTCGGCTCACCCTGCAGAGTTGACTGCAAAAAAGCCGGATGTCTTCCGTCAGGCCAGCGTGCGCCTGCTGAAGCGTGGGTTGCCCTGGCTGGTGCCAGTAACATTGATCCTGATCTGGCAACTGGCAGCACAGACAGGATGGTTGTCCAGCCGTATCCTGCCTGAACCACTGGCGGTGGTAAAAGCATTCTGGACACTGGCCGTTTCCGGCGAAATCTGGGTGCATGCCAAGACCAGCTTGTGGCGGGCGATTTCCGGTTTTGCAATAGGTGGTGGCCTGGGTCTTTTACTGGGTTTGCTGACCGGCAGTTTCCGTTTTGCAGAAACCTTGCTGGATACGACACTGCAAATGGTCAGGAATATTCCGGCCCTGGCACTGATACCGCTGGTGATTTTGTGGTTTGGTATTGATGAGGCAGCCAAGCTGTTTCTGGTGTCGGTGGGCGTATTTTTTCCTGTCTACCTGAACACCTTTCATGGCATACGCGCGGTAGACAAAGGCTTGATAGAGATGGCACAGAGTTATGGTTTGTCTGGCTGGGCTTTGTATCGCGATGTGATCTTGCCGGGGGCACTGCCTTCGATACTGGTTGGTGTACGTTTTTCCCTTGGTCTGGTGTGGGTCTTGCTGATCGTGGCAGAAACCATTTCTGCCCAGGCTGGCATAGGCTATATGACGATGAATGCACGTGAATTTTTGCAAACCGATGTGGTGCTGGTCGGCATACTTTTATATGCCTTGCTGGGCAAGCTGGCAGACGTATTGTCTAAGGCTGGAGAACAATATTTCCTGCGCTGGCATCCGGGTTATCAGGGGAGGGCTGCATGATGCGTCAATTTCCTGAATTCCCCATGAGTGCTGTTGCCGACATTGTGGCCTTGCGTGAAGAACTGGATAGTGGTTGGGAGCAGACAGCTAAAGGTGAGTGGGCTCCTGCTTCTGACGACGTGAGGGCGGGGCCAAGTGAGGGCGCGACTGAAAGCGGCACGGCACTTAATCTGCGTCTCATACAAAAATCGTATCAGGGCCGCCAGGTATTGAAGTCACTGAATCTGCAGATAGAGCCCGGTGAGTTTGTCGCCGTCATAGGTCGCAGTGGTTGTGGTAAGAGTACTTTGCTACGTTTGATCGCCGATCTGGAAAAAGCCGATAGTGGCAGCCTTGAATTTGGTGCCGAGCAAACGCAAAGTAAACCAGATACCAGGGTGATGTTTCAGGATTCCCGACTTTTGCCTTGGAAGTCCGTTATTGATAATGTCGCTCTAGGCCTGGGCAGTGACAAGAGCAAGGCGCACCAGGCATTGGAAAAAGTCGCGCTGGCAGAGCGCGCCGACGAATGGCCATCGGTATTGTCAGGTGGCCAGCGTCAGCGTGTTGCGCTGGCAAGAGCGCTGGTGCACGAACCCGCTTTGCTGTTGCTTGATGAACCTCTTGGCGCACTTGATGCACTGACCCGCATAGAGATGCAAAACCTGATCGAAAGCCTGTGGCAACAACGCGGCTTCACTGCCGTATTGGTGACCCACGACGTACAGGAAGCCATCGTCCTGGCGGACCGTGTGATCCTGATAGAAGATGGTCAGATCACGCTTGACACCCGTATCGATTTACCGCGCCCGCGTGCGCGTGGCAATCCAAAATTTGCTGCGCTGGAAGAACATATCTTGCAGCGTGTTTTACAAAAACCGTCAGTAACTCCTGACACAGAACTTGGCGACCTGTCTTTGCACAGAACTGTGCATCAGGTTGCCTGGGCTATCTAAACTTTTAGGGAACAATCATGAGTATCCAGGCTATCAACGTACGTAATCAATTCCGCGGTAAGATCAAGGCCATCATCGAAGGCTCAGTCGTCTCCGAGGTGGATGTAGAAACACCGGCTGGCATCGTTACTTCTGTTATCACGACACGCTCCATCAAGGACTTGAACCTGGTCATAGGTTCTGAAGTTGTGGCGCTGGTGAAAGCGACCGAGGTTTCTATCGCAAAGTTATAGAGACTGAATTTTTGATAGAGGCAGAAATGCATTATCCCGCATTGCAAAACTACTTGAGTCGTCTGCAAAGTACGCTGGCCACCACCAACTTGTGGCTGGATGAACAAGGGCGTGCGCGTGGACGTTATTTTAATTCCACCCTGACCAGCGCCTTCCAGGCCATACGGGCAGGTGACGATGGCCGCATTGTAGCCTATGAGGCGTATGCGCGCAGTTATGCCAGTGACGACCAGGGGCTGAATATATGGAAGCTGCTGGAAAATGCCGCCAATGATGATGAGTCGGTTGAGTTGGATAGATTGTGCCGGCTCTTGCATACCCTGAACTTTTACCGGCAGCCAGAAAGTGCCCAGCTGGATTTATACCTCAGTGTGCATAGTCGCTTACTGGCTGCGGTAGAAGGCAATCATGGTATGGCGTTTCGCCGCATCCTTGATGTACTGGAGTTGCCACACGCGGATATTATCTTGCAGTTGCCGCAGATAACGCCCAGCCAGCGCTGGGTGTTGACGCATGTTGCCGAGAATTACCGGCGCAATGGCTTCCGCATAGGCTTGCATGCTGCCAGCCTGGAGCAGGCGGCAGACTTGCTGGAGCGCATACGCCCGGCTTCCATCAAGGTGGATATCAGCCTGGCAAACGATGATCAGGCACAGGTGCGCTTGCTTGAGCAGGCTGACCGCGCTCAGTGTCATATCATCTTCCGCCGTATAGAAAACCAGAAACGCTTAGAGGCATTGCGCCTGGCAAATCAGACTGCCAGCCCGTATTTGTTGCAGGGCTTTTTATTTGATTTGCCCAAGGCAGCGTTGCTGAGCCGGGATGAAGGTCACCTGGTCTTTGACTATCAGGAAGAATTCAAGCTGGCTTGAATTCCGCTCAATCGGGCAGGCCAAGCCAGAATACATGCCTTATTCACCTGTTGATCTCATTATCTGGCCTCTTATGCTGATCGCGCATAAAGGGGACAGACGCATGTTTGCCCTCAGTGTTTGGTGAAGAAATGAATAAACTGATCACTCATTTATTGATGTTTTTATAATTCTTGCCTATATTTGCTTTTAATATAGCAATCTATATGCGAAAAACGTATTTAAGCATAAGAAAAAATTCGTTTTCTATATAACGAAATGCTGGGAAGATTGCTCATCGATAGTCATATCTGTAATAAAGGCTAAGCATGGCGCAGTTTCCAGGATTAAATAAAAAGGCAAGACGGGTCATACCCGGCTTTCACTTGTCTTTGGGTTTTACGGTGTTTTATCTGGGCTTGATCGTCCTGATACCGCTTTCTGCCGTCTTCCTGAAAACCTTCACCATGACCTGGGAAGCGTTCTGGAATACCGTGACTTCTGACCGTGTGATGGCTTCTTATCGCCTGACTTTTGGCGCATCCCTGCTGGCTGCCTTGATCAATGTCTTCTTTGGCGGCATCGTTGCCTGGGTATTGGTGCGCTACAAGTTTCCAGGCAAACGACTGATCGATGCACTGGTGGATCTGCCGTTTGCCCTGCCTACTGCGGTGGCGGGTATTACCCTGGCGACGCTATACGCACCAAATGGCTGGATAGGCAAATTGCTGACACCACTAGGTATTAAGGTTGCCTACACGCCTCTTGGTATTTTGATCGCCCTGACTTTTATCGGTCTGCCTTTTGTGGTACGCACCGTACAACCTGTGCTGGAAGAAGCAGAAAAAGAACTGGAAGAAGCTGCCGTCAGCCTTGGGGCCAGTCATCTGCAAACTTTCTTGCGCGTCATTTTGCCTAGCATTTTGCCTGCCTTGCTGACTGGTTTTGCGCTGGCTTTTGCCCGTGCTACTGGCGAATATGGTTCGGTGATCTTTATCGCTGGCAACATGCCCATGATTTCTGAAATTACACCGCTATTCATGATCACCAAACTCGAACAATATGATTATGCCGGGGCGACGACGATTGCTGTGGTTATGCTCCTGCTCTCATTTAGCCTGCTGCTGGCGATCAATGCCCTGCAAGCCTGGACGCGCAGCCGCCAAAATGCAGGGAGGGATTGATCATGACGAGCGCCACCATCACTACGTCTGTCAAGGCACCAGTCGCTACCCGCAGGCATGAGCCAGTGATTACCCCGGCAGCAACGCTGGAGCCGCTATGGGTACGCATAGTCTTGACTACGATAGCACTGGCTTTTTTGACCCTGTTTTTATTTGTGCCACTGGCAGCCGTTTTTTCTGAGGCATTGAAAAAAGGCTGGGAAGTTTATCTGGCGGCCATCATAGAAGCAGATGCCTTGTCGGCCATCAAACTGACCCTGATTGCCGCAGCCATATCCGTGCCTTTGAACCTGGTATTTGGTGTAGCTGCTGCATGGACTATCGCCAAGTTTGAGTTCCGTGGCAAGAATGTTTTGCTGACATTGATCGATTTGCCGTTCTCGGTGTCACCGGTTATTTCTGGCCTGATCTATGTCTTGCTGTTCGGTGCCCAGGGTTGGTTTGGTGAATGGTTGCGTGAACATGACATCAAGATTCTGTTTGCTGTGCCAGGTATCGTGCTGGCGACCATCTTCGTGACTTTCCCCTTCGTTGCGCGTGAACTGATACCGCTAATGCAGGCACAGGGCAGTGAAGAAGAAGAGGCTGCTTTAGTGCTCGGCGCATCAGGCTGGAAGACTTTCTGGTATGTCACCCTGCCAAATATCAAATGGGGTTTGTTGTATGGCGTGATCCTCTGTAATGCGCGTGCCATGGGCGAGTTTGGTGCTGTGTCTGTGGTGTCTGGCCATATCCGTGGTGAGACCAATACCATGCCGCTGCAGGTCGAGATTTTATATAACGAGTACAACTTCACTGCCGCTTTTGCTGTCGCTTCATTGCTGACCTTGCTGGCCTTGCTGACACTCGCGCTTAAAACATTAGTCGAATGGCGTACCAATGAAAACCGCCAAGTACCACAAGAATAAAGAGAGATAGGAGTTCACCGTGAGTATCGCTGTTAATCAATTACAAAAACGCTTTGGCAGTTTCACTGCACTGGATAATGTCTCGCTGGATTTTCCGAATGGTGAATTGACCGCTTTATTGGGACCATCAGGCTGCGGCAAGACCACTCTGCTGCGGATTATCGCCGGGCTGGAATATGCTGACAGCGGCCAGGTTTTACTGGACGGGCAAGATGCTTCTTCCCAACATGTGCGTGAACGCCAGGTTGGCTTTGTGTTCCAGCACTATGCCTTGTTCAAGCATATGACGATATTTGAAAACATCGCTTTCGGTTTGCGTGTCAAACCGCGTCATCTGCGCTCGTCCGAAAGCGAGATCAAGGAGAAAGTCACCAAGTTGCTGGAACTGGTGCAACTGGACTGGCTGGCTGACCGCTATCCACCGCAATTATCTGGCGGCCAGCGTCAGCGTATCGCGCTGGCGCGAGCTTTGGCAGTGGAACCGCGTGTGCTCTTGCTGGATGAGCCTTTCGGGGCACTTGATGCCAAGGTACGCAAGGAATTGCGCCGCTGGTTGCGTCGTCTGCATGATGAATTGCATGTCACCAGTATTTTTGTCACGCATGATCAGGAAGAAGCGCTGGAAGTAGCAGACAAAATTGTCCTCATGAACCACGGCAAGGTTGAACAGGTTGGTGCGCCGGCCGAGGTATACCATCATCCGGCTACGCCTTTTGTGTATGGCTTCCTCGGTAATGTGAACCTGTTCCGTGGTCGCATCCATGAAGGCATACTCGATGCAGGTGGTGTGCCTTTTGAGGCACCTGGTCATGCTGAAACCCGTGATGCTTTTGGTACTGGTTATGTGCGTCCACATGAGCTGGAGATAGACCGTTATTCCCCCGGTGCCACAGGCCTCAATGTACAACTGCGCCGCGTCCACAGTATAGGCCCACTGGCCCAGCTGGAACTGGAAAGAGATGACAACGGCGAACTGGTTGAAGCCATGATTTCTACCGAACGCTATGAACTATTGAAGCTCAAAGTTGGCGAAGCCCTGGTAGTGCGACCCAAGCGTCTGCATGTCTTTGTTGATTCCCAATAAATAAAAAATATAAACAAGGTTTCCTATGAATTTCCAACAACTGCGCTCCATCCGTGAAGCTTCACGCCGCGGTTATAACCTGACCGAAGTGGCAAATGTTTTGTTCACTTCCCAACCAGGTGTCAGTCGCCAGATCCGCGAACTTGAAGAAGAACTGGGCGTCGATATTTTCGAGCGCAATGGCAAGCGCCTGACTGGTTTGACCGAACCGGGTCGTGACATCCTGCCCATCATAGAAAGATTATTGCTGGAAGCAGAAAACCTGCGCCAGGCTGGTGAAGATTATTCTGACCAGACCAAGGGCACCCTGACGATAGCTACCACTCATACCCAGGCGCGTTATGTCTTGCCCAAGGTGGTACAAGGTTTTCGCCAGGCTTTCCCGGATGTGCGCATAGCCCTGCAACAAAGTTCACCAGAGCATATTGCTGAATGGGTATTGTCCGGCAAGGCGGATATTGGTATCGCTACCGAAGGTCTCTCGCAGTTCAAGGACCTGGCTTCTTTCGCCTGCTATGAATGGAATCACGTTGTCGTCGTACCTGAAGGCCATCCTTTGCTGGAAAAAGAAGAATTGACGCTGGAAGACTTGTCGACTTATCCATTGATTACCTATGATGTCGGCTTTACAGGCCGTGGTCATATTGATGATGCTTTCCGTCTTGCTGGTTTGCGCACCGACATCGTCCTGACTGCCATGGATTCTGACGTTATCCAGCAATATGTGGCCTTGGGTCTGGGTGTGGGACTGGTGGCGTCGATGGCAATAGAAGTGCAGCGTGCCCATGGCTTGAGGACCATTTCCGCCAGCCACTTGTTTGCATCGAATGTCACGCGTCTTGCTGTGCGCCGTGGTGCTTATCTGCGTGCTTATACTTATGAATTTATACAGCAGTTTGCACCAAACCTTGATAGGGATGAGGTCAGGCAGGCGGTCAGTGAAAACGAAGTAGTTTAAAAATTCATATTTTTGTTGCGTTGCAGCCTAAATTTTAAGCAATTCAGGCGCTGTCGTGAAGGCGTCACATCTCTCTGGTAAAATTAGGCAAATTATTCTAATTTCCGCAATTTTTATCAGAGGTTGACCATGCTTTACCCTGAATTGTTTAAGTCTTTGGAGCAAGTACGCTGGAATATGGAGTCCGACATCCCCTGGGATAAGTATGACGCCAGCAAATTGACACCAGAGCAGGCGCAAACCATCAAGATGAATGCCATCACTGAATGGTCTGCCCTGCCAGCGACCGAAATGTTCTTGCGTGATAATCGTGGCGACAGTGACTTTTGCGCCTTCATGTCCATCTGGTTTTTTGAAGAGCAAAAGCATTCTCTGGTCTTGATGGAATACTTGCGCCGCTTCCATCCTGAGCTTGTGCCGACGGAAAAAGAGCTCGACAATGTACGCTTCGAGTTTGATCCAGCACCCCCGCTGGAAACACTGATGCTGCACTTCTGTGGTGAAATCCGCCTGAACCACTGGTATCGCTGCGCCTCTGACTGGCATACCGAGCCTGTGATCAAACATATCTACAAAATCATCAGCCAGGATGAGGCACGCCATGGCGGTGCTTATCTGCGTTATATGAAAAAATCCCTGGCAGAAGCTGGCGATGTAGCCCGCGCTGCATTTTCCAAAATTGGTGTCCTGATGGCATCCGCCAGACGTACGGAAAAGCCGCTGCACCCGACCAACCTGCATGTCAATCAGGCATTATTCCCGAACGACACCATACAGTCACGCCTGCCTGACCCAGACTGGCTGGAACGCTGGCTGGATGGCCAGATCAAATTCGATGGCGTTTGGGAAAAGAAAGTCGTTGACCGCATCTTGCACAATATGTCTCTGCTGTTTGAACGCACTTTTGAAACTGTGCAAGACTTGAACCGCTATCGCAAGGAAGTTGCACAAAGGCTGGTTATTCTGCCTGGCAGCATGCCTAGTGCTGCATGAACCTGCTTGTTTAATTGCAAGCTACAATCGCCGCTGATATCAGCGGCGATTTATTTTATAAATGCAAGACCTCTCAACACAGAGACACGGAGACACAGAGAAGAGCAAGAGAACAGCTTGATGGAACGGGATGGTAAATAACGCTCTTGTGCCGAGTCTTGAGGTTTCTCTGTGCCACCTTTGTGCTCCCTCTGTGTCTCTGTGTTGAGCGGTTTTGAAAAAATATCCATAAATAACCATGCCAGAATTCGAAAAAAAATTAACCACCCGCAGCGAGCTAGCTGAACGCGTACGAGCACTTCCCAAGCCCGTGGTCATGACCAACGGCGTGTTCGACATCCTGCATCGAGGTCATGTCAGCTACCTTGCTGATGCGCGTGAATTTGGGGCTTCGCTGGTGGTCGCAGTGAATACCGATGCTTCGGTCAAGCGCCTGGGCAAGGGCGATGACAGGCCGCTAAATGACTGTGAGGATCGCATGGCTGTGCTGGCTGCGCTGGAGGCAGTCAGCCTGGTAGTGGAGTTTGATGAAGACACCGCCTTGCAAGCCGTGCTGGCAGCGCACCCGGATGTATATGTCAAAGGTAGCGATTACGATATGACGTCTATCCCTGAAGGCCAGGCCGTGCTGGCTTACGGTGGAACGGTGGCGGCGATCGATTTTGAGCATGACCGCTCGACTAGCAAATTGCTGGCCAAGGTACGTTCAGGTAGCTAAGTTTAGGCGGATGAGTTTAGGCAGATGAGTTGTTTTGTTGCTGTAGCAGGATTTCAAATTCTTCTGGTGGCACGGGTTTCGAGAATAGATAACCTTGCGCAAAATCGCAGCCTGCCTTCTTCAGCAAGTCATGCTGCTGCTGGGTTTCCACCCCTTCGGCCACGACCTTCAAATCCAGTTTGTGCGCCATCATGATGATGGCTTCAGACAGTGCGATATCACTTTTATCAGATGCCAGGTTGCGGATGAAGGATTGGTCTATCTTGAGATAATCGATATCAAATTTCTTCAGATAGGAAAGTGAAGAATAACCGGTACCGAAATCATCGAGCGCAACCTGTATCCCGGCATCGCGGAATTGCAAAAGCTTGCTGGCAATTTTCTGGCTGGCATCAAGTAATAATCCCTCGGTGATCTCCACAGTAATTGCCTGGCCAGGCAGGTTTTGCAATGCCAGATGATGTATCCAGTTAACATAGCGTTCCTGGTCGCCCTGGAACTCCATGGGCGACTGGTTGACACTGATCTGGAAGTCTGGATGATACAGTTCGCGCCATTTCTTGACCCAGATCACTGCTTCGCGGAAAACCAGATCCCCAATGGCGACGATCAAACCGCTGGTCTCGGCAATTGGGATGAATTCCATAGGGCTGACGAAGCCCAGTTGCGCATGGGGCCAGCGCACCAGGGCTTCAGCTTTCTGTATTCTTCCTGTATGAATATCGACGATGGGCTGAAAATAGACGCGCAGGCTGTTGTCGGCAATGGCGGCACGCAAATCATTGGTCAGGCGCAGACGTGTCAGCGCCGCTGTTTGCAGTCCAGGTGTGAAGTAACTGAAGCGATTCCTGCCTTGAGCTTTGGCCGCATACATTGCCTGGTCTGCATGCTTGATCAGGTCATCCAGATTGTCCGCATCACGCGGATAGATGGTAATTCCCACGCTGGCAGATAAATAGATTTCTTCACCAGCCAGCTGGAAGGGCTTGGACATGCTGCGTATGATGTTTTGCGCTATCGTCTCTGCACGGTTTTGCTCATGCATCTCCGGTAGTGAGACGGTAAACTCATCACCGCCCAGGCGTGCCACGGTATCACTTTCCCTGACGCAGTGGCGCAGGCGGTGTGCCGCTTCTATCAGTAAAGCATCGCCGGTTGCATGGCCCAGGGTGTCATTCACTTCCTTGAAAAAATCCAGATCGATGAACAGTACCGCCAAAGCCAGATGATGACGCTTGCTGCGCTTGATATCGTGGTCCAGCCTGTCATAAAACATGCGACGGTTAGGCAAACCGGTCAGAGTATCAATATTTGCCTGCTGCCAGACCAGAGCTTCGGTTTTTTTCTTTTCGGTGATGTCGAGTACTGTACCGAGCATGCGTTGTGGGCGACCATCTCTATCCCATTCGACGACAGCACCGACTGATAGTATCCAGCCCCATTCTCCACTGGCTTTTTTTTGCCGGAATTCGACGCGATATTCATTGGTCTTGCCTTCCAGATGCTCCGTGAAAGCGCGGGCAGCTATGGGGAAATCGTCAGGATGTACCCTGGCTGCCCAGTTCTTTTTATTCTCTTGAAAACTGTCATGTGCATAGCCCAGCATAAGCGCATATTCCGGATTGACGATAGCATCTCCGGTTTGTACATTCAAATCATACAAACCCTGATGGGTAGCAGACAGCGCCATGCGCAGGCGCTCTTCACTTTCACGCAACGCACTTTCAGCCTGCTTTCTTTCTGAAATGTCAGTGTGGGTGCCGACCACGCGGGTTGGTCTGCCCTCGGCATCACGTTGTATGACGGTGCCGCGTGTCAGTATCCATTTCCAGCGGCCATCCTTGCATTGCACTCGATGCTCATTGATGTAGATCGCCGTCTTGCCATCAAAATGGTCTTGCCTGTCCTGATACATCTGCTTCAGGTCGTCTGGATGAGTGCGCTTGTCGAGTTCTTCAGACAAGTCTTCTATCTCATCCTTTTCGTAACCATAGATTTCGCGCAGGCGGTCTGACAATATTTCTATGCCAGTTTGTGGATACCAGTCCCAGACACCATCGCCCGCACCCTCCAGCGCCAGTTGCCACCGTTCTTCGTGCAGATGCAGTTGTTCTTCACTTTGTTTGTTGTGGCTGATATCAACGACCATTGCATAGCAGCCCCTGACTTTGCCATTGAGGTCAAAGACGGGTAATAGCTGAGCAGAAATATTGCGAGTGCCACCATGCAGATAGGGGACCGTGGCTTCATAAGTCACGGATTTTCCACTCAGGGCTAGCTCGACTTTGGGGCGGATATGTTGAAAAGCTGCATCGCCTATCACTTCAGCCATATGCTTATTGATAATGGCAGAACTGGGGATACCAAACCAGTGGTGATACATCTGGTTAATGAATTGATAGCGGTAGTCTGCATCTACATAAGAAATGCAGACAGGTAAAGCATCTATCAGATGCCGTAGCTGCTGAAGGTCATCTTCGAATTGCTCAATTACTGGGTTTTGCACGTTCTGGTCCTGGCCTGGGGGCAATCACAGTAGTAGCGGCTGTCTGGATATTGTCTCAAGTGACCATGCTAAAGGATTTTTCATAAAGTGCAGCAAATTTTCAAATACCTTGTGGTAAATAGGATAATTGCTGTGCAGCAATGAAAATGTCAATGCCGCACTTCAGTTGCCGCCTGCGTAACCATGTTGCCGCCAGGCCTCATAGACGACGACGGCAACGGTATTCGACAAGTTCAGGCTGCGGTTGTCTGGCCTCATTGGCAGGCGTATGCGCTGGCTGGCGGGGAAGGATTCACGCAATTCAGGTGCCAGGCCGCGGGTTTCTGCACCAAATACAAAGTAGTCCCCAGGCTGAAAATCCATAGACGCAAAAGGCGTGGAGCCATGAGTGGTCATGGCAAACATGCGGCCGGTATCGGGTTGCTCACTGGCACAAAAAACTGCCCAGTTTTTATGCACCTTCATGCTCGCATAGTCATGATAATCAAGACCCGCGCGCTTCATTTTGGAGTCGTCCAGTGGAAAGCCCAAGGGTTCTATCAGGTGCAGTTGTACACCCGTATTGGCACACAGACGGATGATATTGCCAGTATTTGGCGGTATTTCTGGTTCGACCAAGACAACATGAAACAAGGTGATTCCTTAATGAATGTGGGGGAGAGTGCGGGCGAAAACATAAGCAGTCACTTTGGTTGCGCCGTGTCGCTTCAGCATTGTAGCGATTTCATGCATGGTCATGCCAGTAGTCATCACATCGTCAACGATGCCCAGGTGCAAATCTCTGACACTGTCCATGTCATGTTGACTAAGGCAGAAGGCGTGCTTGACATTGCGGGCCCTGGCTGCCGTTGGCAGGCCACTTTGCATGGCGGTTTCCCGACTGCGTTGCAAAATGTGTACATCGCCAGGAACTCCCAGGTGTTTGGTGAGCGTGCGAGTGATTTCCCAGGCCTGGTTAAAACCGCGCTCAGCCAATCGCTTGGCCCCCAGAGGCACGGCACAAAGCAAATCCGGTAGTTCACTGCCTTGCTGCTGCAAGATGCTATCCCTGAGCATACGGGCAAACCACGGTGCCAGGGCCAGTTGATGGCCAAACTTGAGAGACAGCACCAGTTGGTCTTGTGGCGCTGCGTAATCACAAACAGTCACGGTTCTGTCAAAAGCAGGCGGATTACTCAGGCAATCACCACAACGCGGGCTGGCGCTGGCCGGCGGCAAGGGCAGGGCGCATTGCAGACACCTATGTTGCTCAGTCTGGAAATAGGCTAGTTGACACGCGCTACAAACCACATCGCTGCTGTCAAGATGGCAGAGGGCACACGAATTGGGTATCAGGGCCGCAATAGAATTTTGCCAGGCTTGTTTGAGTTTATCTGTGATCATTGGCTAAAGCGTGGGCACATCAGTGTAAACTGCCAGCTTAACTTATAATCGCAGTTTCTTGCAATTTTGCCTATGTTGAGTGCCCCCATCAGTTTGCAATTGGTACGCCGCCTGTTTGCCGACGCCGAAAAAATCCGTGCTTCCGACTTTTTGCGTCGTGAAATTGCCACGCGCATGCGTGAAAAGCTGGAACTGGTCAAAATCGAGCCCACTGGCTTTCTGGATGCTGGTTGCGGCGAGACGGATGATATAGTAGAGTTGCAAAAAAACTATCCTTCAGCCCAGGCTTACGGTGTTGATGCCTCTTTGTCCATGTTGACGGCAGGCAGGGACAAGCAACTGGCAGCAAAAAGTGCTATGGGACGCTTGTTGGCAAAGTGGACGCCCGCAGCCTTGCGCCAGGATGGTGGGCAGCATTTGCTATGTGCCGATTTTGCCCGTTTGCCCATGGCGAATTCATCTGTCGATCTGATCTGGTCAAATCTGGCCCTGCACTGGCATCCCCAGCCCGACCTGGTGTTTGCTGAATGGCGCAGGGTGTTACGCACTGAGGGCTTGCTGATGTTTTCCTGCTTTGGCCCTGATACCATGATGGAATTGCGGCAAGCCTTTGCTGATGTCGATGATTTGCCGCATGTGTTGCCCTTTGTCGATATGCATGATTTTGGCGATATGCTGGTTAATGCAGGCTTTTCAACACCCGTTATGGATATGGAAAAAATCACCCTGACCTATGGCGAGCCTGAAAAACTACTGGAAGATGTACGTGCACTCGGTGGTAACCCCCTGATGACACGCCAACAAGGTTTGCTGGGCCGCAAAGCCTATGAGCGATTGCTGGTGGCACTCGAGAAAAACAGAAATGCAGTTGGTCGCCTGACACTGACTCTGGAAGTGGTTTATGGTCATGCCTTCCGTCCGGTTAACCGAAAAACTGCGGCTGGTGAATCCATAGTTCGCTTTGATTTGCCTAAAAAGTCTTCTTAATCCAGATCAAGCCCGAATCAAAAAATGCACAAAAACTGCAAAATCACCGCATAAATCTTTGTGACATTTGAGCCAGATCATGGCTGGAAGAAATGTATTCTGCTTGATATCACCCAGCTTTACGCCTTATACTCTCGCAGTTGTGGACGTTGCCGGTACGCATTTGTGATTTTTAGATCTGTGTCCTTGGCGCTCTGTTAAAAGAATTCTAATCGGGTTTTGTGGAAAGACATGAAACATGCTAAGCGATTAAAGTCGTTCATGCTGGGTGCCTCGCTCTTGGCTGCAAGTTTGCCAACGTGGGCGGTGGTCAATGGACCAGCGGTAGATATGAAGGGCGGTCCGGCGATAAAGCAGTTGAATCTGCAACCACCTGTTACACAAATTGCGGAGCAAATTTATTCCATTCATAACCTGATGCTGGTTATCTGTCTGGTCATTTTTGTGGCAGTTTTCGGTGTGATGTTTTACTCCATACTGAAACACCGCAAATCTGTAGGTCACAAACCTGCGACGTTCCATGAAAGTACAGCGGTAGAAATCGCCTGGACAGTCGTACCGTTTATCATTGTTATCGTCATGGCCTTGCCAGCAACAAAAACTGTTGTGGCGATGAAAGATACCTCGAACGCCGACATCACCATTAAAGCCACTGGCATGCAATGGAAATGGGGCTACGATTACCTCAAGGGTGAGGGCGAAGGCATTTCCTTCCTGTCCACCCTTTCCACACCACGCACACAAGTTGGTGCGCCTGGTGTAGAGCCAACAGAAAAACGCGGCGATAACTACCTGATTGAAGTTGACAATGAAGTTGTGGTTCCGGTCAACAAGAAAATCCGCGTGATCACGACTGCCAATGACGTTATCCATGGCTGGACTGTTCCGGCTTTCGGCGTGAAACAGGATGCGATTCCTGGTTTCGTACGCGATACCTGGTTCAAGGCTGAGAAAATCGGTACTTACCGTGGTCAGTGCGTAGAGCTGTGCGGTAAAGAACATGCCTTCATGCCTATCGTTGTTACTGTCGTCTCTGATGCAGACTACAAAAAATGGGTAGATGGCAAGAAGAAGGAAATGGCTGCCAAGGCAGACGATCCTAGCAAGGTCTGGACTGTGGATGAGTTGAAACAACGTGGTGAAAAAGTTTACACTCAACACTGCGTAGCCTGTCACCAGGCAACTGGTAAGGGTGTGCCCGGTGCATTCCCTGCGCTGGATGCTTCTGCCTTGGTAACTGGTCCAAAAGCACCTCAGATCAATATCTTGTTGAATGGTAAAGCACCAGGCATGCCTGCATGGAAAGGTGTTTTGTCTGACACAGAAATTGCGGCAGTCATCACCTACACACGCAATAGCTGGTCTAACAAGGCTGCTGAAAACATCGTCCAACCGGCTGAAGTTTTGGCTGCGCGCAAGTAATAAACAGGAAGAACAGGAGAAAAGATGAGCACTACCTCAGCTGATCACGCTCACGATCACTCTCACGACCACGCGCATGACCATCCACATGGTTGGCAGCGCTGGTTATTTGCCACCAACCATAAAGATATTGGTAGTCTGTATCTGTGGTTCGCATTCACGATGTTGCTGGCCGGTGGTGTCATGGCTCTGGGCATTCGTAGTGAATTGTTCCAGCCTGGTCTGCAACTCATGCAACCGGAGTTTTTCAACCAGTTGACAACCATGCATGGTCTGATCATGGTTTTCGGCGCCATCATGCCGGCTTTCGTTGGCTTTGCTAACTGGATGGTTCCTCTGCAAATCGGTGCATCCGATATGGCATTTGCCCGCATGAACAACTTCTCGTTCTGGCTGATGCCTCCGGCAGCGCTGTTGCTGATGGGTTCCTTCTGGGTACCTGGCGGTGCCACTGCTGCTGGCTGGACACTGTACGCACCATTGTCCACGCAAATGGGCCCTGGTATGGATATGGCGATTTTCGCTGTCCACATCATGGGTGCGTCATCCATCATGGGTTCCATCAACATCATCACGACCATCCTGAACATGCGCGCTCCTGGCATGACTTTGATGAAGATGCCGATGTTCTGCTGGACCTGGCTGATTACCGCTTACCTACTGATCGCTGTTATGCCGGTTCTGGCTGGTGCGATCACCATGACGCTGACTGACCGTCACTTCGGTACTTCCTTCTTCAATGCTGCAGGCGGTGGTGATCCTGTCATGTATCAACACATTTTCTGGTTCTTCGGACATCCAGAGGTGTACATCATGATTTTGCCAGCGTTTGGTATTGTTTCCCAGATTGTTCCTGCGTTCTCCCGCAAGCCCTTGTTTGGATATGCATCGATGGTGTATGCAACAGCATCCATCGCGATCCTGTCCTTCATCGTTTGGGCACATCACATGTTTACAACCGGTATGCCAGTCACGGCACAGTTGTTCTTCATGTATGCCACCATGCTGATCTCGGTACCCACCGGCGTGAAAGTGTTTAACTGGGTAGCGACAATGTGGAAAGGCTCGATGACTTTCGAGACGCCTATGTTGTTTGCAGTTGGCTTTATCTTCGTGTTCACCATGGGTGGTTTCACAGGCCTGATCCTGGCGGTAACACCAATTGATATCCAGTTGCAGGATACTTACTACGTGGTTGCTCACTTCCACTATGTATTGGTGGCAGGTTCCCTGTTTGCACTGTTCGCCGGTTTCTACTACTGGGGTCCAAAATGGACAGGTTTCATGTACAACGAAACACGCGGCCAGATTCACTTCTGGGGTTCGCTGATTTTGTTTAACATCACCTTCTTCCCTATGCACTTCCTGGGTCTGGCTGGCATGCCACGTCGTTATGCCGACTACCCTGCGCAGTTTACTGATTTCAATCAGATTGCCACGATCGGTGCGTTTGGTTTTGGTTTGATGCAGGTGTACTTCATCCTGGCTGTGGTGATCCCGTCCATCAAAGGCGGCAAGCCAGCACCTGCAAAACCATGGGATGGTGCTGAAGGCTTGGAATGGACAGTGCCTAGCCCTGCTCCTTTCCATACTTTTGAAGAACCACCAGTATTCAAATAATAGTAGTACGGCTTAGGCTCGCCCCGGTTTTGCCGGGGCAAGACAAAAAATGAGTAAGCAAAACAAACCGAATAACTTCAAAACAGCCATTATCTTGTTTTCTGTCGCACTGGTGTTTTTTGCTGGTGTCTTCATCAAGCAAACCTGGTTACGCTGAAAAGGTGTAAAAAATGTCGCAAGAAGAGCAGGGTGCAGGCAATAAGCGCAAACTGAACGCGAACATGATGGGCAAGTTGCTGGTGATTACTGTTTTGATGTTTGGATTCGGTTACGCCTTGGTACCCATCTACAAACAGATATGTGAGTTGACAGGTGTGAATATTCTGACACCCAAGGATATTTCAGTCGAAGAGCTATCCAACTCCCAGATCGACAGAAGTCGTGTAGTGACGGTTGAATTTGATGCAAACACGCAAGGCCCGTGGCGTTTTCGTCCTACCGTGGCGAGCATGAAAGTGCATCCCGGTGAAATGACACAAATCGTTTATGAAGTAGTCAACAAGCAGTCTTATAAAATGGATGCGCAGGCGATTCCCAGTTATGCACCACAACAGGCTGCCAGCTACTTCAAGAAAATGGAATGCTTTTGTTTCAAGCAACAGACCCTGGAACCGAATGAAGCACGCCAAATGCCAGTGATGTTTTATCTGGATCCGGCCTTGCCGAAAGACGTTAAGACGATTACCTTGTCTTATACTTTCTTTGAAGTGGGTGGCAAGTCTCAAGCTGCTGCCAGTAAAGAGCCGGGTAAGTCATGACAGATTTGAAAGAAGCAAGTAAGCGTAAGGCTTCGTTTTTGGCAACAATGAAAGCCGTATTCTGGTCATTTTTGGGAATACGCAAGAAAAATGATTACGAGCAGGATGCAGCACAGTTGAATCCTGTTCATGTGATTATTGCTGGCATCATAGGCGCACTGATTTTCATCTCGGTGCTGATCATGATAGTCAAACATGTAGTCGCGAAATAATAATTCAAGTAGTACATTAAATTGCATCGGGAGATGGAAATGAGTTCTCAACACGCTAATGCGCCATACTATTTTGTGCCTGGCCCATCCAAATGGCCGGTACTCGGTGGCACCACCTTATTGCTGACCATGATAGGCGCTTCTGCCTGGGTGAATGGACTGGCCTGGGGTTCCTACCTGAATTTTGCCGGTATCATCCTGACCCTGGTGGTTTTGTATAAATGGTTTGGTGACGCCATTGCAGAGTCTGAAGGCGGCAAGTACAGCGCCCGTATCGACGTCTCTTTCCGTTGGAGCATGAGCTGGTTCATCTTCTCTGAAGTGATGTTCTTTGCTGCTTTCTTTGGTGCATTGTTCTATGCACGCGCCATCAGCATGCCCTGGCTGGCTGATCTGGATCACAAAGTCTTGTGGCCTGATTTTGCTGCCACTTGGGGTAACGTTGGCCCGGCTGGTACAGTGGAAGCCTTCAGAACCATGGGGCCTTTCCCTATTCCTACCATCAACACTGCCTTGTTGCTGACTTCTGGTGTGACGCTGACGATTTCTCATCACGCTCTGCGTGAAGGTCAGCGTGCCAAGACCGCATTCTGGTTGTTTGCTACAGTCTTGCTAGGAGCTGTGTTCATGGGCTTCCAGGTCTATGAGTTCATGCATGCCTATAGCGAATTGAACCTGAAATTGACTTCTGGTATCTATGGTTCGACTTTCTTCATGCTGACCGGTTTCCATGGTTTCCATGTGACCATGGGTGCGATCATGTTGTCGGTTGTTTTATATCGTCTCATGAAAGGCCATTTCACCGCTGAGCATCACTTCGCATTTGAAGGCGCTGCTTGGTACTGGCACTTTGTTGACGTGGTCTGGCTGGGTCTGTACGTTGTTGTGTACTGGCTGTAATAGCAAGCTTCAGTAGCATGAAAAAAGCCGCACAGTTAGTGCGGCTTTTTTACATATATGAAAGTGTGTGGATGACTGGCCCTGCAGATATTGCGCTACCAGTAAATCTATCTGATGCCGGTAGGCTGAATCAGGCCATAATGATTGGCCAGCAAGATCAGCAAAAACAGGGTAATGGAAAAACCGACCCGGAACGCCAGGGCTTTCACCGTGCGATTGCTTTTTCCCTTGTCTTTCATTAAGTAGACCAAGGCTGATCCCATGCTGAAGATAATAAGGAAAAAAGCGATAGCGACAAGAATTTTCATGCTGTTTATTGTTGGTGCTTTTGATTGATCGATTTCTGCATTGTAATACCTTACTACTTGAATGCCTATTTCCTTCCGCTTCCGTCTGATTCCATTTATCGCCAGCCTGCTGTTGATCAGCCTGGGTATTGCTTTGGCGCAATGGCAGACTAACCGCGCGCAGGTAAAAGAAAGTCTGGCAGCGCAAATGACCGAGCGCCAGCAACTGCCTGCCCTGGCCTTGAATGAGCAGACTTTGCCAGATCAGATACTGCCATTTCGAAAATTGCAGCTCACAGGGCAATTGATACGCGAATGGCCTTTGTATGTGGATAACCGCCCCTTGCAAGGCAAGGCAGGTTTATATGTGCTGATGCCATTCAAGCTGGCTGGCAGCAGTAAATATGTATTGATTGCGCGTGGCTGGCATCCACGTAATGGACGTGACAGGATGCAGATGCCGGATGTTCCTGTGCCCGCAGGTCAGATCGTGCTACAGGGTATGATGCGGGACAAGCTCGACAGGGTAATGCAACTTGGCCAGGCTGAAATAGTCAAGCCTGGCAGCCTCTTGCAAAATGTTGATGTAGAAGCACTTGCAAAACAGACGGGCTGGGATTTTTACCCCTTTGTACTTGAGCAGACATCGGTTTTTGAAGATGGCTTGTTGCGTGACTGGCCTCAGCCCTCACTGGGAGCTGACAAGCACAGGGGCTATGCTTTTCAATGGTATGCGCTGGCCTTGATGGCCTTCTTATTTTTTGTTGTTACTGGAATTCGTCGTGGAAAAAACTGATAAGCAAACTTTGCGTGGTCGCTGGAAACTACTATTGGTGGTGGCAGTTTGTGCTGCTCCCATGATTTTTTCCTACTTTACCTATTATGTTGTCAAGCCCAGCGGCCGCACCAATTACGGGACCATACTTGACCCACGCAATTACCCCATGCCTAAACTGCAAGGTCATTTGCTGGGAGCTGCTGCCACCGATCCGGCGATCGGCCTGGAAGCCTATGCAGGCAAGTGGCTGAAGGTGCAGATAGATAGCGGCGCTTGCGCCGAAGTTTGCCAAAAGAGGATGTATGACATCCGTCAGTTGCGCACTGCCCAGGGCAAGGCAATGGACAGGATAGAGCGCGTCTGGTTGATTACTGATGATACCCCTATCGATACCTCGCTGATACGCCAGCATGACGGAGCGCGTATGCTGAAAGTGGATGCTGCGGCATTGAAAGCCTGGTTGCCGACAGAAAGCGATAGCCAGATCACTGACCATGTTTACCTGATAGACCCGCTCGGCAATCTAATGATGCGCTTTCCAAAAGATGCGGATGCCAACAAGATTAAAAAAGACCTCAGCAAATTATTGCGTGCGTCTGCGATAGGTTAATCGTCATGTGGTTGCAGCTTGCGTTAACAGCACTAATGGTCGCGGTGATACCAGCGAGTATTATTTTCTTGTCCAAAGAAAAGAATAAATACCGCAAACTTATCGCAGTTACCGTGACACTGACTTTTGAACTCATCATGTTTGGTGCATTCACGCGCCTGACAGATTCTGGTCTGGGCTGTCCTGACTGGCCTGGTTGTTATGGCCAGGCCAACCCGCTGCAGTCCCATGCAGCTATAAAGGCAGCAGAAATTGCCATGCCGACTGGCCCTGTGACTTTGCAAAAAGCCTGGATAGAAATGGTGCATCGTTACATGGCCATGGGTGTAGGCATACTCATTATTGCCCAGATGGTCATCGCCTGGTCGCGCCGCCACCAAGTCAATGCCAGCCCCTGGCTGTCGACCTTTCTCCTGTTTTTTGTATGCCTGCAAGGTGCTTTTGGTGCCTGGACAGTGACTCTCAAGCTGCAACCCATCATCGTCACCATCCATTTGATACTGGGCATGGGCTTGCTTTCCCTACTGAGTGCAAGTCTGGAGCAACAAAGTTCTTCTTTGATAACTGTAAATATCGCCGCTACTGATGCCAGGCGCATGTTGTGGCCAGCCAGCCTGGCTTTGCTGCTAGTTTTCTTGCAGATTGCACTGGGCGGTTGGGTAAGCACTAACTATGCTGCCCTGGCTTGTCATGACTACCCCATGTGCAATAGCAAGCTCATGCCAGCGATGGACTTTGAGCATGGTTTCAGCCTCTGGCGTCAGCTAGGCCAGACCGTCGATGGCAATTACCTGCCCTTCAATGCCCTGGTTGCCATACACTGGGTGCACAGGAACTTCGCCCTGCTGGTGGTTGCTGTCTGCTTGTGGGCGGCGTTGAGAGCACGCAAGATTGCCGGATTGGAAAAGCTGGGCAGCCAGCTCTTGCTGGCCATCGTTGTCCAATTCATCATCGGTGTTTCTACCGTATTTTTTTCCTGGCCCTTGTTGCTGGCAGTTTTGCATAATGGGATGGCCGCCATGCTCGTCCTCTTGCTGACCATGTTAAACTACCGCATAAGGCATGTGAGCCTTGCCGCTGCCAAAGATAGATCATGACCACTTTAAGTTTGCCTTCCAACCGACTGGCTCAGTACTGGGCGTTGACCAAGCCCCGTGTTACCCAGCTCGCCGTGTTTTGCGCCGTTATTGGCATGTTTCTGGCGACGCCAGATTTGCCTGACTGGCGTGTCGTGGTGGCAGCTACCGTGGGTATCTGGCTGCTGGCCGGTGCTGCTTTTGCCGTAAATTGCCTGGTGGAAAAAGAAATTGATTCACGCATGGCAAGAACCGCTCGCCGCGCGACGGCCCAGGGTGAAATCACGGTACCGCAAACCCTGGTGTTTTCAGGTGTCATTGGCGGCATGGGTATGTGGATCTTGTATACCATGGTCAATCCCCTGACCATGTGGCTGACTTTCATTACCTTCGTCGGCTATGCCGTGGTATACACCATCATCCTGAAACCGGCGACACCGCAAAATATCGTCATCGGTGGTTTGTCTGGTGCCATGCCGCCGGCGCTGGGCTGGGCAGCTGTCGCAAATGATGTTCCAATGCAGGCATGGTTGCTGGTCCTGATTATCTTTGTTTGGACGCCACCACATTTCTGGGCGCTGGCGATGTACAGACGGGATGACTATGCCCGTTCTGGCCTGCCGATGTTACCAATCACCCATGGCCTGGAATTTACCCGCTTCCATATCTGGCTCTATACGATCGCCTTGTTTGCAACCACCATGCTGCCTTATGCGGTACATATGAGCGGCCTGATTTACCTGGTCAGTGCCATCATCCTCGGCCTGATCTTCCTCTGGTATGCATGGCGTATTTATAAGCACTACGATGACGTGCTGGCGCGCAAGACCTTTACATTTTCCATCATCTACCTCTCCCTGCTATTCGCAGCCTTGTTGATTGATCACTATATCAAGCTATGAAAATGTTGAGGCATCTGGCTGGTCTGTTAATGGCGCTGAGTTTGCTGGGCTTATCTGGCTGCATGCCTGCGCAAGAAAAATTCAACAACACGGATCTGACCGGCCTGGATTATGCCAAGGATTTTTCCCTGACAGATCACAATGGCAAGCCGCGCACCCTGGCAGACTTCAAGGGCAAGGCAGTCGTCATTTTTTTTGGCTATACCCAGTGTCCTGATGTTTGCCCGACCACCATGGTGGAAATGGCGGGGGTCATGAAATTGCTGGGAGCCGATGCCGACAAGGTGCAAGTCTTGTTCGTGACGCTCGATCCTGAGCGTGATACCCGGGCTTTATTGTCCAATTATGTGCCCAACTTCGACAAACGCTTCCTGGGCCTGTATGGCAATGCAGAGGCAACTGCCAAGGTCGCCAAGGAATTTAAGGTGTTTTATCAGAAGGTTGACGGTAAAACGCCAGGCAGTTATACCGTAGACCATACTGCTGGCAGTTATGTATTTGATCCCCAGGGACGCATACGTTTATTCTTGCGCCATGGCCAGGGGCCTGAGCCAGTTGCACATGATCTGAAGATACTCCTGAAGTGAAGGCAATTCCCGGCCAGCCTGAGACCTCCAGGCCGGGAAGTATTCATGTGCCAGCTGCCTGAGTGCAGCGCGGACCTCGTTATGAACATCGACTTCTTGCATTAACTGCCAAACGCTGCCTGCGCAACATCAGCGAAACTTGTTCCCCGCACCGCGGGCCCCAGCAACAGCTTGCTGGTAAATGTCAAACCACGGTTGCGATAATAGCCCGTTTTCCAATAGTGGTCGCCAACCGCCCGGCCATAAGCAAATTGCAGCGTAGGTATATTCTTGCCTTCATAGACTTTGGTCCACTGAGCTGACGGGTCTTCGTCAAGTCTGGAAATGGCCAGATAACCACTGCTATCTGCTGCCCATGTGACTTCTATCATGAACTTGACCCATTTACCCTTGCTCAATTGCCCATTACTGAACTGGGCGCGAACTGCATTTTTGGGCTTGGTACGTGTTCCGCCTTCGAGGATATCTCCTGTTTGCAGGTTAATATGAAAGTCGCTTTCTGCACATAAGGCAAATGCCGGATTGGTTCCCAAGTTATCCGGGCCGTGCAACTGGAAAATAATGCCCCAGGGATAAGGATCAACAGAAGTGGCAACCGGAGGTTGCCAGTCAGCTGGTAATTTGACAGAAATTCCATAAAACTCTTTCCCGGAACCTGTATTGACTGATAATGGCGAAGCATTGAGTGATTGCATGGTCGATACTTCAGCACGCTCGCCGGACCATCCCCCGACCTGATCACCGGGCTTGACCTGAATTTGTGCCACAGCAATATCAGGTGAAAACCGTTCATTGTCACGAGGCACAACGCGATCTTTTTCCCATGCCTGTAAATCACGCCATACGCCACGGCCAGGCCGCTCGGTCTTGGCACTCCAGTCGCCCACAAAACTGACATTGGCCGGGAGTGTTTTTACTTGCGCTCCGCAGTTAAATGACATGAGGATAGTAATCAGTAAAATTGATGTTTTCTTTTTCATCACTTTGCCTTGCATTGAAAGCTGTTTGAACGTCAGCATTAGTTTTCTCCTTGGTGAGAATCCATGGTCTGTATCGTGTATAAAATAGCCAGACTCTCAGAGTGAGCAAAGCAGGTGATGAGCCTTGCTACGCTAAGTTCTACTGGCTTGCATGAGCATGAAGATGCGCAGCATCTGTGCGATGATATTTCCTGCTGTTCATCGAAAATAGTTTGTTAGCTGCGCAGGATCAATGTAGCACCGCCAGAGAAATTAGTTAAGTGACACTATTTATTTTCGGCAATTTAATATGGAAAATCAGGTTTCTGCGTGGATTTTCATGCTGGCAATACATTCTGGAGCATTAACGGTAGGTGGATCACCAAAAACAAAAGGCACTCTCGCGAGTGCCTTTGTCATTACTGCAGCATATTTTGATTAAGCAAAACTGCTGAGGCTGCCCTTCATTTTCTTCAGGGCTGCGCTTTCGATCTGGCGTATGCGTTCGGCGGAAACGCCATACTCATCCGCCAGTTCGTGCAGGGTTGCACCTGTACCATCATCGTTTTTCAACCAGCGTGATTCTATGATATGGCGTGAACGTGCATCCAGCTTGGCAAGTGCAGATTCCAGGCCTTCGCTTTGCAAGCGATCATACTGGCGTGTTTCCAGAACACGGGTAGGCTCGTCAGATTCAGTTTTCAGATAAGCGATAGGAGCGAATTTCTCATCGTCATCATCCGTCGGTGCATCCAGGGCGATATCGTGGCCGGACAAACGCATTTCCATTTCGATGACTTCTTCGCGTTTTACATCCAGCGTTGATGCCAGGGCATCAATTTGCTTGGGTGTCATCGCGTCCAGGCCTTCTTTATGGCTGCGCAGATTAAAGAACAATTTGCGCTGGGCTTTGGTCGTTGCTACTTTGACCAAACGCCAGTTTTTCAGAATGTACTCATGCATTTCAGCCTTGATCCAGTGCATGGCATAGGACACCAGACGCACGCCCTGGTCAGGGTCGAAACGTTTAACGGCTTTCATCAGGCCAATATTGCCTTCTTGAATCAAGTCGGCATGTGGCAAGCCATAGCCGAGGTAACCACGGGCGATGGAGACGACCAGACGCAGATGTGACATAACCAGTTGCTGCGCAGCAGCCAGATCATTTTCATTGCGCAATTTGTTTGCAAAGTCGATCTCTTCCTGATGCGTAAGCATAGGCAGGCGATTAACTGCAGAGATATAGGCATCAATATTACCCAGCGTGCCACTAAAGCCTAGGGCCAGAGCCGTGCTGTCAGTTGCAGGGATCAATTGTGTCGATGTAGTTGCCATTTTTCCTCCTTATTGCTGCCTTAAGAGTATCAATTACTCTTTTCGGCACTATCAAGTTCCTATATTAGCACTCTCTTGAGAAGAGTGCTAATACTCAGATTCTATGAACTTCATCAAATAAATCTATTGAAAAACAAGCATTCATTGAAGGTTTTTATATTTCTTAGACGCTGGCTGAGTCTGAAAGTTGCAGTCAAATCGATGCAAATTGTAAGAGGCTGTTGCAAAACCACATTGGCCTTATGAAATTGCTATTAGCTGGCTTTTGCCAACTGCCTTCTGACCGAGAGAAAAACGCCCACCAGTCCAAGCAACATGCTAACAGCTAAAAGGATGGCGCTCTGTGCGATACCCAACGGAGCCAGGTGGAACTCAGAAGCATATAATTTGGCAAATTCGGCAATCGCCTTGTTCAAAGGCTGTAGGGATGCTGCGATCATGCCCAGTGCCAATGCGCCCGCCAGCAATCCTAACAAGGCACCGGTATAGTAATACGGCTTGTGAATAAAGCTATTGGTTGCACCCAGCAAGCGGGTGAGGGAAATTTCCGCTCTGTGCGAAATAACTTGCAGGCGGGTGGCGTTAAACACTACAACCACGACAACGACTCCCAGCGTCGTGGCAAGGAATAACAGACCCAATTGCATGATCTGCACCAGTGCAGCCAGGCGCTTGACCCAGGCAGAGTCAAGCTGCACCACATCGACATCCGGCATCTGTTTGATTTCTTCTACCAGCGCCTCTATCTTGCCAGCATCATTGTTCGACATTGCTAATATATAAGCGTCTGGCAGAGGATTACCGCCCAGGGTGGACAAAACCTCGGCCAGATTGGATGATTGCTCTAGACTGGCGAGTGCCTTGTCTTTGGGGATAAAACTCAAATTTGCCGTAATGTTTTTCTCTTTCAACAATTTCTTCAGCGGTATCGACAAGGCAGTGGCAGTTGCCCTCGGGGTGTCAGGGCTGACAAAGATGCTGATTTCCGGTTCTATCGACAGTTGCGAGGAAATCGGGCGTATGTTTTCTATCAGGGTCAGGCCAGCGATGGGCAAAGCCAGCGCAATTGCGACTACCAGTACATTGAACAGGAAATTGCCGGGACTGCCGCGCACATGGGTGAGCGCAGTCTTGATGGCAAACAAGTGCTGGCGTAACCAGTTGGTCATGAATTTGTCCTTGATATTTAATGATGCAGGATCAGGCCGCCAGCGAGGATTTCCAGGTATCGACTAAACGGCCCTGGCTCAGATAGATCACGCGGCTGGCCTGATCGAGAAATTGTTCATCATGGCTGGAGATAATGCAGGTCACACCTGCACTCTGGAAAGCCTTGAGTGCAGTGATAACTTTGTTGGCATTATCGCGGTCGAGAAATGCAGTCGGTTCATCCGCCAGAATGATCTGAGGCCGGTTGACGATGGCACGAGCAATCGCCACGCGCTGTTGTTCACCACCTGACAAAGCCAACGGCATTGAGTATGTCTTGTCTGGCAAGCCGACTTTTTCCAACGCAATGCGTGCGCGAGTTTCGGCTTCTGCCTGCGAGGCACCAGTGACGATGATAGGCAGCATGACATTGGCCAGCACATGGCGGTCAGTCAGGAGTTTTTGATCCTGCAAGATCAGGCCCAGCTTGCGGCGCAGATAGGGCAGGCTGCTACTTTTCAATTTGCCTATGTCCTGGCCATTCACCTTGACCTGGCCAGCAGTTGGTTTTTCTATGCCTGCGATCATTTTCAGCAAGGTGGATTTGCCCGCGCCTGAGGGGCCAGCCAGGAAGATCAGTTCACCAGCAGCAATCAACAAGGAAACATCGTTGAGCGCGTAGGCATCTTGCGAATATTGTTTGCTGACGTGTTCAAATTCAATCATGGTCGCGTCTTGTCTTTGTGAGCTTCATTGTGTGCTGGTTTCCTGCGCCGCCCTCCGCCAAACTTAGCTAAGCAGGGCGTCAACAAATTCCTGGGCATTAAATGGTTGCAAGTCTTCAATCTGTTCGCCTATGCCGATGAAGTAGACAGGCACAGGGCGGTTCTTGGCAATCGCTGCCAGCACACCGCCTTTAGCCGTGCCATCCAGCTTGGTGATGACCAGGCCAGTCAATTGCAGGGCATCATCAAAGGCCTTGACCTGTGTCAGCGCATTCTGACCAGTGTTGCCGTCGATAATGAGCAAGACTTCTTGTGGTGCACCATCCATGCCCTTGCCAATGACGCGCTTGATTTTCTTGAGTTCTTCCATCAAATGCAGCTGGGTAGGCAGGCGACCGGCAGTATCCACCATCACGACATCGGTGCCACGGGCACGGGCCGACGCGACTGCATCAAAAGCCACAGCGGCAGGGTCACCAGATTCTTGTGAAATAACAGTGACATTATTACGCTCACCCCAGATCGTCAATTGCTCACGCGCTGCCGCACGGAAAGTATCGCCAGCCGCCAGCAATACAGATTGCTGGTGGGTCTGCATATGCTTGGCCAGCTTGCCTATGGTCGTTGTTTTTCCTGCACCATTCACGCCTGTGATCATCATGACCAAAGGTTGATAACGACCCAGTTCCAGTGGTTTTTGCAAAGGCGTCAGCAGTTCCAGTAGCAAGACTTTCAATGCAGCCTTGACTTGCTCGGCATCCGTCAGCTTGTCTTCCTTGACCTTTTTCTTTAGTCCATCCAGCAGGAATTGGGTAGCTTCCACACCGGCATCCGAGGTCAGCAGGGCAGCTTCCAGCTCTTCATACAAATCATCATCAATGCGGGCACCGATGAAGAGGGTGGTAAGATTCGAGGAAGTTTTGGCGAGCCCGGCTTTCAGGCGGCTTAACCAAGAGCGTTTTTGCTCAGGTTCCGCCGCCTTGGGAGCGACAACTTCCGCCACGGGAGCCGTAGCGACAGTGGCTGTTATAGTGGCAGGCGCGACAGGTGCAGGGCTGGCTGGCTCCGTAATAACGGATGCCGGCTCAGCCACAACAACTGGCGCCTCTTCTTTGGGCTTCTTTTTGAAAAAACTAAACATCGGGATATATTTCGGAGTGCGGGCGGCAAAAAATGCCAGCCCTGATATTAGAATGCTGCCATTTTAACAGACAGCGCAATGTAAACAGATTTAGCCGTAGCAAGCATGCAATGAAAACAAATAGTAAAAAAAAGCCAGTAAAAACGACAGTCGTAAAACGTCAAAGCCATCAAGTCCGCATCATAGGCGGAGTCTGGAAGCGCAGCCTCCTCAGCGTGGTCGATGCAGAGGGTTTGCGCCCTACGCCAGACCGTGTCAGGGAAACCCTGTTCAATTGGCTTAACCATTTGCTTCACAGCAACTGGACTGGCGTGCATTGCCTGGACCTGTTCGCCGGTAGTGGTGCCCTGGGTTTTGAAGCAGCCAGTCGTGGCGCGGCGCAAGTCATCATGGTGGAGGCGCATACCCCGGCTTACAAGCAACTGGAGCAAGTAAAGGACAAATTGCAAGCCAGCCAGTGCAAGCTGCTCAGGGCAGATGCACTCAAGGCACTTGAAAGTTTGGCTGCCCAGCCACAAAAAATGGACGTGATCTTCCTAGACCCACCGTTTGAACAGGACTGGCTGGACCGCATTTTGCCAGCCTGCGCGCAATTGCTCAGCCCAAAAGGCTGTATCTACGTAGAATCCGAGTTTTCTTTGGCTGAATCAGCAAGTGATGAAGCTGCAAATGAAAAAATAGCTAAATTATTAAGCGGATGGCAGCTTATCCGCGCCGATAAAGCTGGTAGTGTCTTTTTCCACATACTGCAACGCAACATTTTACCGCATGAGGCGCACGAAAATCAGGCATAATGCCTGCTCAACTTGGTGCATATCCTTATGCAGATTGCGAAAAAAGGGAGTGAAGATGGTCACAGCCGTTTATCCGGGAACATTTGATCCGCTAACACGCGGTCATGAAGATCTGGTGCGTCGCGCATCCGGTCTTTTTGATACTTTGGTGGTGGGTGTGGCGGATAGCAAAAGCAAGAATCCATTTTTTTCCCTGGATGAGCGCCTGGAAATTGCCAATGAAGTGCTGGGACATTATCCGAATGTCAAAGTAGAAAGTTTTTCGGGACTGCTGAAAGACTTTGTGCGCAAAAATGACGCGCGCGTCATCGTGCGCGGTTTGCGTGCGGTGTCTGATTTTGAATATGAATTCCAGATGGCGGGCATGAACCGTTATCTGTTGCCAGATGTAGAAACCCTGTTCCTGACTCCTTCTGATCAGTATCAATTCATTTCAGGTACGATAGTGCGTGAGATCGCCATGTTTGGCGGTGATGTGTCAAAATTTGTTTTCCCTTCAGTTGACCGCTGGTTGAAGAAGAAAGTTGCTTTGCTGGCTGAGAACAAGTCTTAAAGTAAATATAATAGTACTTACGCAAAAACGCCCTCAGCTGCGTCGCAGCTCCTAACCGTACTAAAGTACTGTCTTCGGCGCTGCGCCTTGCTGGGACAATTTTGCGTAAGCCCTATATAAGTAGGTGCTGCT
>Ga0187843_10000184_pt1 | contig 50243 bp, 50 predicted proteins | sample SpaLakP09_SKY_43_FD_134516 | JGI IMG/M metagenome (GOLD analysis project Ga0187843, IMG submission 134516) | Oligotrophic lake water microbial communities from Sparkling Lake, Wisconsin, USA - SP09_SKY_43 | ecosystem: Environmental > Aquatic > Freshwater > Lake | place: USA: Sparkling Lake... | reverse complement strand
TGGCAAGCTTGCCAGGCGTGCAAGTCTTTCCTTCTGCTGCCAATTTTGTGCTGATACGTGTTGCGAATGCCGAACAAGTCTTTGTGAAATTACGCGAACAAAAAATTTTAGTCAAAAATGTAGGTAAAATGCATAAACTGCTGGGTAACTGTCTGCGCATTACAGTCAGTACCCGGGAAGAGAATGCTCTTTTTCTTGCTGCCCTGGCAGCATCTTTATCATCAAAATGAATAAGCCCATAGAACGCATTGCGGCGGTTACCCGCAATACCAATGAAACACAAATCCGTGTTGCCATCAATCTGGATGGCACAGGCCAGCAAAAACTCAATACCGGCGTCCCTTTTTTGGATCATATGCTGGATCAGATTGCCCGTCATGGCCTGATCGATCTGGACATAGAAGCCGTCGGCGACTTGCATATTGATGCTCACCACACGGTAGAAGACGTTGGTATTACCCTTGGCCAGGCCTTTGCCAAGGCGATTGGTGATAAAAAAGGCATACGCCGTTATGGTCATGCTTATGTGCCTCTGGACGAGGCATTATCACGCGTGGTCATCGACTTTTCCGGCCGTCCAGGCCTGGAGTACCATATCCCGTTCACTCGCGCCATGATAGGCAATTTTGATGTAGACCTGACCCGTGAATTTTTCCAGGGTTTCGTCAATCATGCTTTAGTCAGCTTGCATATCGATAACTTGCGCGGCGACAATTCTCATCATCAATGTGAAACTGTATTCAAAGCCTTTGGCCGCGCCCTGCGCATGGCGACTGAGCTGGATGCGCGTGCGGCAGGAACCATACCCTCGACCAAAGGCAGCCTTTAATCGCAATACAGATAGCAGATACCAGCCCGGCTGGTGATCCATTATGAATAAAATTGTTGTAGTAGATTATGGTATGGGTAATTTGCGCTCGGTAGCGCAAGCCCTGCGTGCCGTGGCCCCTGAAGCGAATGTGCTGATTTCTGGCGAAGTCGCCGATATCCGTAGCGCAGACCGCATAGTCTTGCCCGGGCAGGGCGCCATGCCGGATTGCATGAGCTGCCTGCGTGAATCAGGCTTGCAAGATGCCTTGCTGGAAGCTGCCCGCAGCAAACCGCTGTTTGGTGTTTGCGTCGGTGAACAAATGCTGTTTGATGTGAGTGAAGAGGGTAATACGCCCGGTTTGGGCCTGTTGCCCGGTAAAGTGGTACGCTTTGCACTGGATGGACTATTGCAGGCAGATGGCTCGCGTTACAAAGTTCCACAAATGGGCTGGAACCGTGTGCAGCAATCGCAGTCTCATGCCTTGTGGCAAGACATTGCTGACGATGCCTATTTTTATTTTGTGCATAGCTATTATGCCCAACCTGCAGATGTACAGCATGCGGTCGGTATGACGGATTACGGCAGCCTGTTTGCCTGTGCAGTAGCGCGCGACAATATCTTTGCTACCCAGTTTCACCCAGAAAAGAGTGCATCGGCTGGCTTGCAACTGTATAAGAATTTTGTACACTGGAAACCATAAGTGGCTATGTAATGTCTGATGTAAATTGTTTACTCTGATTATTAACTGGTATTGTCCGTTCTAATTGTCTTCTCTTATTGTTTAATTGACGTCCCTACTTTTTCTCATATCATGCTGCTCATCCCTGCTATAGACCTGAAAGATGGTCACTGCGTACGCCTTAAACAAGGCGATATGGACCAGGCTACCGTATTTTCTGAAGACCCTGCCGAAATGGCGCGCCATTGGCTGCGTCAGGGCGCGCGTCGTCTGCATCTGGTGGATTTGAACGGCGCTTTTGCCGGCAAGCCCAAGAACGAGGCGGCGGTCAAATCCATCATACAAGCGGTGCGTGATTACGCAGAAGAAACCGATACCGAAGAAATCCCGGTACAACTCGGTGGCGGCATCCGTGATCTCGATACGATTGAACGTTATCTTGATGACGGCTTGTCCTATATCATCATAGGCACTGCTGCGGTCAAGAACCCTGGTTTCCTGGCAGATGCCTGCAGCGCCTTCCCTGGCCAGATCATCGTCGGTATTGATGCCAAGGATGGCAAGGTAGCTACTGATGGCTGGAGCAAATTGTCGGGCCATGAAGTCATCGACCTCGCCAAGAAATTTGAAGGTTATGGCGTGGAAGCGATTGTCTATACCGACATAGGCCGTGACGGCATGATGGGCGGTGTGAATATCGACGCCACCGTCAAACTGGCGCAAGCTGTCAGCATTCCCGTCATCGCTTCTGGCGGCGTGCATGTACTGGCCGACGTCGAAGCGCTATGCGCTGTGCAAGATGAGGGCATAGAAGGTGTGATTTGTGGCCGTTCGATTTACGAAGGCACGCTGGATTTGTTGTCTGCACAAGACCGTGCCGATGAGCTCAGCGGTGAATTCGAAGATGAAGAAGAAACTGAATGAGCTTAGCCAAACGTATTATCCCTTGTCTGGATGTGACCGCTGGCCGCGTCGTCAAGGGCATTAATTTTCAGGAGCTGCGCGATGCCGGTGACCCGGTAGAAATCGCCCGTCGTTATGACGGGCAGGGCGCTGATGAAATTACTTTCCTCGATATCACTGCATCGTCGGATGGCCGCGACCTGATCTTGCCTATTATCGAAGCCGTGGCTTCGCAAGTGTTCATACCGCTGACTGTTGGTGGTGGCGTTCGTACGGTGGCTGATGTACGCCGTTTGCTCAATGCTGGTGCCGACAAGGTGGGTATCAATACTTCTGCCGTGACCAATCCGCAACTGGTGGCAGATGCGGCGCATAAGTATGGTTCGCAATGCATAGTCGTAGCTATTGATGCAAAAAATGTGGGGCCAGGCAAATGGGAAGTGTTCACCCACGGTGGCCGTAATGCCACCGGTCTGGATGCAGTCGAATGGGCGCAGCGCATGGCCAAACTCGGTGCAGGAGAAATCCTGCTGACCAGCATGGACAAGGATGGTACCCGTTCGGGTTTTGATCTTGGCCTCACTCGTGCAGTGTCAGATGCAGTATCGATACCCGTCATCGCTTCTGGTGGCGTCGGTGGTTTGCAAGACCTGGCCGACGGTATCAAAGTGGGCGGTGCCGATGCGGTACTGGCTGCCAGTATCTTCCATTATGGACAACATACAGTAGGCGAAGCAAAACAATTTATGGCTGCACAACATATTCCCATGAGGTTGTCATGAGCGCGGCAAAATGGTTGAACAAGGTCAAGTGGGATGAAAACGGGCTGGTGCCTGTCATCGCCCAGGAAGCCAGCAGTAATGACATATTGATGTTCGCATGGATGAACCGCGATGCGCTGACTAAGACCGTGGAACTGGGTGAAGCTGTGTACTGGAGCCGCTCGCGCAAGAAACTTTGGCATAAGGGCGAAGAATCAGGCCATGTCCAGAAGGTTAAAGAAATTCGCATCGATTGTGACGAAGACGTGGTCTTGCTGAAGATAGAGCAGACCGACAGCATTGCCTGCCATACTGGCCGTCATTCCTGCTTCTTCCAGAAGTTTGAAGGTAGCCTCAATGATGGTGACTGGCAAGCAGTTGATCCGGTCTTGAAAGATCCGGAAAGTATTTACAAATGAGTATATTGTGATGATTGTTTCCCAAGAACAGACCTTGCAGCGTCTGGCAGAGATCATAGAAAGCCGCAAGCTGGTCAATGGCGGCGACCCCGAGATATCCTATGTGGCCCGCCTGTTTTCCAAGGGTGACGATGCCATCTTGAAGAAAATAGGCGAAGAAGCAACAGAAACCGTCATGGCAGCCAAGGACGCGCGAGTATCAGGCGATGCGTCCAAGCTTTTATATGAGTGCGCCGACTTATGGTTTCATTCGCTTGTCATGTTGGCGCAGTATGATCTCAGCCCTCAGCAGGTGCTGGATGAGCTGGCAAGGCGTGAAGGTATTTCTGGCATTGAAGAAAAAGCGGCACGCAAGGATGCGTGAACATAAATATACGTCTTGTTGAGGAACGGATAAAACGTGGATAACTGCATTTTTTGTAAGATCGCTGCAAAACAAATTCCTTCTGCCAGTGTATATGAAGATGAAGAATTGCTGGCCTTTAAAGATATCAACCCGGCTGCTCCGGTGCACCTGTTGATTATTCCCAAAGTTCATATCGATACTTTGTCTTCGATACAGCCAGAACATACAGCCTTATTGGGTAAAATGCTGGCGCTGGCCCCAAAGCTGGCGCAAGAGCAGGGTTGTGCGCCAGTGCAGCAGGCTGATGGCAGTTTGTCTGGCGGTTATAAAACCCTCATCAACACCGGGCCAGATGGTGGGCAGGAGGTGTATCATTTGCACATGCATGTGATAGGCGGTCCCAAACCCTGGCGCGGACAGCGCTGATTGAGTTGCCACCGCATCAATCGGTGTTTGGCTATGCAAGTTTTGATCATTTTTTTCGAGAGCAAGACTCTCACAGGGAGTAAGTAATGGGTTCATTTAGTATTTGGCACTGGCTAATCGTTCTGGTTGTCATCGTGCTGGTGTTTGGCACCAAGAAGCTGGGTAATGTCGGTTCTGACCTGGGCAAGGCCGTCAAGGGTTTCAAGGATGGCGTCAAGGGTGACGAAGACAAGGCTGCGGCACCTCAGCAGGTTGCTGACAAAGGCACCATCGACGTCGAAGCAAAAGACAAATCCAAGCTGTGATGTATTTCCCTTGCACTGATGTGCAGCCCTCACACGGGTTGCCAGCATGATCGATCTGGGTATCAGTAAGCTGGCTCTGATAGGCGTGGTTGCCCTGATCGTTATTGGTCCTGAAAAATTGCCCAAGGTGGCAAGGATGGCTGGCACTCTGCTGGGTCGTGCGCAACGTTATATCAATGAAGTCAAGTCTGAAGTCAGCCGCGAAATCGAGCTGGAAGAATTGCGCAAGATGCAAAAGGATGTACAGGAGGCCGCTCACAATGTAGAGCAATCCATACATCAGACCTGGTCAGAAACTGAGCAGGAATTGCGCAATCTGGATCAGGAGACCGATACTGCCCTGCTGCACATGGCCACGCCTGAAGACCTGGCAGTCAAGGCAAAAAGCTTCCGCCGCAAAAAACTTGCCCGTACTTCTGCATTGCCAGCCTGGTATAAAAACCGCCATGGCCAGCGTCAGCATATTATCTCTGGATCGGCAAGAATGGCGCGTCACCGCGCCTATCCCCGTTCTGGCGGCAGTTTCTTTTAATTTTCGCTTATGTCTTTGCGTATTTATAATTTGGCGGTATTCGCATGAGCGATCAAACGGAACACAGTCCTGAAGAGAGCTTCATCTCGCACCTGGTTGAATTGCGCGACAGGCTGGTCAAGATACTTGGTGGCGTGCTTTTTGTCTGTGCATTCTTGATGATAATATGGCCAGGGCCATCTGCGATTTATGATTTTCTGGCGCAACCCATGCTGGCATCCTTGCCGGCAGGATCGAAAATGATCGCGACGGGTGTGATTTCACCATTCTTGGTGCCCATGAAAGTGACCTTACTGGCGGCTTTCATGGTGGCCTTGCCATGGGTCTTGTACCAGGTCTGGGCTTTTGTTGCGCCGGGTCTGTACGCTCATGAAAAGCGCTTGGTAGCACCGCTGGTTATTTCTTCGTCCGTGTTATTTCTGAGTGGCGTAGCGTTTTGTTATTTCCTGGTGTTTGGCCGTGTCTTCAAATTCATCAATGAATTTGCACCTGCCTCCATCAGTGTCGCGCCGGACATAGAAAATTACCTGGATTTTATTATTTCCATGTGCCTGGCTTTTGGCGTGACCTTTGAAGTACCTGTGGTGGTCGTGGTACTGGTACGCATGGGCCTGGTGTCGCTGGAAAAACTCAAAGCCATCCGTCCTTATGTCATCGTTGGTGCTTTCGTGATTGCCGCCATCGTGACACCACCAGATATCGTCAGCCAGTTTTCACTGGCCGTACCGATGATACTGTTATATGAATTAGGTTTGCTGATTGCCCCGCTGTTTGTCAGGGCAACCCAGGCGCCACCTGCGGCCGATGAATCCAGCGGCAGTTAATCAGGCTGAGCGCAACCAGCTTACCAGTGGCATCGCGCTGCGGTAAGCTGTCAGCAGGGTGGTTTTCAATTCGTCGGTATCCATGCCCTTGAGCGGGCACTCTGTCCATACCATAAAGTTCTTCAGCTTGATCTGCTCGATATGCGGCAGGTCGGCATCAAAGCCTTTAGGCGGGCGCTGCAGCTTGCCTTCATCCTGCAGGGTGCCAAAATACTGTTTGAGCTTCTTGTCTTTCAAGACCTTGGCAAAACCATCCGGGTCAGCCACGATGTGATTGCGTATCGCTTTCAGCCGGTCTGATGGTGGCATGTATTCGCCGCAGGCATAGAACAGGCGGCCAGTGCCATCCATCTGGAAATAATAGGCAGGACCACCACCTTCGCTAGGCTTCTTGCGTCCGCTGGGCAGGATTGAAGAAGAGAAGGTGGTTTTATATGGTGATTTGTCATGCGCAAAGCGCACATCGCGATTGATGCGGAATAGCGCTTTCTTCGGTTCCAGACCAGTGATGGCAGGATCAAACTTGCTGATGTCGGCAATCAGCTCAGTCACCAGTTGCAAAAATTCTGCCCGCAAAATGTCATAGCGCGGCTTGTTCATGACGAACCAGGCGCGGTTATTGTTCTCGCCCAGTTCGGATAAATACGCTTGTAAATCTATTAGATGCATGAATTTCTCTATTCCCTGGCTTCTTCTTTGCGCACTGAAGGGCGTTTGCCGATCAAGACTTCCAGTGTCGGTTCCTTGGTATCACGCAGGACGGTGATCTTGGCTTTGTTGCCAGGCTTCAGTTGGGCCACCAGGTTTAGCATCTGGGTGGTGTCACCGACCGGCTTGCCTTCGATCGCGATCAGGATGTCACCGGGCTTCATCCCCGCCTTGTCAGCCGGGCCGCCACGGATCACACCTGCGATAATGGCGCCGGACTTTTGTTTCAAACCAAAGCTGTCGGCCAGTTCCGGCGTGATGTCTTGCGGCTCCACGCCTATCCAGCCGCGCACGACGTGACCATTGTTGATAATGGATTCCATCACCAGTTTGACGGTAGATACAGGAATGGCAAAACCTATGCCTACCGAACCGCCAGTTTGCGAATAAATTGCCGTATTGACACCCAACAGATTGCCATTCACATCCACCAGCGCGCCACCTGAGTTGCCAGGGTTGACCGCGGCATCAGTTTGTATGAAGTTTTCAAAGGCATTCTCGGTCAAATTATTGCGGCCCAAAGCCGAGATAATGCCCATGGTGACAGTCTGGCCTACACCAAAAGGGTTGCCGATAGCGAGGACGACATCGCCGACACCTGCCTGGTCAGCGCGCCCCAGGGTAATTGCTGGCAAATTTGGTAAATCAATCTTGATGACTGCCAGATCGGTCTCCGGGTCGGTACCGACCAGCTTGGCGCGGGCCTTGCGGCCATCTGCCAGGGCAACTTCGATATCGTCGGCGGTTTCCACGACATGGTTGTTGGTCAGGATATAGCCTTCTGAACTGACGATCACGCCCGAGCCAAGACTGGACAAGCGCTCGGCCTGTGGGTTTTGCTGATCGCCAAAGAAGCGCCTGAGGAAGGGGTCGTTCAAGAGTGGGTTGCGGCGCTGGCGTACTTCTTTCGATGTGAAAATATTCACCACTGACGGCATGGCACGTTTGGCAGCAGTGCCATACGAACTTTGCGCGGGCACGCTATTGGCAGGCGCTTCCTTGATCGGGGCACCTGCATTCAGCGTCTGGGTTTGCCTGGTGTTATAAGCAGCTTTCACCCAATCGGGTTGCAAGGTGGTTACAATAAACCAGATCGCCAGACCTACAGTAACAGTTTGGGCAAACAATAACCAAAGACGACGCATAGTGAGTATGAGTATGAGTATGAAATCAGTGAATCGGGAAGACTTGGCGCAATTTCTTGCAAAAGAACTGCAAGTGAATTACTTTCGTGATTATTGCCCAAACGGCGTGCAGGTGGAAGGGCGCAACACGATTAAGCATATAGTCAGCGGCGTGACCGCCAGTTTAGCATTATTGGAAAAAGCCGTGGAAATGCAGGCCGATGCCATCCTTGTGCATCATGGTTATTTCTGGCGCGGTGAAGATATGCGCGTCATCGGGCAGAAACAACGGCGCCTGAAACTCTTGCTGGAACATGATATTTCCCTGTTCGCCTACCATTTGCCGCTGGATAATCATGCCGAGCTGGGCAATAACATCGGTCTGGGCCGCCGCCTGGGCTTTACTGCTGACGGTCGCTTTGGTGAAAATGATCTGGCCTGGCTGGGTACTGTAGATGATCACGCAGTCGCTACACTGGCCGACCTGGCCCTGCATATAGAGTTGAAGCTGGAGCGCAAACCCTTACTGATCGGCGACCCTGCTGCTCCAGTTGGCCGCGTCGCCTGGTGTACTGGCGCTGCCCAGAATATGCTGGATCAGGCGATTGCTGCCGGGGCGTCGGTGTATCTGAGTGGTGAAATTTCCGAGCCTACTGTTCACCTGGCACGCGAATCAGGTGTCGCTTACATCGCCTGTGGCCATCATGCAACCGAGCGTTTTGGGGTACAGCGTCTGGGGGACTTTATCGCTGCTCAGTTTGGAATCAAACACAGCTTTGTGGATATTGATAATCCGGTGTGAGTGCCAAGTCTGGTGGTCTCCTGCTGATCAGGCAGGAGCTACACTCATTATTCGTGTGTTGAAAGACTGAGAACTGCCAGCTTTCAGCTTACTTCTTCAGCGAATCCCTGATCTCACGTAACAGCAAGATATCTTCCGCAGTGACTTCAGGTGCCTGTTCCACTGCAGGCGCAGGCTTTTTCAGTGCATTGACTAGTTTCACCATCTGAAAAATAACAAATGCCAGGATAACGAAGCCCACGCTGACAGTGATAAAATTACCATAGGCTATCACACCGCCCGCTTTTTTCGCTTCCACCAGCACCAGATGCGTGCCCTGGCCATTCAGTGGAATGTAGTAATTGGAAAAGTCCAGGCCACCGACAATGCGACCGATGACAGGCATGACGATATCACCCACCAGAGAGTCAACGATCTTGCCAAAGGCAGCGCCGATGATGACGCCGACAGCCAGGTCAACCACATTGCCGCGGCTGATAAAGGTTTTGAATTCTTGCAACATAGCCATAGAAATTCTCCTGTTGAGAGGCTGATAAAAAGCTGAAAAAGAGTGTGTTTTGGTGCAAAATAAGCTACAAAAATGCATGTCCAAAATTTAAGTTGCACGATTTTAATGTGCAAAATACAGGAAAAGCTCGCAGATTTTTGTCAATTTTCTTTTCTCGCAGATTTTAAATATTTAGTACCGCTCGTGATTTTGTGCTGAAAGCACAATTTCAACCAGCCCGAACAAGCAAATGGGGCTTGAATTGTTGAAAAATGCCAGCAAGTTGGCGTTTCGGATATCTTTTTCTTTAAAACCATATCCGGGTCATTTATAATTTAAGGTTGCTAGAAGTTGGGTTTTGCTTCATCAAGTTTTGATTATTGACAGATTGGGGTTGGTATGAGTATCGAAAAGCAGGTCGATTCCGGCCGTCGCGGTTTACTCGTCGCCACTTGCGCGGCGGGTGGTGTGGCTGGCTTGGCAACGGCAGGTGCGCTGGTAAGCACTTTCCAGCCATCCGAGCGCGCTAAGGCTGCAGGTGCGCCGGTGGAAGTGGACATTTCGTCCTTGAAACCGGGCGAAATGCAAACAACAGAATGGCGTGGTAAGCCAGTATGGATTCTGAAACGCACACCAGAAATGATGGACAGTCTGAAAAAGACTGAAGACAAGGTTGCCGATCCAAAGTCGGAAAAGCCTTACACCATGGATATGCCAGAGTATTGCGACAAGCAAAGCCGCGCCCGCAAAGAGCATAGCGACATCCTGATCGCCGTCGGTATCTGCTCACATCTGGGTTGCTCCCCAATCTCCAAATTCCAGGAAGGCATACAGCCATCCCTGCCGGATGACTGGAAAGGCGGCTTTCTTTGCCCATGCCACGGATCGACTTTCGATCTGGCGGGTCGTGTATATAAAAACAAGCCAGCTCCACAAAATCTGGATGTGCCTCGTCACATGTTTTTATCGGACACCAAAATCATCATCGGTAAAGATGAGAAAGGCGAGGCTTAATCATGGCATTTGTTGAGAAAAAACTCCCGGCAGACGCACCTGTCGTGGACAAGGCCTTGAACTGGGTCGATTCCCGTTTTCCGCTAACTAAATTGTGGAATGATCAATGGGGCAAGTATTACGCTCCGAAGAACTTCAATTTCTGGTACATCTTTGGTTCCATGGCGATGCTGGTGCTGGTTATCCAGATCGTCACAGGTATATTCCTGGTCATGCATTACAAACCAGATGCAACGCTGGCGTTTGCGTCGGTTGAATACATTATGCGTGATGTGCCCTGGGGCTGGCTGGTGCGCTACATGCACTCGACCGGCGCTTCGGCATTCTTCATCGTCGTGTACCTGCACATGACACGTGCCTTTCTGTACGGTTCTTACCGCAAGCCACGTGAGCTGATCTGGTTGTTCGGTTTCGCGATTTTCCTGTGCCTGATGGCCGAAGCTTTCTTCGGTTACCTGCTGCCATGGGGTCAGATGTCTTACTGGGGTGCTCAGGTGATTGTTAACCTGTTTGGTGCCATTCCTTTCATCGGCCCTGACCTGTCTTTGTGGATTCGTGGTGACTATGTAGTGTCTGACGCAACATTGAACCGCTTCTTCTCTTTCCACGTGATCGCGATTCCTCTGGTCTTGCTGGGCCTGGTGGCTGCTCACTTGATCGCCTTGCATGAAGTGGGTTCCAACAATCCCGACGGTATCGAAATCAAGGACAATATCGGCCCTGATGGTCATCCTGTTGATGGCATACCTTCTCACCCCTACTACACTTTCCACGATATCTTTGGCGTGACTGTGTTCCTGACGATTTTCAGTGCAGTCGTGTTCTTTGCACCAGAAATGGGTGGTTACTTCCTTGAGTACAACAACTTCATTCCAGCGGATTCTTTGAAAACGCCTCCGCATATTGCACCAACCTGGTATTTCACACCTTTCTATTCGATCCTGCGTGCAACGACTTCCGAGTTCCTGTTCGTAGTGCAAGCTGGTGCTGTTGCTTATGTCGCACTGATCTGGCTGACCACCAAGTTGCCACAAATGCTGAAGATAGCAATTGCAGCAATTGCATTGATCGCCATTGCTGGCATGATGCCAGGTGCACTGGATGCAAAATTCTGGGGTGTGGTATTGTTCGGCGGTTCTGTCATGATACTGGCACTGTTGCCATGGCTGGATGTGTCCCCGGTCAAATCGATACGTTACCGTCCTGACTGGCACAAGTATGTCTACATCGTGTTCGGTATTGCCTTCGTTACCCTGGGTTACCTCGGTGTGCAGGCGCCATCGCCGGCGGGTGAGCGTGTTTCCCAGGTTTGCGCAGTCATCTACTTCGGCTTCTTCATGCTGATGCCATGGTGGAGTGCGATGGGAACATTTAAGCCCGTGCCCAAGCGCGTTACATTTGCAGCGCACTGAGAATTAGCGAGGAAGAATAAGCATGAAATTACTTAAAAAACTGATCGCTGTGCTGGCATTTGCACCTGCAATGGTGTTGGCGAGTGGTGGCACTTTCCCTTTGGACCGCGCACCTGATCGTTCTACCGATATGGCCGCATTGCAAAATGGTGCCAAGTTATTCGTTAACTATTGCCTGAACTGCCACTCTGCGTCGGCCATGCGTTATAACCGCTTGAAAGATATCGGTTTGACAGATGACCAGATCAAGCAAAACCTGCTGTTCACTGGTGAAAAAGTGGGTGATCTGATGAAGAACACCATGTCTGCCAAGGATGCCAAGGACTGGTTTGGCGCAGTACCACCTGATTTGTCCGTAATTGCCCGTGCCAAAGCCTCAGGTGATGGTACTGGTGCTGACTGGATTTACACTTATCTGCGTACTTACTACAAAGATGATTCCCGCCCAAGCGGCTGGAACAATAAAGTGTTTCCTAGTGTGGGCATGCCGCACGTATTGTGGGAATTGCAAGGCGTACAAGAAGAAAAGTTAGTGGAAGAAAAAGATCCACACGATGCATCCAAAAAGGTGCACAAGTTTGTTGGCTTTGATCTGGTTAAACCAGGCACGATGAACAAGATAGAGTATGACAATGCAGTCGGTGACCTGGTTGCCTACATGCAGTGGATGGGTGAACCAGCACAAAGCACGCGCAAGCGTCTGGGCGTCTGGGTCCTGCTGTTCCTGGCAACACTGGCGACTCTGGCTTGGCGTTTGAACGCGTCTTACTGGAAAGAAGTAAAATAAATGTAAGGTTTCCGGCTTGCGCTATTCATAGTACGAGCCAGGAATTTTTTGAGATCGTCCGTTTTTCTCCGTCGTAGACGGACGTGTAATCCCAGGGGTGAGGTGCGCAAAACTGGCTCCTCGCCCCGATCGTTTCTAAGGAACTATAAAAATGATGGTTCTCTACTCGGGTACAACCTGCCCATTTTCTCAACGTTGCCGCCTGGTGTTGTTCGAAAAAGGCATGGATTTTGAAATCCGCGATGTTGATCTGTTTAACAAACCTGAAGATATCTCGACCATGAATCCTTATGGTCAGGTGCCTATCCTGGTTGAACGTGAATTGATATTGTATGAATCCAATATCATCAACGAGTACATAGACGAGCGCTTCCCGCATCCGCAACTGATGCCGGCAGACCCGCTGCAACGCGCCCGCGCACGTCTGATGTTGTTCAATTTTGAAAAAGAATTGTTCATCCACGTCCACACTCTGGAAAACGACAAGAACACTGCGTCGGCCAAAGTACAGGACAAGGCACGCGCAGAAATCCGCGACCGCCTGACCCAGCTCGCACCTTTGTTCGTCAAGAACAAATACATGCTGGGCGATGAATTCTCCATGCTTGACGTGGCGGTTGCCCCATTGTTGTGGCGCCTCGATCACTACGGTATAGAATTGTCGAAGACAGCAGCACCTTTGATGAAATATGCAGAACGTATTTTCTCTCGTCCTGCCTACATCGAAGCACTGACGCCATCTGAAAAAGTCATGCGCAGATAAGCACGACTTTTCAGGATAAGGTAACAAGGCTGATGCATATCAGCCTTGTTGTTTTTGGGCACTACGCCTATGCTTGAAGTAGCCCTGAAAGCATCTCTTACGGCATTTTCTTGTTGCACTCTTAGTTGTAAACTTAACGCAGCTCTTAAAGTACATTTTCACCGATTGTATAAACATGCAAGAAATATCCACCAAACCTTATTTTATGCGTGCCATCTATGAATGGTGCACCGACAATGGCTTTACCCCTTATATGGCGGTCAAGGTCAACCATGCTGCCCGTGTCCCCATGGAATTCGTCCGGAACGGTGAAATCGTACTCAATATCAGTTTCGGCGCGACAAGTGGCCTGAAGATGGACAATGATGCCGTGGTCTTCAAAGCCCGCTTCGGTGGCGTCTCCCGCGAAATCTATGTACCCGTGGAAAATGTCCTGGCAGTCTATGCCAGTGAAAATGGCCAGGGCATGGCTTTTGAAGTCGACCTCAGCGGAGCTGAAGAAGAAAATGAAGTTGCCGCCGCAGAAGTTGAAGAAACGGCTAAGCCTGTACTGGGCCTTGCATCAGTGAAAAGCGCACCTTCCCCAGTGGAAAACCAGGTTTCTACAGATGAAATAAAAAAATCTGAAAAAAAATCAGAAAAGCCCTCGCTAAAAATAATAAAGTAGCCTATAATCTTGGTCTTCGGGAATGCAACGGCAACGAAGCAAAAACGAATAAAGTTTCGCCGACTTAGCTCATTTGGTAGAGCAGTTGACTTGTAATCATCAGGTGGCCAGTTCGATTCCGGCAGTCGGCACCAAATTAAGAACCCATCGTTAGAAATAACGGTGGGTTTTTTCTTTATATCTTCAAATTTCTCATCCTTTTTGTCGTGCCGCCGTGGCTCATGCAGGGTACTGAGTACTCGTCACGCTTCCATCGACTTTCCTAGTGTGCCATCGCCGCATGCTTCTCGCCATATTCTTTTCCAGTGTTTGTCTTTATATGGAAAAATACAAAATATTAATCCATGTTAAATACCAGTCTGGAAACATCCGATGTCACCATTTAATATCTTCAACCGTATTTCGCAAGCGCCTACCAATCCCAGGCCTGTGGTCAAGCCACGGCAGTTTGATGTGGCGGCCCTGTACCAGGGGCCGGTGCAAAGCGGGGCGGCAGCGGTGGCAGGCGAGCAGGCGCTGGATGAAAAATTGCGCCAGGCATATTTCTGGATAGTGAATAATGCCATCATCAGCCCGCACTACGATATTGAATATAATGAAGGTCCCAGCCAGACTTACGCGGTAGGCGACAGCAAGCGCACTTTGACACTGCCATCGGCGCAAAGTTATTCCAGCTTCATCCTGCTGCCACTGCTGACTTTTGTTACCCGCAAAAAATGCCTGTTTGTTGGTGGACCAGGACGTGGCAAGACGGCCAGTGCTATTTTGATGGGCGTACTCTCCGGCGCTCCTGTGCGCGATGTACGTCGTGCCATGCAGCATGGCCATCCTCAGATGACGATTGCCGATCTGCTCGGCAACCCGCTGCCATCTGATTTGATGGCGGCGCAGAATATGGACGATATCCGCATCGCCTGGCGCAAATGGCTGGGTATGCGGGTCAAGATCGTCGATGAATATAACCGTATCCCCACTCGCACCCAAAGTGCCTTGCTGACAGTGATGGGTGACAATTATGCCGAGGTGCTGGGGCAGATTTTTGAATGTCCTGAATCGGCCTGGTACCTGACTGCGAATGATGACCAGGGTGGCGGCACTTATCAGGTGATTGATGCCTTGCGCGACCGCATAGACGTCACTGTGCAGGCACTGGCTTTCAATCCGCGTTTTCTGAATGACTTGCTGGTACGCATAGAAGAAAATATACGGCCAGAAGAGTTGATGCCGCGTGAATTGATTTTCACTGAGGAGGAGGTTGATCGCGCAGGAGAAGAAATCCGCCAGATTGAAGTGCCGCCAGAAGTGCGGCACAGGCTGGAATTTTTTTGCAGTCAGTTTGAATTGTTTGAAACTGCTGGTGCCCAGTTTGAATACATGACCAAAGACACGGCGCGACTATCCGGCATGGACTGGGGGCAGCTCGTAGCAGCAGATAATGGCCGCGACCGCCTAAAGGACCTGGGTTGCCAGACCATGAACGGGGTATCGGTCCGCAATCTCATGACCTTGTTGATTTTTGCCAAATCACTGGCTTATTTTCGCGGTAATAAAAGTGTGGAACTGGACGACCTGCGCCAGGTTCTGCCCTTTGTCTTGCTGGATAAACTGCATCCTGACATCGATGCCCCATTTTTCTCGCGTCCAGAAAACGCAGCCTACAAGACTGACCGGCTGGGCTGGTTGCGCCGCTTGTTTGATCTCTCGAATGATGAATTCAATCGTCTTGATTTGGACAGGGATGATCCGGTAGGAGAGCTGGCTGCAGAATTCGCCCAGGGCTTGAACGATGTCAGTGAACGCGATACCAGAGCGAGACTGATGAGGATAGAACGCCTGATCGGTGATCGTGTCAAAGGCCGTAAATTATATGGTCATTTATATGACGATTTACTCAAGCTGAAATACCTGCATCAGCGTTATACCAATTATCTCAAGTGGCTGCGCTCGCAATGATATCCGGACCCTTTGCTCAAGTACTGGCGGCTGGGCGCAGCCAGTTTAATGCCAGGGTTGTCGAGGCCAGGCGGCGCTACCCTGCTTTTGATGTGCAGGCCCTGGCCGATTTTTTACAAGACGGTGTAGCCCCGGTCGTGCAAGCTGTATCAGCGCACATGCCAGATAGACTTGCCATGATTGCCCTTACTGCTTACGATATCGCGCTGGATCTGGTTGGTCAGGCTTTTACCGGTATCGGTGCACGCAGCAAGATTGTTGACAGGGTTTGGCAGGAATTATTACCCGCCTATATCCACATACTGGTCAATGCGCCGACGGAGGTGTTTGCCCTGCTCACAAATGCCGCACTGAATATAGAAAAAACATCAGGCGCAAGAGTAGATCAATGGCTGAGTGAAATGAAAAACATCGCGCCACTGATCACCACTTTGTCTGTCTTGCAGGCGACCGGGCAGGTATTGGCATGGCGTGCAGGCATGACGCATTTCAGGGAGGGGGGCATGGCCATTGCGGATACCTTGCCACCGGCTTTGTCATTGCAGATGCTGGGTGCAGAAGCAGGTAGTGACTGGCAACTGATAAAAAAACAAATGCAGCAAGACCCCTGGTGGTGCCCCGATATAAAGCAAATGAATGTGAACGAGCATGGCATTTCTATAGGTCATTTCACAGGCTTGGGCGGTGCTTTCCCAGCGCCGCCAGAGTTGCGTGCCTGTGAATATGGTTTTTGGGTAAAAAGTGCTGATCGCTATTTTTTGCTGATGGCAGATGTCTATGGGGCAGTCCTGCATGGGGCGAGCCAGGAGGAATTTGAGCATGGCCCCGTGCTTACTGGTCCCGTTGCGGCCACCGTACAGGGAAGTAGCTTGCTGACCAGACGAGGCAAACATAACTTGAACTTGCCTGCAAAAGAATTGGTTTTGACTTGTAATCTGCATACGGTCGCGGTCAGCTCACCGTACACCTATGGCATCAGCCTGTATCCACTGTAATGAATACGCAATCCACAGAGCAGCAAACCAATGCTCAGCAAACCCTGCTCGCAGCATGGCAGGCGGCGTGGCCGCAGGCGCTGGCTGCATGGAGCAGGTTTACGCGCCTACATGAACCCCTATTGTGTGTAAGCCGCCTGGCTGCCTCGCAAGAAGGCTTGAGTGGCAGCTTTGCCATGATACGTCTGTCCGATCAAAGTGTTGTAGTGGACCTGGAAAGCATACAGCAACTAGGTTTGCAAGATTATGCCCTTGAAATTCTGGCGCATGAAGTTGGCCATCATGTGTTTGCGCCCGGCAGTGTGACTGAACAATTTCGCCTGCTGGCCAGGATACGCCGTGCCTTGCCCACGCTGGAAAAATTTGCGCCCACGGTCGCCAATTTGTACACAGACCTTTACATCAACGACAGGTTGCACAGGTACGCCAGTTTGCGCATGGCAGACATTTATCTGCGTCTTGTGCAACATGGCAAAGGTCAGTGCGAAAACGCTGCGACTAGCAGCCAGATCTGGACGCTGTACATGCGCATTTATGAACAATTATGGAAGCTGGAAAAAGGCAGCCTGATTGCCAGTAATGCCGTCAGCCCAGATATGGATACGGATGCCTGGCTGGGCGCACGTTTGATACGTGTATATGCAGGCGACTGGATGCATGGCGCAGGCAAGTTCGCCACGCTGCTACTGCCCTATTTGATGGCCGATAATGAAGCCAGCGTCAGCCAGCAAGCCCTCGCACATTTGCATGACACCAAAGATGCTGCAGCCGGTTGTGAACCCATAGGCGCGCAGGAGATAGAGGCGGATGAAATCAATGGTGCCATCCACCCGGCCAATGACCCTTTGGTATCAGGTGTTGATGAGGTCATGACGTCGTCAGATGAAAATACCGCATCGTCACCATCAGGACAAACCCGCGAGCCTTATGAATATGGTGAAATCCTCAGGGCCGCAGGCATACAGATGTCGGATCATGTAATTGCCATACGCTATTACCGTGAACGTACCTTGCCACATCTGGTGCCTTTCCCCAAACGACCCAGGCCGGAATCACCAGAACCACAGATGGAAGGTCTGGAACAATGGGATATAGGCGAACCCTTTGACGAGATAGACTGGCTGCAGACTTTGCTGCAGTCGCCGCGCCCCATCCCTGGCCTGACCACGGTAAAGCGCGCTTACGGCAACGAGCAGGGCAAAGACCCCGGACATATACCGGTAGACCTGGACATGTATGTAGACAGTTCCGGTTCCATGCCCAATCCGCAGACGCATATCTCCTACCTGACACTGGCGGGTGCCATCATCGCCATGTCAGCCTTGCGCGCAGGATCGCGTGTACAAGTGACTTTGTGGAGTGGCAAAAACCAGACCCTGCAAACTAACGGCTTTGTGCGTGATGATGCAGAAATACTCAGCGTCCTGACCGGCTTTTTTGGCGGTGCAACCTGCTTTCCCATACCTCAAATGCGCGATACATTCGCCAGCAGAAAACCGGAGGACCGCGCCGTGCATATCCTGATGATTTCCGACGATGGCATTACCAGCATGTTCGATAAGGATGAACGCGGCAATGATGGCTGGGATATCTCCGCCATGGCCCTGGAAAAAGGGCGTGCCGGTGGCAGCATGGCCTTGAATTTGCCATCAGACTGGGAGAAGGAATCCAGATACTATACACAGGTGCCGCAGTACCTCAAGCGTGCCCGCGACGAACAGGGATGGCATATCCATGCCATCACCGGCTTCGAGCACCTGATGGAATTCGCCCGCCTTTTCAGTCAGCAACATTATCTGAGGTAAGCAAGCATGGATAACATTGGCCCCATACTGGAAACCCTGACGCACAGGCTGGCAAACATACCGCCAGATTTCCTGGATGAACCGCGCATGGCTAAAAGCAATAAGGGCGTCGGCGTGGCAGCACTGGTCAACGATGTATTGCGCATGCTGGGTAATGCAACGCCACTGGATAATCTGGAAAGATTTGATGGCATGGATGCGGGCAAAGACAGAAACCGCTTGGCCCTGACCATGATTACTGCCTGGTTGCTGGCAGATGAATGGTTTGTCAGGGCAGCTTTGCCAGCGGCACAGTTCATGACGATACTTGAGCAGACCGTAGCTGAACTGGCAGCAGCCACTGCCGCACACAAATTTACCAGTGACCCCGACAGGCGCGAAGAACTCTCCAGGGTAGTGCTGGCGCGCTTGAATTACCGGCCCGAGGGTGAAAGCCTGGCGCAGGCGACAGACCGATTATCCAGCATCAGCGGCATGGAGCGCCGCCGCCTCGTCGAAGCCAGCCGTGCAGCAGAACAGCGCGCACGCGCCATACGTGAAGCGCTGGCGAAGAAAGCGGCAGAAGAATCTGCGGATAAGTGGACGCGTGAATGAGCTCAGGAACGCCGCAAGAGATCAGCAATTTTCCGACCTTGTCCGGACACGGCAAGGCTATGCTGGATTTCATGGCCGAGCATCCATCTGCTCCGACCTTCCGCAATCAAAGCGGCAACCGCCTGCTTGAGAATGAAGTGGAAGAGCTGCGTGAGTTTGAAAAAAAACATATAGGCCAGCCCATTACATGGGCCCCTGGCCTGATACCTGACTGGCTCAGGCAATTCATTGCGCATGTCTTTACCCATGTCCCACATTACCGGGCCCTGGGTTCTGCTCCCCAAAAATTTGCAGACATACCTACAATCAACCGCGCTGACCTGGCAGCAGATATTGCTGCCTTTGTGCCAGACACTGTGCCCCTGGAAAGGCTCATCAATTTTCGTACCACAGGTACGACTGGCCACCCCATGCTTATTGCGTCTCACCCTGTCGTGGCGGCCCGCTACCTGACTTTCCACAAACGGGCTTTGCTGCTAAATGGCATTACCCTGAAACACGGACGCGGGCAAGTCGGCGTGGTGCTGCTGGGTTTCCAGCAGCGCTGTTTTACCTATACTTCGGTGACGCCCACCATGGATGATTCTGGCCTGGCCAAAATCAATTTGCATGTGGATGACTGGCGTGAACCTGAGGACCGCGCGCGCTATCTGAATGCGCTGGCACCAGAAGTCATGACGGGTGACCCGCTTTCATTTGCCGAGTTGGCAAAACTGGAATTGACAAAATTACCGCGCGCGCTGATCTCGGTTTCCATGGCCCTTTCAGCCGGTATGCGGCAGATGCTGGAAGCACGTTTTCACTGCCCTGTGCTGGATATTTATTCCCTCAATGAAGTCGGGCCTGTGGCTGTGTATGATGCCGCTGTTGGCGGCCATCTGCTGTTGCAGCCAGAATTATATGTAGAGATACTCGACGGTAAAGGCCAGCCAGTAGCAACTGGCCAGCGTGGTGAAATTTGTCTGTCTGGCGGCTTCAATTTTTGCATGCCGCTGCTGCGTTACCGCACAGGTGATTTTGCCTCAATGGCGATCAGTGCCAAAGGCCCCATGCTGGTCGGTCTGGCTGGTCGTTCCCCAGTCAGGTTTCAAACCAGGACTGGTGCCTGGGTCAACAATATCGACATCACCCATGCATTACAGGCCTTGCCGCTGCCACAATATGGTTTTCATCAACGTGCGGATGGCCGCAGCGTCATACGACTGGCCCCATCTGTCATGCACTTGGCGGACGAAGCAAAGCAGGCACTGGCAAGCTTATTCAATATCCGGCAGCTGATAGTAGAGACGATAACTACTGATAATAAAATACTGCAATACACATCCGACCTGGAAGGCGCTCACCCTTGATTTCAGCATTAGAATTGTCTGCCAACGCAGTCACCACTGCCTCCATCATTCTGGCAGGACGTAATAGCGTACACACCTGGTGGACAGGCATCATAGGCAGTATTTTGTTTGCCCTGGTGTTTGGTCAGGCCTTGCTGTATGCCGACGTATTGCTGCAACTGTTTTTTATTGTCACCAGCATCATGGGCTGGTGGCAATGGTTGAAAGGGCGCAATGGCGCAGCACTGCCGATCTCCAGGGCAGGCAAGGCCAGTTACCTGTGGTCTGTCCCTGTGGGTTTGCTGGCGACTTTGGGCTATGGTGCGCTCCTGTATTTCTGGACCAAGGCTTATGCCCCTTTTGTCGATTCAGCGGTACTGGTATTCAGTATCATCGCGCAGATACTGCTGATGCAGAGGCGCATGGAGACCTGGGTATTCTGGTTGCTGGTAAACACCATCGCCGTGCCCCTGTATGCCAGCCGTGAATTGTATCTGACAGCTTTCCTGTATGCGTTTTACTGGATCAATGCCATTGTGTCCTGGATGGCATGGCGGAAAAACCTGAACAGTGACCAGGCTATTGCGTTTATTGTTGCGGCAAAATGAGCAAGACATTTCAGAGTGGTTTGATCGTCGGCAAATTCTGCCCCTTGCACAAAGGGCATGAATACCTCATAGAACAGGCAATCGCGGCATGTGAAGATTTGCTGGTGATCAGTTATACCAAGCCAGAATTCCCTTTATGTGGCCCGCTAGTACGTGAGCGCTGGCTGGCGCTGTCATTCCCACATGTCCAGCGGCTGGTCATCGATGATGCGATCCTGCAGCGCTTGTGTAGCGAACGCGGCATACAGCACATCCCTGAAGTTCCCCATAATGATGCCGCTGAGGATATACACCGGCAGTTCGTCGCCTGGCTATGCCTGGCGCTACTGGAAAGCACGGTTGATGCAGTCTACACCAGTGAAGACTATGGTGATGGCTTTGCAGCGGTGCTGACGCAGCGCTTTCAGCAGCATGATCCTGGCTTGCCTGTCGTGGCCCATATCAAGCTGGACCAGCAGCGTCTTACCGTGCCTGTGTCCGGGACCAAAGTGCGCCTGGATCCCCATGCAAATAAAGCGTATCTGTCCAGCCACGTGTATGCCAGCTTCGTCAAAAAGATTTGCCTGCTGGGTGCTGAGTCCAGCGGCAAGACCACCCTGGCCGAGGCGCTTGCCCGGCATTTGCACACTCTGTGGGTGCCGGAATATGGGCGTGATCTGTGGGTAGAAAAGGATGGGCAACTGGTGTTTGAAGATATGCAGGCCATCGCCGTGAAGCAACTGGCACATGAAGAGCAGTTGCGTCCCCAGGCAAACCAGTGGCTGGTCTGCGATACTTCGCCAATGACGACCTTGCTGTATAGCCTGGCGATGTTTCAACAAGCTTCAGATGCCTTGCAAGACATGGCAAATACGCCCTATGACTTCATCATCCTGTGCGATATAGATATCCCCCTGATACAGGATGGTACGCGCCAGGACCAGGCTTTCCGGCTGCATCAGCAAGAATGGTATAAACAGCAACTGGCACAACGCGCCTTGCCCTATTTGTGCGTCAGCGGCAGTCTTGAGCAGCGCCTGTCCCAGGTCATGAAATATCTGGGTGGCAAATAAAAATCATCATAATGCAGACTTGCCTTTAGATATGTAAAGCTGGCAGGCATTTTTCTGTGCTTTGTCTTGTTCAATGGGCTGCTGTGAACTGTGTGGCAGCCAAATAGTCTTAGTCAGGACATGGCATCCTGTTTAAACTCCGGTTGCCATATTCATTATAAAAAATATTGAGGGAATCCATGAAAATCCGTTTCACATCCTGCGTCTTGCCGTTTTTGCTGATAGCTACGGCAGCCCAAGCCCAGGAGGGCATGCTCAGTCTTGAGATGATGTATCACCCCACAAAAAAAGAAAAATTCGATACCAAGCCCCTGACTCGTCTTGCCTGGGATGCGCAAAACCGATTGATAGAAACGCAAAGCAAGGATGGCATAGTCCAGCAATTTGTTGTTAATCCCGTCAACTGGGAAAAACAGGCCCTGGCTGCCGATGGCAATATCCTGGCACTGATGACAGCCGCAGGAATACCAGAAAAGGAAGCCAAGGCCCAGGTCGATAAGCTGACACCGCAGTTCAAACCAGATTTGAAATCGTATCTGTTCACTTATAAAAATGACTTATGGCTATTGGATATGCAGCAGGGCAAGGTCAGGGAACTGACCCATACGCCGGATCAGGCTGAAGATGAAGCTATCCTGTCACCTGACCTGCAATCGGTCGCCTATCTGAAGGGTAATGACATGTACCTGACAGACCTGGTCACAGCGACAGAAAAACGACTGACCACAGGCGGCAGCGAAACCATCTTCAATGGCCGCCTGGACTGGGTTTACATGGAAGAGATTTATGGGCGTGGTCACTTGCGTGCATTCTGGTGGGCACCAGATTCCAAAAACATCGCTTACCTGAGTTTTGATGAAAGCAAGGTGCCAGTTTACACTCTCAGCGGCGACCATGTGCAACCCATCAAGAGTGAGCGCACCCGCTACCCAAAAGCTGGCGATCCCAACCCTGAGGTTAAACTGGGTGTCGTTGACATGAACGGCAAAACCAGCTGGACCGAGAACCCTTATGCGGGCAAGGAAACCCTGATCGTACAGGTGGGCTGGACTCCAGATGGCAAGTTGCTGGCATCCTGGCAAGACCGTGTGCAAACCTGGCTGGACTTGCGCATCTATGACACGCAATACCGCAGCAAGCAATTGCTGCGCGAAAGCAGCCCGGCCTGGGTGGAGCGTTTGCCGTTACCACAGTTCTTGAAAGATGGCAGCTTTGTCTGGGCTTCTGACCGTACAGGTCACCATCACCTGTATCACTATGACCAGCAATACCAGTTTAAGGGAGCGATTACCAAAGGCGACTGGGATATACGCACTGTCTATGGCGTTGACGAAGCAAAAGGCAAAGTCTTTTTTTCGGCGAATGAACGCAATCCAATCGGTAACGATGTATATGCAATCAATCTGGATGGTAGCAAGCTGCAAAGGCTGACGACAGAATCCGGCACCCACAATGCACGTTGGAATAGTGCATATACGCATTTCATCGATAGCTGGAGCAGCCTCAAGCAAGCACCAAAGCAGGCCGTATTCAATGCAGAAGGAAGGTCATTGAAGCTGGTCGATGAAGCAGGCGTGCCAGAAAAAATGCAGAGCCTGAAACTGGGCAAAGTCACGCAACAGCAAATCAAATCGCGTGATGGCTTCCTGATGGAAAGCCTGCTTTTCTTGCCACCGGATTTTGATCCGAAAAAGAAATACCCAGTCTACCAGCATCTGTATTCAGGCCCCATGGCACCACAGGTGGTGGATCGCTGGAACAACAATCTCTGGCACCACTTCCTGGCGCAGCAAGGTTATATCGTCTGGGTACTGGATAACCGTAGTGCCAGCAACAAGGGCCTGGCCAGCGCCTGGCCCATACACAAAAAATTGGGCCAACTTGAATTGCAGGACCAGCTTGATGGACTTGACTGGTTACGCAAACAGGGATGGGCAGACATGGACAGGATAGCCCTGAATGGCTGGAGTTATGGCGGTTATATGACTGCGTATGCGATGACGCATAGCAAGGCATGGAAAATAGGTTTCGTCGGCGCGCCAGTCACGGATTATCGCCTGTATGACAGCGTCTATACCGAGCGTTACATGGGCCTGCCGCAAGACAATGCCGAAGGCTATGACAAGGGCAGCGTGCTGAAAGCGACCAAGGACCTGAGCGGCAAGATCATGCTCATGCATGGCACCATGGATGACAATGTCCACCCGCAAAACACCATCATGTTCATTGATGAACTGATCAAGAATGGCAAGGACTATAGCCTGCAATTGTATCCCGGTGTAGGACATAGCCCCCGTGGTGACTGGATTAACTGGTCTTTACAAAAAGCCAAATGGGAGTTTTTGAAAAACAATCTGTGATCCTTTTCTGTTGATTTGAAATGGGACAATGAAAACGGTGCAGAAAATCTGCACCGTTTTTTTATTGCATCAAAGCTGATAAGGCAGAGTGACGGGCTCGCAAGAATGCACTTAATAAAGCAGGGTAATCTTCACTGACCGCAGTCCGCACGGAAGTACGTCCCTGTAGGGATAGCCGCCATACCTGGATCTTGGGGTGGTAATTTAAAAATCCAAAATCTGCTATCCGTTCAAACACATCAACATAGCGAAAGACTGGTGCAAACGCCGCATCCACCAAGCTAAAATTTTTACCGGAAAAATAAGGCCCATCGCCTAGCTGCTTTTCCAATTGTGCAAACTTGGCATTTAATTCTGCTGCTTTGGCATCCAATACCTGTGCATCTGCAGCATTGTAAAAACCGCCTATGCTATTCAAGGTGGCTGAGGCAAATTCTATCCAGGCACGGTGTTGCGCCCTTTCCAGTGCGGCTTCTGGATGCAGGCGGGATGGCGTGGTTTCATCCAGGTATTCGCAAATCACAGCCGACTCGAAAATGGCTTGCCCATTAACGAGCAGTACCGGTGTCTTGCCCAGTGGTGAAACTTGCAAGAACCAGTCGGGCTTGTTCGCCAGGTCTATATCTATTCGTTCAAAGTCTAGACCTTTCTCTGCAAGGGTAATTGCCGCACGCTGCACATAAGGGCAAAGCTTGTGGCTGATCAGGGTATATTTATTGCTCATGATTTATCCCTTCCTTATGTCAATGAAAAGCGTGAGCTACGGCGCAGGGCAAACGCACCATCACCGAGTAACCAGAGCGCAATTGAAGTGACGATCAGAAACACTGGATATTCCCAGCCACCGTTAGGGCTGGTGTGTACCCAGCCATTACCGAAATGCACAGTAGCGGCAATCACCATGATAGGCACCAGTGCCAGCGCAACCTGGCGGCTGTAGATACCAAGAACCAAGGCCACACCACCAAGTAATTCAAGCGCAAACACGGGGTAAGCGAGAAAACCCGGATAACCTATGCTGGAAAAAAACTGCGCCGTACCAGGCAGGGTAAACACAAACAGTTTCAGCAGGGCGTGGGCTATCCACATGATGCCCAGGCTGATGCGTAATAAGGTGATACCGTAGGCATTGCTGCCTTGGTTTGCAGAGGGAATTGAGTGAGTCATTTTATTCTCCAAAAAGTGGTTGATGGAGCTACTATATAATTTCGGATTTGCAATGAAAATAGGCGAGAGTGCATACTGTGAATGCAAAAACGCAATACAAACTAAATTACAAATTAACTGCGGCTGACCTTGAAGTGGTGCTGGCACTAGTACGCACCGGTAAGCTGGCTGAGGCAGGCGAGCGCCTGTCACTGGATGCATCCACCGTATTTCGCAGCATACAAAAGCTGGAAAAAGGCTTGGGGCAACGTCTGTTTGAACGCTCGCGCACAGGTTTTCAAGCCAATGAACTGGCGCAGGAGTTGGCGGTGCATGCAGAACAGATGGAGGCGCAACTAGAAGCTGCCCGTTCGGCCATGCAAATGCAGCCAGACCAGGTAGCTGGTACAGTTCGCATCACCACCACTGATACCATACTGCACGGCTTGCTGGCACCCGTCTTGAAGCCCTTACAACTGCTTCATCCCCTATTGAGTTTTGACCTGCATGCAGGCAATGAACTGGCCAGCCTGACCAGGCGCGATGCCGACATTGCCATACGTGCCAGCAAGCGGCCACCGCAGCATTTGATAGGCAAGCACCTGGGGCCGATACGGGTAGCCTTGTACGCGGGCAAGACCAGCAAGATCAGACATTTTGATGCTGATGTCGCCCAGCGTCATCACTGGATAGCACCTGACGATGCCTTGCCAGAACATCCATCTGTGGTATGGCGCAAGAAGCACTTCCCCAGGCTGCAAGCAACTTACAAGGTCAATAGCATACTCACTGTGGCTGAACTGGTGGGGAAGGGTCTGGGGCTGGGCATCTTGCCGCTATTCCTTGCCCAGGGCCGCAAGGATTTAGTACAGCTTACCAATGTGCTGGACGAATGCCAGACTGAGTTGTGGCTGCTCTCGCATACTGAGGCCAGGCATTTGCGCAGAGTTTCTGCAGTGTATTCGTATCTGTCGCAAGAGATAATGTTGAATTGAAAAAAGCCGCTGCGAGTTCTATCACTCACCGCGGCTTTCTATCGGTAATACAAGATCAGGAAGGGATATTGAAGTCAGTCAGTTTTTTGTTGAACTTGAACAGCCAGATACGGTTAGGGCGTTCTGTATCCGCACCACGGGACACGCGCATGGTATTACCTGCAGTACAGCCCAGGGCACCTGCTGTCGTCGTCAAGGCACCATTGGCATCTACCGTACACTTGGTGACGTCAGCACCAGCTACGATAGCACCACTAGGATCGACGATGACAGTTTTCATGCCAAAGTCGTCATCATTCGTCAGTGCCAGGGTGTTCTCATCAACTAGCGCCAGGCCTTCAGCTTTTTCTGCCAGCCAGCCTGCATTATTTAAATCAAACAACTGTGTTTTCTTGAGCAAGACCACTTCCGCATAATTGACGCCATTGACTGCCGCACCTGTCATGCTGCTTTTTTCCAGATCGGTACCCATGTTGGCGATGTCAGTTGCATTGCTTGGTACCTGTACCAGCATCAGTTTGTTGAACACCTTGCCATCCGGGCCGGAACCTTGTTCCAGTACAATGAACTTGCCATTACCCAGCGACACCATGTCACCCAGTTTGGCATTGCCGGTTTTGCCAGCAGTGTATTGCGTGCTGTCGATAGGGTACGCATACAGCTTGGTTTTTTCTGTAGCAGGATCAAACTCTACCCAGCGGTTGAACCTGGCATAATCCTTGATGCTTTCACTGGTCGCTGCAGTGGCACCCGGCACGATGTAACTGGCCTTGCCATCATCCAGCGGGCTTTGGATAAAGCCATGCAGCTTGCCACTGGCGACTTCCAGTGTCAGGCCTTCCATGCCGCGATTGGCGCGGCGTTTCAGCAAGACAGCAGGCAGGTCGGCTGCGCCGGTGCCTGGCTGGTATTTTTTCAGGATGACGCCGGTGGCAACATCAATCTTCAAAATGAAAGGACCGTATTCATCCGATACCCAGACAGCGCCGCGTGCTGCATCATAGACGATGGATTCGGTATCGAGGCCATAGTCGCTGAATTTGGTTTTGCTGCTGGCATCAAATTTGGCAGCGTCATTCAAAGGCACTTCAGCAGAAGAACCCACTTTACCGGAAGCAATCGATAGACCGGAAGCATTGATGGTCGAGCTGAACTTGATAGCCGTGCTAGATTTCAGGATGGCACCATCCTTGCCTATACTGATCAGGCCAAATGATGGCGTGAAGCTCGGGGATGGGAAGAATTTGGCATCGCTGGTGCCGGTGGCACCACTCGTCACCACGGAATTGGGTACTTTGGGGCCATCACCGTTAGGACCACGGTCGGTGATGCCATAAAATTCCAGTGAGCCATCAGCGGCCTTGCCCTTGAAGGTCAGGCCAGAACCGTAGGATGGCAAAAAGCCTTTCGGGAACTCTGCCTTGACTGCCGCATTCGTACCTTCATACGGCACGAAGAAACTGTCAGCAGCCTGCACCTGGTAACGCGTGACGCTGGCGCTGATTGTGCCCAGGGCATTGGTCTGGCTGACAGTATCAACGACAGGAGTGTTCAGTCTGGAAGCCATGGTGTCTTCAAAATGTTCACGCACCAGCATGCGGCGATCTGCATCGACTGTGAGCTTTTGGTAATTCGCCGGCAGTTTGGCTAGGGTTGCCGTCATTGCCGTATTGAAGCTGGCAGCAGTGGCATTGAAATCCAGCGACTGGCCAGCGAGCGCAGTCTTTACTGTAGCAGGAATCTTGATGCCAGTTGCAACATCATTGTCTTCATCCAGCAATTGCAGGAACAGCAGGCGGTTAACCACGCTGTCATCCTTGACATTGCTGGAGTTTGCCAGTGTCAACGGTGTTGCGGTAGCTGCGCAAGGTGCAGAGCCCAGGGCGATGTTGCCGACAGTAAACGCTAGTGTGTCGCCGGCGTTACAGCTAAAACCGCCTGTGGCAGATGTGCTGAGCTTGCTGCCGCCAGCGACGGAGTAATCCATGCCCTCCACTGCTGCATCCAGGAAGACGCCATTTACGGGAGTCGGTGTAGCTGGGGTAACTGCGGTATTGCTGTTACCGCCACAGGCAGCTAACAACAAGGACGCGCTCAGGCTGCTCAATAACAGGCTTCGATTCATTTGGTTTAACCTCGTAGTGATTTGCGTGAAAATTGTTTGCCGCGAATTTACTACTGGCATATGACGCAGCTATGACACCAGGGTCGTAATGCAAGGGTCATAATTGGCTTTTATAGTGTGCTCTCCAAAATCAATGGAGTGCATATCATGATCAAGTCTGTCGTTCGTACCAGCATAACCAGCATATTCAGTATCGCTTTGAGTTTGCTGCTGCCACTCAGTAATGCAGTCGCGGCCAGCAATATGGTGCCTGACTATGAGGTGAAGTTGCTGATGAACCCGAATGTTGTTCTGGATGCCGATCACAAACTCAAGAGCACGGTGCTCAGCACCTTTAATATGCCGAGTTCGGTGACCAAGATGAATATCTTGTTCATGGACACCAATGCCAAGGACATTTACGGGAACACCTGGATAGCCAGAATACGCAAGACCGAAGGCGAAAGTGATTTTGAGCTGACCTACAAGAAGCGCTATACCATAGATAATGGCAATATCACCGAAGCCCTGTATAAAGCCAATGCCGAAGGCTTTGACTCGACGGAAAAAAATTATGAAGCACAGGTCGAATGGGGTTATCAAAAGAAAACCCTGAGTATTTCCAACAGCAAGAAAGACAGCAAATCCGGTTACAGTGGGATGGACTTGCCATCGACCAGTGACTCCCGCAGCCTGCTCAAAAAGAATATTCCCGGCAAGATGGACAACTGGCTATATAGCGGCTGGGGCAAGTCCATGCTGGATAATTCGCGCAAATACGGCCCGATCCTGGCCAAGCGCTCAGTCGGCACCTGGAGTGGCATGACCCTGTACATCGAAGTCTGGCCCATCCTGAATCAGGCTGGTACTGGCACTGACTATATCGTCGAAGCCTCGTTCAAATCCAAGAGTGCAGCTACAGCCTCCGTCAAGCATGATGAATTGCAGGCTTATCTGATTTCGCGTGGATGGTTTGTAGCTGAGGATTCGCTGAAGACCCAATTGATTATGGACAGGTATTAACTTACCTTGAGGCCTTGCCAGCGGGGTGTCATTTCATGCGGCAAGGCAAACATATCGAGCACGCGTCCGACAGTGTGATCAACCATCTCTGCTATGCTTTGCGGACGGTGGTAAAAACCAGGCAGTGGCGGGAAGATGATGCCGCCCATTTCCGTGACGGCTGTCATATTGCGCAAGTGCGCCAGGTTGAAGGGTGTTTCTCGCACCATCAAGACGAGGCGGCGGCGCTCTTTCAAGACGACATCGGCAGCGCGGGTGATGAGATTGTCGGACAAACCATGTGCGACCGCTGCCAGGGTTTTCATCGAGCAGGGCGCGATGACCATGCCGTCAGACAAGAATGAACCACTGGCAATGCTGGCACCGACATCGCGCACATTGTGGACGACATCTGCCATGGCTTCGACATCCTTGCGCTTCAAGTCCATTTCCTGATACAGGTTCAGAACGCCCGCTTCCGAAATCAGCAAATGGCTTTCAACGCCGGGGATATTACGCAAGACTTGTAGCAGCCGCACGCCATAGATAGCACCTGTTGCACCGGTAATAGCAACAATCAGGCGCTTGCGGGCGGCGACTTCAGTCATGTCTTGCTTAGTCTTTCAACAAAGTCTGCAATTCGCCGCTGTCAAACATTTCATTCATGATGTCAGAGCCGCCAATGAATTCACCTTTGACATATAACTGCGGTACGGTAGGCCAGTTGGAAAAATCCTTGATACCCTGGCGTACTTCAGGGTCTTCCAGCACATTCACCGTGACCATGTTTTGCACGCCGCAGGTCTTCAACAGTTGAATTGCACGACCAGAAAAGCCGCATTGCGGGAATTGGGCAGTGCCCTTCATAAATAAAACGACAGGGTTTGCAGTAACGGTTTCTTTGATCCAGCTTTGTACGTCGCTCATGGCTATCTTCCTTGAATACTTGAATTACGAATACCTGCATTATAGTAGAAAGCCAAATACAGTGCCGCAGCACCGTATTTGGTTGTTGGAAACTTAATGCAAATCAATTTGCAGTTTCTGGCACCGTCAGCTAATAGTGTTACATTAAGCGCTTAATGTCCTAACTAGAGCCAAAAATGGCCATGTTGCTGGAGACCCGTATGCAAATGCGTGACACTGGAATTTCCTCTGGGCAAATATTGTCTGGCCCTGGCATAAGTTCTGCTTCATCTGCCCACATGATGATAGAACAGGCACATGAACGCTCCGCCGCCTATGGCTTGCCGCGCACGGCTGCGCCAGACTATGGCTCTTTGGGCAAGACTGATCTCAAGACCCTGCTGGAACAAAACCGGGTCTTGCATCAGCATGCTCTGCCCGTCATGGAAAACCTGTATGAGCAAATAATTAACACCCACAACATGGTCATCCTGACCGATGTGAATGGGCTCATCATTCACACCCTCGGTGACGCTGATTTTCTGGAAAAGGCGGACAGGGTGGCACTCAGCCCCGGTGTCGCCTGGTCAGAGCGCAGCAAAGGCACCAACGCCATAGGCACGGCTATTGCCGAAAAAACACCTACCATCGTCCATGCAGACCAGCATTATCTTGAAGCAAACAATTTTCTGACTTGCTCAGCCGCCCCTATCTTTGATGTCATGGGCAACGTCATTGGCGTGCTGGATGTGACGGGCGACCAGCATAATTTCCACAAGCACACCATGGCCCTGGTGCGCATGTCGGCGCAGATGATAGAAAACCAGTTATTTGCCTCTTCTTTTCAGGATGCCATCAAACTGAGTTTTCATAGCCGCCCTGAATTTTTGGGCACGCTGATGGAAGGCATTGCCTGTTTTGACAATGATGGCCGTTTTTTATCGGCCAGTCGCAGCGGCTTGTTCCAGCTGGGTTTGCCGCTATCGGCTTTACAGACGCATACTTTCAGTTCCTTGTTTGGCTTGCCAGTGTCTGCCCTGCACGAGCACTACCGCACCGCGACACCGGGTTTGCTGACGCTCTGCCTGCACAATGGCGTGCGCGTATACGCCAAGAGCCAGAATCTCAAACGCCAGTCGGCAGCCGCCAGGCATGTACTGGACAATTCGCGTGAACCTCAGTCGGCAGAAATCAAGCCCAAGCTGTCCAGCCTGCATTATCTGGATACTGGCGATGAGCAGCTTGCCCGTGCCATTGATAAACTCAAGCGTGTCATAGGTCGTGATATTTCCATACTGGTGACAGGTGAGACTGGTACCGGCAAGGAATTGCTGGCTCAGGCCGTGCACAATGATTCGCCGCGCAAATCCGGCCCCTTTGTTGCCGTAAACTGTGCATCAATACCGGAAACCCTGATTGAGTCAGAACTGTTCGGTTATGAAGATGGCGCATTCACTGGTGCACGCAAGAAGGGCAATATAGGAAAGATATTGCAGGCCAATGGTGGCACGCTATTCCTCGATGAAATCGGTGATATGCCACTGAATCTGCAAGCCCGTTTGCTGCGAGTCTTGCAGGAACGTATGGTGACACCGCTGGGTAGCAGCAAATCCATCCCCGTCAACCTGGCCCTGATCTGCGCCACCAACCGCAATTTACGCGAGATGATAGGCAAAGGCGAATTCCGCGATGACCTGTATTACCGACTGAATGGCCTGGTAGTGCGCCTGCCACCCTTGCGTGAACGCACTGACCTTGATGTTGTCATTAGCAAAGTCCTGGCGACAGAAAGCGAAGACAGGCAATACAGAATTGCCCCTGCAGTCATGCAGTTATTTCATGCCCATGGCTGGCCGGGCAATTTCCGCCAACTGACGAATCTCTTGCGTACGGCTATCGTCATGACGGATGCCGATATGGAAATCCGTCTCGAACATTTACCCGAGGATTTTCTGGAAGACATGGAAGTGGCATTTGCGCCAAAGGCCATCTCCAATGCTCAAATCACAGCGAGTCTCGATGCGCTGGAAATCGATGCAATACAACGAGCTCTGCAGCTGCATCAGGGTAATGTATCTGCAGTGTCCAAGGCACTGGGCATATCGCGCAATACAATTTACCGCAAGCTGGCAGCTTTGAAGAGTGAATAGTTAAGATTGCGGGCCGTGCAAAACGGCCGTACCCAGCAAATCATTTTCTTCATCCGTGAACAGCCGCGAGCGTGTCAGGAAACGCTTGCCCGTACCATTGTCGAGTGAAAACATGCCACCCATTCCCGCTACCACATCTATGATCAACTGCGTGTGCCGCCAGTATTCAAACTGATCACTGCCCATGTAAAACGGCGTGCCATCCAGGTCACCCAGATACACATCGGCATCGCCTATGCCATACTCATTCCTGGCATAACACAGCGGTGAACTGCCATCACAGCAACCACCAGACTGGAAGAATAATAGCGGGCCGTATTTGGTTTGCAGCGCGTTGATAAATTCCAGCGCTGTGGGAGTGGCGGTGACGCGGGCGGGGGTAGTGGTCATTTTTTTTCGGTTGTTTTACGTAAAGACCAAAAAGCTCAACACAGAGGCACAGAGACACAGAGAAGAGCAAGAGAAGGCCAAAAAACTTCTTGTATTCTAACTCTGTGTCTCTATAAAAGTAGAGACACAGAGACAAGTCTAGAAATCATCATTACAGGTTTTCTCTTGCCTTTCTCTGTGTCTCTGTGTTGAGAGGTCTTAAATGTCAATCAAAAGAACCCCATAGCATTCGGGTTATAACTCACCAGCAGGTTCTTAGTCTGTTGATAATGATCCAGCATCATCTTGTGATTCTCGCGTCCTATGCCGGATTGTTTATAACCACCAAATGCAGCATGCGCTGGGTAGAGGTGATAGCAATTGGTCCAGACGCGGCCAGCTTCGATGGCACGGCCAACGCGGAAGGCGCGGGAGCCGTCGCGTGTCCACAGGCCAGCACCCAGGCCATACAGGGTATCGTTGGCAATTGATATGGCTTCTTCTTCATCCTTGAAGGTGGTGACAGAAACAACCGGGCCAAAGATTTCTTCCTGGAAGATGCGCATTTTATTGTGACCCTGGAAGATGGTTGGCTTGACGTAATAGCCCTTGGCCAGATCGCCATCCAGCATATTTCTTTCTCCACCGATCAAGAGCTGCGCGCCTTCCTGTTTGCCTATGTCCAGATAGGACAGGATTTTTTCCAGCTGCTCCTGCGAAGCCTGCGCCCCTATCATGGTGGAACTGTCGAGCGGATTGCCTTGCTTGATAGCAGCTACGCGTTTGATGGCCCTGGCCATGAACTGGTCGTAGATGGATTCCTGTATCAGCACACGTGAAGGGCAGGTGCAGACTTCACCCTGGTTCAGCGCAAACATGGCAAAGCCTTCCAGGCATTTGTCGAAGAAGGCATCGTCTTGTTCCAACACATCGGCAAAGAAAATATTCGGCGATTTGCCACCCAGCTCCAAAGTCACGGGAATGATGTTTTGCGCAGCATATTGCATGATCAAGCGACCAGTGCCGGTTTCACCAGTAAAGGCGATCTTGGCGATGCGCTTGCTGGATGCCAGTGGCTTGCCTGCTTCCAGGCCAAAACCATTGACGATATTCAATACACCAGGCGGTAATAAATCCTTGATCAGGTCTATCAGCACCATGATGGATGCCGGGGTTTGCTCTGCCGGTTTCAATACGATGCAATTGCCCGCTGCCAGCGCAGGAGCCATCTTCCACACCGCCATGAGTATGGGGAAATTCCATGGAATAATCTGGCCAACGACACCCAAAGGCTCATGGAAATGATATGCATAAGTCTGGTCATCAATTTGTGCGACTGAACCTTCCTGCGCCCGTATGCAACCAGCAAAATAACGGAAGTGATCGATGGCAAGAGGAATATCCGCCGCCATGGTCTCGCGTATGGGTTTGCCATTGTCTATGGTCTCTGCGGTGGCCAGCAGGCTCAGATTGGCTTCCATGCGGTCAGCAATTTTATTCAGGATGTTCGAACGTTCAGCCAGTGAGGTTTTCCCCCAGGCTTTCTTGGCTGCATGGGCTGCATCCAGAGCCAGTTCCACGTCGTCTGCGGTTGAACGTGCCACTTCGCAAAATGCCTGGCCGATGACGGGGCTGATGTTTTCGAAATATTCACCTTTGACCGGGGCCACAAATTTACCGCCTATGAAATTGTCGTAGCGTTTGGCGAAAGGATTGCTGATACCGAGTTTGCTGATGTCTGCCATGTTCATGATGGTGGTCTCCGTTGTTTGTTAGATGGTGTGCATGTGATGCAACACAGGGATAACAACGCAAACGGCGTGCCATGTTGAAAATCTTTTCCTGACGGTAAAATACAGTGGATGCTGGCTAGAGAGGGGGAGGCGCAGGGGGGGGACTAATGCTGCTGGTGGTGGATTGGCTGACGGGGAGAATGTCAACAATCCGGGTGTCACATTATTTCGCAACATTGGTCAGACTGTCACAATTTGGGACAGTCTGATCATCATTAAGCTTATTGCTTACTTTTTACTTAGCCACGCAATTTCGCAAACGCCGCAGCCATGGCATTACCAGCAGGTGCTGGTGCCTGAGCTTGTGAGCGATGTTGATTGAGGCGTTTGGCATCGTTGCGGTCACCACGCTGCTCAGGCTTGCTACCCGCTACCGGTGCCGAATCTGTCAGGCGCATGGTCAGGGCGATACGCTGGCGTTTGACATCGACTTCCAGCACTTTCACTTTGACGACCTGGCCAGCCTGACCACGGTATGCGGGTCTTTGACGAAGGTGTTGGACAAGGCAGAGATATGTACCAGACCATCCTGATGTACGCCGATATCAACGAAAGCGCCAAAGGCGGCGACGTTGGTGACTACGCCTTCCAAAATCATGTCAGGGCGCAAGTCCTTGATTTCTTCAACGCCGTCCTTGAAGGTGGCTGTGGTGAATTCTGGGCGTGGGTCACGGCCTGGTTTTTCCAGTTCGCCAATGATGTCGGTGATGGTAGGTACGCCGAATTTTTCATCGGCATATTTGGCTGGGTTCAGGGACTTCAGCAAGCCAGCGTCGCCGATTACACCCTTTATATCCTTCTTGATATCAGCCAGGATTTTTTCTACCAGCGGATACGATTCAGGGTGGACTGCAGAAGCATCCAGCGGGTTACTCCCATTCATGATGCGCAAGAAACCGGCTGCCTGCTCGAACGTTTTGTCACCCAGACGCGGTACTGCACGCAAGTCTGAGCGTGAATTGAACATGCCCTTGGCATCGCGGAAATTGACGATGCTTTGCGCCACGCTGGATGACAGGCCAGACACACGTGCCAGCAAAGGTGCAGAGGCAGTATTCACATCGACACCCACCGCATTCACACAATCCTCGACGACTGCATCGAGTGAACGCGCCAGTTGCGACTGGCTGACATCATGCTGGTACTGACCTACGCCTATGGATTTAGGATCAATCTTCACCAGCTCAGCCAATGGATCTTGCAGGCGACGTGCAATCGATACTGCACCACGAATCGACACATCCAGGTCAGGCAATTCTTTTGAAGCAAATTCAGAGGCAGAATATACCGATGCACCCGCTTCAGAGACAACAATCTTGGTCAGCTTGAGTTCAGGCTTGAGCTTGATCAGGTCGCCTGCCAGCTTGTCGGTTTCACGCGAGGCCGTACCATTGCCGATGGAGATCAGCGAGACATTATGCTTGGCCGCCAGTTGCGCCAATACATGCAGGGAACCATCCCAGTCATTGCGTGGCTGATGCGGGTAGATCGTCGCATATTCAACCACCTTGCCGGTCGCATCTACGATCGCTACCTTGACACCGGTACGCAGGCCAGGATCAAGACCCATTGTGGCGCGTGGGCCGGCAGGTGCTGCCAGCAACAGGGCTTTCAGGTTGCGGGCAAATACATTGATGGCTTCGATTTCTGCTGTTTCGCGCAGCTTGCCCATCAATTCTGTATCCAGATGCATGAAGACTTTCACGCGCCAGGCCCAGCGTACAGTATCCACCAGCCATTTGTCGGCAGGGCGGTCTTTTTGGCTCACGCCAAAGCGGGCAGCGATGCGGCTTTCGCATGGGTTCAGTGGCGCATCCCATTTTGTTTTTCTTCTTCGCTGTCCAGACGCAGGGTCACGGTCAGCATTTCTTCGCGACGGCCACGGAACAGGGCCAGGGCGCGGTGGGAAGGGATGGTGCCCAGGGTTTCTGAATAGTCGAAGTAGTCGGCGAATTTTTCACCGGCTTCTTCTTTGCCGGCAACGACCTTGGATTCGACGATGCCGTGGTCATTCAGGTATTCGCGCAGGGCTTGCAACAGCGTCGCATCTTCGGCAAAGCGTTCCATCAAAATCTGACGCGCACCATCGAGGGCGGCTTTGACATCTGCTACACCAGGGTTGTCGCCGTTGTCGGTAGTAAACGCGGGCTTCAGGTAATTTGCTGCCTCCGTGTCCGGGTTCAGCATGGGGTCAACCAACAAGGCATCGGCCAGTGGCAACAGGCCAGCCTCAACAGCAATTTGGGCTTTGGTGCGACGCTTGGGTTTGTACGGCAGGTACAGATCTTCCAGGCGGGTTTTGTCTTCTGCATGGGTAATGGCATCCAGCAATACTGGTGTCATCTTGCCCTGTTCTTCTATGGACGCGATGATGGCAGTGCGGCGGTCCTCCAGCTCGCGCAGGTAACGCAGGCGCTCTTCCAGCAGGCGCAACTGGATATCATCCAGGCCACCAGTCACTTCTTTACGGTAACGGGCGATAAACGGGACGGTTGCACCTTCGTCCAGCAAGGCAACAGCAGCGGCAACCTGAACCGGCTTGGCAGCCAGCTCTACGGCAAGTCTTTGTTCAATCGAAGGCAACATAAATCCAGAATCCAGACATAAAAAAAGCAATCAAGGCGCAGATGATACGCAATTTGTGACTTTGCGCCAGTCTTGACAGGGGGGGCAGACTAGGCTTAGTCTTGGGTAATTGCGGTCAAGTGATAAGTAAATGGCAAAATTGCTCCTGTACTTGCTATTAATAAGAGCAATTTTTATTGCTTTATTTTCCTGAAATTGCCGGTTTGATAAATGTCTGATCAGATATCTGCATTGTACTGATGTGTGCCAGAAAGGGCGGATGTGGTAAGGCTGAAGAACTCTGCAGGAGCAAGACCAGTCAAGTCTGTGATGCCATTTGCGTTCAGCACGCCCTAAAGTATCATAGGTTTTATTATTGATTGCTGTACCAAAAAGCTGATTTTTTCATCGATGTTATTTTTGTGGTAATAAGCTCCCGCATTCGCTTGCTGGGCAATCTCTTTTTGATTGAACCACAGCTTGGGCGGCTTTGCGTAAGTCCTAATGACGAATGCAGTGCTGTCATTGATACCACGGGAGCCAAGATTAATGCCGCTTGTTTTATTCTATCAGGTGCCATTGTGCTCATCCTGGGAATTGCCTGAATAACTGTTTCCCACGATGATGCCTCTTTCATTAAGGAAGCGCGGATTTATTCAAAAAGCGCGAAACCACCTATTTTTAAGATGCTGCAAATTTGCTGTTCCTCAATGAAAAAAGTGATTGCCCTTCGGGTTCGGCACAAAACGGGCGATTTTGGAAGCAAATTCATCCCGTTTTGTACTCGAACGTGCCTAACGAGTAAATCTGCGCTTCCTAAGAAATGTCCACAAAGATCTCGCTAGCTTTGACGTCGACTTGGCCGAGTTTCGGCTATTGTTTCAAATTTGAACCATCCACTCATCCTAATCATGCCACTGGAAATTTGCGCGCACTCAGATCAAGACAAACAGGTAATCTGGAATCTATTCCAGTTCTATTGCTACGACACATCCAATTACGACGGCTACGATGTTGAAAGTAACGGCCTGTATTCCTTGTCAGAAAGCTATTTTTCCCAATACTGGACAGAGCCCGTTTGGCGCGCACACTTGTTGCGGGTCGATGGCGCAATTGCAGGATTCGCGTTGATAGAACCATCCGATGCTGTGTCCGGTGCAATGGAATTTGCCGACTTATTCATCATGAGTCGGTTTCGCAGGCGCGGCATTGCGAAAGAGGTCGTACTTCACTTTATGAATCAACGCGCAGTGCCATGGACAGTTGTAGTCTACGACGATGCGGAGGATGCAAAGGCTTTTTGGTCAGCCATGTTTCGACAACCAGCAATCACCCCGACAGATACAGTCGCTGATCCAGATGGTCGGCAGGTGACGGTGCATGTCCTTGCAGCGAACGCCACCTAGCAATATAGCTGGGTACTTCTAACCTTAGACATAAAAATTTGACGACGACCATCAGATTCGTTGTCCTCGGCTTTTGGTGCGCTGTATTTTTTCGAATGGACAGGTTCATTCTTGACGTTGTGACCTGGGCGTGTTGACATATCTTTTAGGCAAAGCTTCCCTCCATATCGCGGGCTGGCGATGTGGTGCAGCAGGGGTTGCAGGTGGCATGCCGCCTGCCTGCGCAACGATGTGCGCTTACCAGCGCACATGCGCCCTGCAAGGGCGGTGCAGTCAGGGCTGCCGTCCCCGACAAGACGCAGATTCTTGCAGACCCTGCAGTCCAGCGTGCGATATGGTGGGGCCGCCTAGGTGGAACCCGGAGGGAATGGGCCAGAAACCTTGCCTGGCGTAATTGCATTTTACCCATCTTGATGGGTGTTTCTGTGCGAGCAAACTTTTGATGACTAGCATTGACAGCAACGATTTCCGTTTGGTCTTCATAAAACAAACTAGCCGCCCTTTATCAGGCTGCTTGCGTATCTAAATGCTATGCTCGTATCTATGTGGTTTAGAAACCAAATGCCCACGCATCAGGACTTGGATTGTTGTTGGTCGGATTGCCCGTAACAACAATCTGTGATGTCTGAAGGCCATGATGCTGGTTATAGTCGCCAACTTCGGCAGCCGGTGTGGTAGGCATGAGGTTCGAAAGCCCTTTCAGATCCTCAGGCGTGAGCAAAAAGGCGTGCTCTTGATTTGTCTTGCTATTCTTGGCTGTACCGACAATATAACCATGATCATTGATATCTTTAGCTTCCGTCAAAACCCATCCTTCCTCAATCAAGAATTGATCGAGGAACTGGTTCAGGTCTATCGGTGCGCTGTGAAAAGAATTCCACAGCAGGGCATGTGCTCCTTGAGCGCCGCCAAACTCCGACCCTACCATCTGATTCTTGTTATTGATAGACTTCACACTGGAATATGATCCTGGAGTGTCTTGCAGGACGATCATTTTATTGTCTGCCCAGACAGTGGCGTGGAACTTGTAGTGTTCAGTTTGCGCAAATCCTGCGACGACGCCATGATTATTGATACTGAGTGCAGCACTGCCGTAGCCTTCAGACAAATCAATAATTTTGCCTTCCTGCCAAATGACCGCACGTATACCTACGTTGGACGAGGAGAAGGTAGAATAACCTGCAATCGCGCCAGCAGCATTGATATCTGCTGCCTCACTGTACGCCGTTTCCAGGCCATTCAAGCCACCAAGATCAATGACGCCAGTTTCATTCCACATGACAGCATGGAGCTTTGTACCCAGGTCGCCGGCATAAGAAGAGCCTACAACGATGCCCTGATCGTTGATGCTATTGATGGAATCAAGTCGGTAGGAATTATTCAAAGAATTAAGTACACGTGTCTCACCATTTTGCCATACCACTTTTTGCATCGTGTGCATGCCATCAACGATTACCGCTATGTCGCCAGCAACACCCCCCACATTATTGATAGCATAGGCATTGGATACGACGTCCGTAATCTTGCTGGTTTTGGGTACGTAGTAAGAATTGTCCCAGACAACCGCATAGCTATTATAAAAGATGTGATTTGCAATTTCAGGTACCTCAACCCGCTCAGTGTCCGTACCTATGATCTGGCCAGCGTTATTGATGGCATTGGCCTGGCTATAAGGCCCGCCAAAAGTACCAAGATCCAGGAACTTGTATTTTATTTTTGTGTGTTTTCGTTTGAATACATAAGAAAATCAATGTTTATTTTTGGTCACTAGTGTCCCAACGTTTCTCATAGGAGAGACATCTGTTTTGGTTGATTTTCATCATTGAGATTTCCCGATGATGGCGTAAATAGTTGATTTATTGGTGTTGTTTCAAACATGATGAGACTCAGGATTTGTAGGATTTCGTAAAGACTGTGAGGCAAATGCAGACGTTTTTTGACGATAGCGATGAGTACGTAAGTACAGACCGCGATCCATATTTGCGTCTTCACGGCATTCTCGCTCGTTCCCAGAAAGGTCTTGATACGCAAATGTTGCTTGATCCACTTGAAAAACAATTCGACCTGCCAGCGCTGCTTGCAAAGTGCCGCAATCATCTCTGGTTTGAGAGCGAAATTGTTGGTCAAAAAAATGATGCGTTCCCCAGCGTCGTCCTTGACGACGACACGACGCAAACTCGCCGGGTAATGCTTGCTTGTGTAGAAGAGTGGAAGTACACCCGTTTGATCGCAGATAACGTTGCTCGTCGCTCGATCGACCGGATGCGAGTACCGACGCTTGAACTTGGTATTGCTTTTTGCTCTGGTGACAAAAAAGGCCCCCGTCGCATGCAAGTTGTACAGCCGGGCGAAGTCCAGATAGTCGCGATCCATCAGGTAAAAAGCCCCTGGCTCGATGACCAGATCGTCGAGAATATTGACCTCGTGTGTCTTGCCGTCGGTGATATGAATGAAGCTGGGAATAGAGCCGCGCAGGTCCAGCAGCGTGTGCAATTTGATGGCCGCCTTGGCGGACCTGAAAGGCGCCCACGGATAACCCGATAAACACAGATCGATGGCAGTGGCATCGAACGCATAGACCGTTGCATCGAGATCCACGCCAAACGGCTCGCTGGCGTACAACGGGCGCGCCATTGCAATCAGATGTTGCGCCAGATCGGCATAAATTTGCCAGGGGCGCGTGGCGTTTGCATTGGCCAGCGTATTGCGGGAAATCGTCGTGCAACGGAATCCCATGTGATACAGCCGATGGGATTGGGCGCGCAAATTGACTTCGATGTCGCGCAGCGATTCCCGATAGGTCAACTGCGCAAAAGCCATTGCGAAGAATTGATCCAGGCAGGAAAAATCCTTGACCTTGTGCTCGCCCCTGTGGGCTGCGACGCATCGTCGAAAAGTGGTCAGTGGCAAATACGTCATGACCTGCGAGAAAACGAGTTTGCCCTGATGCATAGGAGCCTTTGGCGGATATCCGCAAAAAGCTCTCATTCTGCGCCTCGACGTTCAAATCGAGACCAGATAAAAACATCAATTTATGCAAACAAATCATTGACTTACAAACCCCTGATGTGAAAACGTTGGGACACTAGTGATTTTTGGTAAGTTTAAAGGAGTGATGTCGGCTTAGTGTGCTGGCGTGGTTTGCTGTCTGCATTAAGCCGTTTACTTTGACCATGAGTGCTTTCAATGCGTTCACATTTTTGTAAAATATTTATCAATGTAATAACAGTAAATTATTTCCTTTTCACTTCTTGATATGATGGGGAAAAATTGACAGCACTTCCTCGATACTTTTCGAGCATTTCTTGTTCAAGATGATGGAATTCTTTTGAAATACTTAATTGAGAAAAAATGACACTTAATTCTGCCTCTATAGTTCAGCGTACATTTGTCTTGCTGATATCAGTTATGGCCTGTTCTTCTGCGTCGGCAGTGGAAGATTGTGAAATCAATAAGGAATCTGTCAATCCTGCCAATGGCACCACCACCGCTGGCAAGACCGGTATCATGAGATGTGTGGACCGGGATACCGGCAAACTGGTGCGCGAGCAGGAATTGCGCGCGGGCGTAAATATCGGTCTGGTACGCTATTACCGTGATGGCGTATTGCTGAAGGAATATAGTGTCAACGAACGCGGCAATAGCCATGGAAAATTGCGTGAATTCGCACCGAACGGGCAAGTGCTGCGTGAAGAGAATAATGAGAATGGTAGTGTGCGGGGCTTGCTGCGTGAATGGTATCCCAATGGTGTGCTCAAGCGCGTTGCTTTTATCGGTGACAATCCCAAAGAAAAAGCCGCTGTCAGGTACACCCCGGACAAGCAGTTAAGTGAAATTGAATGTGGTGAAAAGGCTATGCTGGCACCGCATGCAAATGATGCGGTACTGTGCGGTTTCCAGGGCAAGCCATCGCAGGTGCAGTTGTTTTCCGACAGTGGCCGTTTGCGCAGTCAGTTCACTTTGTTGGCTGGTGTCAGCCAGCAAGCAAGTTATTTCCACGAGAATGGCAAGCCTGAAACTGTGGAGGTACTTGGTGCCAAACAAAAGACACGCAAGCAATATTCCGACAAAGGTGTACTGCGCAAAGAGACAGTCTGGAATACGGCAGAAAAACCTGTAGTCATCGAGCGAGAAGTTGAATATCACGAGAGCGGTTCAAAATTGCGAGAGCAGCTTTTTGCCATGACAGACAAGGATGGCCGCAGACAAAACAAGCTGGTATCTGATGCCAGTTTTTATCTCAATGGCCAGGCCAAACGCAGTGAGAAATTTACGACAGAAGGCAAGGACGACGTCAAGGAAGTGCGCAATTATTTCGATGACGGGAAAATGGCTAGTCTCGAGCGTTATGTGTACGAGGGACGTTATCGTGAACGTCCGCTAGGAGTGCATCAAAGTTTTGCGCAAAATGGCAAACTGGTACGCGAATCCCATTACGATGAGCGTGGCCGCATACAGCGCGAACGGACCTGGGATGAGAGTGGCAAACAATTGACTGATGATATGCTCTATGAAGACGGTTCTCGCAAGGCATACACAAAGTGAGTCAGGCGACTTTCTTACCTGGAATGAGGCTCTAATGGAATTGTTATTCGTCAGCATTGCCGCTGGTATTTTGTTGTTGATTGTGATCCTGTTTCAACTGGCTCTTGCGTGCGGTGCACCCTGGGGCAGCATTGCCATGGGCGGAAAATACCCCGGTAGATTTCCAAATCACATGCGGATTGCTGCCCTGCTGCAGTCGTTATTGCTGGTGTTGATCGGCGTGATTATTTTTACCCGCGCCGGCATTATTCTTTCCGCTTATCTGGATTGGTCGCGCATGGCGATTTGGGGTGTCGTTGCTTACTCGCTGGTTGGCAGCATTTTGAATTTGATCACACCCAGCAAGTGGGAGCGCAGAATCTGGGCCCCTGTTGTTCTGGCATTGCTGGTATGTAGTTCTGTCGTCGCATTGTCAGCATGAAATTGCATTTGCAGTTCTGTCATTGCAGATATCTGCGATGCATGCTGGCTTTAATGCAGTGTTTTTGTTGGCCTGGTATCAGTGCGGCTGACTCAGGAAAATTTCAGCAAACACCTGTTTATTTGCATGAGTTCCGGTTTGGAGATGGTGGCAAGGCCATTTACTACCAACTCGAGAAAAAGCCCTGGCAACATGAGTCTGGTAGCAAGAATCTGGCGAACCTGATCTTTGTGATTTCAGGATCAGATTGCATCAGCATGGGGCAGTTCCTGCCGCAATATTTTTCTGGTCTTGAGGGCGAGTCTGGGCCTACGCAGATTTTTATCCTGCACAAGCGCCATGTTCTGCCTGCATCCAATGGCAAGGCATGTGGTGATGCCTATGTTCGTGCTGATCATCCTTCGCGCTGGCAGGCAGACCACATGGAATTCATGCGCGCGCAACTGGCTGCATTGAAAGAAGCTGGCAAGAAACCAAAACGTGTCGTTATTTTCGGTATTTCCGAGGGCGCAGAAATGGCGCCCATACTGGCAAGGCAATTGGCCGCCACACATCTGGTATTGCTATCGCACGCAGGGATGAATGCGCTGGATGTGTATGCCGCGTTGGCCCGTCAGCACGCCTATATGCAAGTCGCCTGGCAGCAGTTGCAAACGGGTTTGCGGCGAAAACCAGATGATCCCGACGCGGGCTTGTTGCATGGTCGCAGTTGGCGATATTGGTCAGAGATAGGTCGTATCTCGCCAACAGACAATCTGTTGGCGCTGGACAAGCCGATACTGTTAGGACTAGGGGAAGCTGATCCGGTTATTCCGGGCAAGGCTATTGCTCATTTGCAACAGCAGTTTCAGGCGGCGGGAAAAACTATCGATATACGCCGTTTCCCCGGGGCAGGCCATAGTCTTGTGAGTGATGATAAAAACTATTTGCCTGATTTTATGCATCAGATAGATAATTGGTTATTGGACGCCAAGTGATGGTGACTTTTGCAAAATAAGTGCTGTAGAACACATACATATCCAAACAGTATTATTTTTCCGCGATCCCATTACAACTAGTTACAAGAACTTTGATTTTGTAGCAGTTAATTCCATGACAAAAATGCAAAGCCTTACTATACTTGTTGGCTGTGCTTATGTATGGATAATTCCCTGCCTTCGTTTTGCATTTCCTTTTACTGTTGTTCACCCATAATGATAACCATGCGCCTCTCGACTCTCTCTTATACGCCTATTGTAGCTGCACTGCTGCTGACAGGCTGCGTGACTACGCAAACACACGACAGCAAGGTTGCGGCCTCGCTCTCGGTTGCAAAATCCGGGCAGATTGATGAAGCGATCAGACAGGTTGAAGCGCAAACGCAAGGCAACAATAAAACAGATTTGCTGTTGAATCTGGAAAAAGGCGAATTGATGCGCATAGGCAAGCGTTACAAGGACAGTCTTGATGCCTTTGAAGTGGCAGATACCAAGGTGAAAATCTGGGAAGAAACGGCCAAATCTTCTCCGCAAAAATTGATGGGGCAGATCGGTGCCACCATCATGGGTGATGCCAGCCGTGATTATGAAGGTCAGGATTATGAAAAAGTCATGCTGACTACACGCATGGCAATGGATCGCCTGAACCTGGGTGACCTCGACACGGCGCGTGTCGATATCAAACGTACCCATGAGCGCGAAGCCGTCATCGCTGAGTTCCGCTCCAAAGAAACAGCGGAAGCCGAAAAAGAGGCCAAAGACAAGGGCGTGGCTTCGACAGGCAAGGAATTGAATGGTTATCCTGTGGAAACACTGAACGACCCCGAAGTCCTGAAACTGAAAAACGGCTATCAGAATGCCCTCAGTCATTACCTCGCCGGATTTGTTTATGAAGCACTGAATGAACCTGGTCTGGCAGCGCCTGGATATCGCAAGGCGATTGAATTGCGCCCGGATTTGCCAGTGCTGGAAGATGGCTTGAAAGGCCTGGATCAGCGTACTAGTTTCCGCCGCAAAAAAGGCGTGACAGATGTCCTGTTCGTGATTGAGGCCGGTAATTCACCTGCACGTCAATCCAAGAAAATTGCTTTTCCCGTGCCAACGGGCCGTGGTCTGGTGACGATTTCTTTTGCCTTCCCCGTGATATATCCAGATCCGAATGCACCGGTGATCAATAGTATTCGTGTCGGTAATCAGGTATTGCCTACGGCACTGGTGACAGACTTCAATGTCATGGCGCGTAAAGCCCTGAAGGATGAACTACCTGGTATTTACACACGTGCAGCGATACGTGCTGTGACCAAAGGACTGGTCCAGGATCAGGTGAATAAGAATTTTGGTCCGCTGGCTGGTCTGGCTGCCAATCTGGCAGTTGCTGCGACAGAAAGCCCGGCAGATGATCGTATGTGGCGTACTCTGCCAGATCGCGTATTTGTGGCCCGCGCATTCTTGCCACCAGGCGACTATGACTTGAATTTTGGTAATCGTGGTGATGTCAGTAAAATCACCGTGGATGGCCGCTACATGGTTGTGCCTGTGCGTGTTTATCAGGATAAAACCTATCTGGGTGACCTGGCAAAATTCGGTAGTGTGACGCCTGTGGCACAATTGGAGGCTGAGCCGGAAGTCAAAGCTGCTGCCACACCTAAGTCAACTGGCAAGACCAAACCAGTGGTCAAAGCTAAGACAGTGACAAAAACGACTGCGACTGCTACCACCACGACAACCAGCACCAAATAGATTTGTCAGCACCAAATCCAACTGATATTAGAGGGTATATGAAACAGATTTCCAAACAATTTGCCGCATGCGCCGCCCTGGTTGCCAGCTGTATCGCAGCTCCAGTCATGGCAGATACCATACCAAATGCATCGTCTCCGGGCATCGCCTCCAAGCTGATCGTACGTGGCACGCTTGAGGGTGTGCAAGTGACGGATCTGCGTTCGCAGCGCAAAAATGATGTCATGGTAGTGCAGGCGGAGACCGTCAATCTGACCAACTACGATGTCCGTATCTATTATCGTTTTCGCTGGACCGATGCTGCCGGCATGCAAGTCGGCGATGGTGAAGTCTGGAAGCCATTGATGATACTGGGTCAACAAAGCCAGTTCATCAAAGGCACAGCCTATGGCCCGCAAGCGACGGATTTCAAGATCGAAATGAGTGCAGAGCCACGCTAATCGACAATAACAGTAACAAGATTATTTTTACGGAGTACATATGAAACGCATTTCCTCATTATCCAAAAGCTGCGCCCTGGTGGTGTTGCTCGGCCTGACACTTACTGCCTGCCAGACCAGGCTGTCCCAACCTACGGTCAGCCTGGCTCGCCAGACTACGTATGGTGATAACAAGGCAGTAGAAACTGTCACCAATGAGTTTGGTTCCACCGACTTGCAAATGATCGCCGAAAAAATGGTTGGTTCCCTGCTGGAAGATCCGGTGCTGGCAAATCGCCCGACCATGACTTTGGCTGGTGTACGCAACAAGACCAGCGAATACATCGATACCAAATCCATCATGAACAGTATTCAGACTGCATTGGTGAAAAGCCGCAAGGTGAAATTCACCCGTAGTGCAGATGAAATGCAGCAAGGTGTCGATGAATTGCAACGCCAGAATCAAAGCGGTTTGTATAAAGCTCAGGGCAAGGCAAAGCTCGGCAACATGGCGGCAGCCAAATATTCTCTGGAAGGTGAGATCGTTTCCATCGTCAAGCAAAATGCCAATACCAAGGACGTGTTCTACAAAATGACCTTGAAACTGTATGACGTTGAAGAAGGCTCCATCGAATGGCAAGACGAAAAAGAAATTCGTAAAACTTCCAAGCGCTAATCCTTAAAAGGGAAATACGATGTTGAATCTTAAAAAACTGATGGCAGGTTTGTTTTGCTCTGCTGCGGCATTCAGTGCCTATGCATCAGAACCAAAAATTGCCGTGACCGATCTGACTTATGAAGAAAAAGTCAGCGAATATTTCCGCGTGGTGTCTGCTTCCAGCAAGAGCAGCGTCAAGGGAAGTTATAGCGAGCGTGAAACCGACCGCAGCTACTCGCAGCGTGGCAATATCAACGCCAAGAGCGAAAGCAATTACTACGAGGCAGAAGGTTTTTATACCTATATTGACCGTGGCGAATTGAAAACCTATACGGCTGACCTGAAGGGTGCCTTGATCAAGGGCGGCGGTGTCCGTCTGGTGCAAGCGCGTCCTTACGTGGGCAAGCCCATGGAAAAAATTTACGACATCATCGGTCGTATCAAACAGGGCATGTATCCAGGTGCTGACTACGTCTTGTTTGGCACAGTCAGCAATATCCAGTTCCGCCAGGAAAGCAATCAACTGCAATACGGCAATTCAATGACAGCCAGCCTGTCGCTGGACCTGGTTGCTGATTTCAGTCTCATCAACACCAAGACTTATGAAATCAAGGCGGCTTTCAGTGCCAGTGGTTCTGGCGTTGATACCAAGATCATCAGCCGTGCTGGTGACCGTGTTGTCTTCAATCGTGGCAAAGTGATGCAAGAAACATCTCGTAGTCTGGCTGATGCGGCCTACGATGAAATTCTTGTGCAGTTTGGTGCACCGCGTGGTGCCAACCGTGGCCAGAATGTCCGTATCCAGGGACAGCCAGTCGTTCCAGTGCAAAACACCGAGCCTGTGACCGTGTACAGATAGTTTTACAGGCTTCATAAAATGGCTGACACCTCGTGTCAGCCATTTTTTTTGTCCACTGTTCTGTGCTACATGCGTCCTGTCGGCCATGCATCAGGCATGGAAAGGTGAATTAATGTTGAAGTCAGGATTATTGCCTTCAACTTGCATTAAGATTTAATAACGTTAAATTTTTGCTATGTATGGTGGCACATGAGTGCAAACTACTTACCCATCTTTTCCAGGAATTTCCACTTGGAGCCAGTGGGCTATAACAGTGGAATCGAGAGTGAAGGAGAGGGTGCCGTCGAATCAGGGCAAGGAAAGCGTAATTGCCATGCTAACGATAGCGCAGCCAATGAGAGCATTTGCAAGACTGCCATGATTGTCACGCATATGGCAGGCAAGCCGATTTTCCACCGTTACTTTGTACTAGTGCCATGTCTAAGCCCGCACAGCGCGTGTTGATCGTATGCCACGCATTTTGGGAGGGGCTATCCCGTCTGCCCTATGTCCTGCATCAGACTGGTTGTGAAATCAGCGTATTTGGGCCACCCAAAAACTATGTGTCACGATCAAAATTTATCCGGCATCGTTTCTATTCCTCCAAGGAAATTGAGACGGCAATGGATCAGTTGCAGCAACACTTAAATCAGGTGGCAGAACCCTATGATTTCGTGTTGATTGGCGATGATCCCGTTTTGTATGCACTTGAGCGTCGGCGTGAAGAAGCCTGGGTAAAGGAAATTTTCCCCAGTCGCGCCGGTTTGGGAGGAATGGATTTCATTACCTCAAAGGCGAGTTTCATACAGCGCTGCCAACAGGAGCAAATTGCCGTACCGGATTTCGAGATATGCCATGACAAACCATCTTTGCGCGTGGCGGCGAGCCGTTTAGGGTATCCGTTGGTGATCAAGGAGGCGCAGGGATATGCCGGGTTGGCGGTGAGCATCGTTGCCGATCAGAAAAACCTTGAACTATACCCACTGGATATGCCAGTCATCGCGCAGCGTTTTGTCGCGGGGCGTCTGGGGAGCGCAGCAGTCTTCTACAAGAATGGACAATTACTTGCCTGGTTTTCTTATTACCGTGCCCGAACCTGGGGCGCTTTGGGACCATCGGCCGCGATAGAATTCTGCCATTTTCCCGAGCTGCAACAAATCCTGGAAAAATTGGGGTGCTTATCTGGTTTTCATGGTGCATGCGGTGTTGACTTTATTCAGGATGACAAGTCTGGTGGGCTGGTGTTGCTGGAGCAAAATTTTCGCCCTACACTGACGGTGGGACTAGGTCTGCACGCAGGTGTGGACAGTGTGGCTGCGTTGGCCGGCATACTGGGAATTGCGGGCTCGTCGCAAACAGATTTCCGCCAGGATGCCTCGGTGAGCAAGTTGCTCCCACTATTTCCGCAAGATGTATTCAGAGCGATAGAAGCAAGGGACTGGCGAGGACTGTTGGCGTGGTGTACGCATGTTAGCTGGTGGCGGGAAATGAACTGGCGCGAATCCAAACTTTTTCTGTTTAATTGGCGCCAGATCATACGTCGTCTTCTTTCCAGTCAGGCTCGTCCGCTTCGGTGATCAAGCTTCAGGCGCAATATCGACTTTATACAAATTCTTGCCATCGATATCGTGCAAGGAAACGGTCATCGCCTTGGTCCTGGCATCGATTTTTGCGATACCAAAAAATTGCAGCAGTTCTGTAGGCGGCCGGTTTTGCTTCATGCCCTTCGGTACGCTGACATATT
>Ga0187843_10000182_pt1 | contig 51025 bp, 50 predicted proteins | sample SpaLakP09_SKY_43_FD_134516 | JGI IMG/M metagenome (GOLD analysis project Ga0187843, IMG submission 134516) | Oligotrophic lake water microbial communities from Sparkling Lake, Wisconsin, USA - SP09_SKY_43 | ecosystem: Environmental > Aquatic > Freshwater > Lake | place: USA: Sparkling Lake... | reverse complement strand
GCGGGTTATAACCCGCCGGTAGATGCAGAGAGTGTGCTTGCATTTCACGGCTGCTATTGGCTTCCAGGCTATAACCGGGATAAGACGCTATCTGGTACTTGATTCTTTCCTGGGTGCTCTGTTCGCGCCGGGTTTCCATTTGCTGGTTAATGATGATGCTGCTTGCCGAGCTGCCTTCAATTTCGGGCTTGCTGGCGGGCATGTCGAGGGCAAACAACCAGTTTTGACCACTGGCTTCCAGCGTGATTTCCTGGTCTACTGGTTGACCGGTATAGCTGATCCAGTCTCTTTCTTCTGCATTTCTGTAAAGAGATCTCCTGTCTTCATGCGACCAACTGCGTCCATCAAATTTATCCATGACAATGCCGCGCCAGTACAACAAGGGCTTGGCAGGGATTTCTTGTGTAAACTTGACGCGAAAGGCAATCTCTTCTGATTGCGCCAAGTCACTGATATTGCCAGGCGACATGGAGCTGGACAAACCGCTGCGTGCCGAATGTGCATCGCCGGGCAAACCCCAGAGCGGCCCCTGTATGCGTGGAAACAACACAAAGGCGATAATCGTAAGCGGGATTGCCAAACCCAATATAGTGGCGCCGAACTTGAGTCTTTGCCTTAGTGGAGGTACCACGCCAGTATAGTGAAACGATAATTGTGCAGTCAGTAGCAGGCACAAACCTGTCAGGGTTAGCACGGCGGCGAGTATGGTTTGCTGATAAAAGAAGCTGGTCAGCAAGATAAAGAAACCAAGAAAGATAACGACGAATAAATCGCGTTTGGCATGCATCTCCAGCAGTTTGCAAGTCAATAGCAAGACCAGCATGGTGACGCCAGCTTCCCGGCCAAAAAAAGTTCTGTGCGTCAGGAAAACGCATGCCATCATCAGGATGGCGACTGGTAGCAGCAACATGGCATGCGGCAGGCGGCGGCCACTCAAGGTCAGCCAGCCACGCCATGTCAATAACAAGGCGCAGGATGCATTCACCCACCACATCACATGATCGGCATGTGGCAAGAGTACAAAGGCACAGGCAAAGATCAAGAGCAGGGTGTCGGCTTTGTCACGTGACAGGATGGTGCGGAATAAGGGCGTTTTCATCATGCTCACATATCGTAAAGCGCCAGCGCACGCAAGCAGGCATCGCGATGCTCAGGCCCGCTTGCCGCTGGATATTTTGTTTGCCCCAGGCGGAAGCCATACGTTAGCTCACGCTGGTCTGCCTCCAATACCCAACTGGTCATGCGTGATAACTTGAGTTCGATGTCCATGTTGCCAGGCAGGGCAGAAAAATCGAGCATGACATCACTACCAGAACCCCCGGAAAACTGCTTGGTCACCAATTGACCTCCCAGTGCCGTATCGACCTTGGCAATCTGTTTCCAGGCCAGATGCTTCATCGCGTCCCCTCGCTGATAGGCGCGTACTCCGGCAAAGTCTTCATCACCGGCGTGACCCGGTACCTCGGCTTTTTTACCCTGACCGGACATGGGTAAAGGCGGGGCATTGACTTCTGGCTGTGGGTAAACCAGGGCATGGGCATCTGCCAGCCAGGTACTCCAGGCGCGCAACAAACCTAATGGAAAATAGGTTTGCAAGCGTATCCTGGGGATAGCCTGCAAGCCTCGGCTGATGGTGGGATAGCTGAGTTGTACTGCAATTCTGCTGTCTGCAGCAATATCGACAAACTTCTCTGGGTGCCCTTTGTCGGCAAAACCCACGCTGATGGCGTAACGTGCATGGGCGCGGCGGTTGATCAGGTAAACGGTAAATTCAGTTTCTTCTCCGGCAAAAACAGACCTGGCAGAACCTGGCAGTAAATGCAGATACGCTAGATTACGGAAGGCATAAAAGACATTGATCACGGCAATACCGCCCAGGACATATGTCAGGCCAAAGCCAAGATTAAGGCTGTAATTTGTCGCCGCTAAAAACATCATCAGCAGCAAGACGACAAACACCAGCCCGGGCTTGCTGGGCACGGTAAATACCCGTCGTTGGCTCAGGAAGACTTCACCGCTTTCTGGCTTACTTTCCAGAAAAACGATCTTGCGCAGCTTTTTTTTAATCGATGTGAACATGCAGTCGGCTATTTTTTTTGCTGGCAAAATCAGACGCCGACACGTTTCATCAATTGCGCCAGCAATTCGCTACTGGCGCTGACTTTGCCTGTCATTGACTTTAGTGGACGTAGCCTGTGCGCAATTACTGGGATCAGGATCGCTTGCACATCCTCTGGCAAAACGTGGTCGCGACCTTCCATGGCAGCCCAGGCTCGTGCGGCTTGCAACAGGGCGATAGAGGCACGCGGGCTCATGCCCTCGGCAAACAAATCGCCTTGACGCGTGGCATGGGCCAGCGATTGTACATAGTCGATCAGTGGAGCAGATGTATGGATTTTTTTCAGTTGCTGCTGGGCTTCCATCAATTCTTCTGCCTGCATGACAGCAGGTAACTGGGCAAGCAGGCTGCGCCTGTCGTCACCCAACAACAGTGCACGTTCTGCCGCAGCATCAGGATAACCCAGTGACAGACACATTAAAAACCGGTCCAGCTGCGACTCAGGCAAAGCAAAAGTACCGACCTGATGTGCCGGATTTTGGGTCGCGATGACAAAGAAAGGCTTCGGCAGGTTGCGGGTTTGTCCCTCGACCGAAACTTGTCTTTCTTCCATGGCCTCGAGCAAAGATGATTGCGTCTTGGGTGTCGCACGGTTGATTTCCGTCGGCAAGCAGGACTTGGGCAAAGATGGGCCCAGGATGGAAAACAAATTGTGACTTTTCCCTGTCAAAAATCGATATCCCCACCACATCAGCTGGTAGCAGATCACTGGTGAATTGCAAGCGGTTGAATTTCAGCCCCAGAGAAATCGCCAGGGCATGTGCCAGCGTCGTCTTGCCCACGCCAGGCAGATCTTCTATCAATAGATGGCCACCTGCCAGCAAACAAACCAGAGCCTGTCTGATTTGCTGCTCCTTGCCTATGATGACGTTATTAACCTGTTTGGCAACTTTATGTACTTTGGAAAACATGTTTTTCCCTATTTTTCAGTGTTAATGCTCGGCTGACATTCTTCAGGTTTATTGCCGTACCATGTGGGCAGGGCTCATGAATTGTCAAATTTCTGTGATGACAGTGTAAACCGAAATGTCAAAGACTGTTGCTCCCGGTGAAAAGATTCAGACAAACGGATTTGCAAAATCAGACAAATAAGGTGAAACTGATGATAAGACAGATAAGATAAGCAGAACAAATATCACATTTTTATGCACTGGCAGTTTGCACCAGGCAGGATTTGTGACAGTTCTGGCACAGAGACATGACAACTGCGTATTACACCCATGCTGATTGCAAGCGCCATGAAATGGGCTCCTGGCATCCGGAATCGCCGGATCGCTTGCAAGCCATCGACGATCAATTGATTGCCAGCCGTATCAGCACTTTGCTCGATCACCGCGATGCACCGCAAGCCTCAGAGGCAGACTTGGCGCGAGTGCACACTGCCGACGCTATTTACCGGATACGGGAAAACTGTCCTTCCGAAAGATCAGAATATAGCCATTTTCCGCTTGATGCTGATACCTCATTGAATGCTTATACCTGGCGAGCCTCGTTGCGAGCGGCAGGTGCGGCAGTTGCTGCGACCGATGCTGTGCTGGATGGCGAAGTTGAAAATGCCTTTTGCGCAATACGCCCGCCAGGTCACCATGCCACGCCCAGCGAAGCCATGGGGTTTTGCATGTTCAATAATGTCGCCGTGGCTGCCAAGCATGCGCTGGAAGTGCGCGGTTTGCAGCGAATCGCTATCGTCGACTTTGATGTCCATCATGGCAATGGCACAGAAGAAGCATTCCGCAATGATAAACGAGTGCTCATGGTGAGTTTTTTCCAGCACCCCTATTATCCTTATACCGGTACTGAGCATCCCGCCAGCAATATGGTGAATATCCCTGTGCCAGCCCATAGCTATGGCGACGTCGTGCGCCAGTTGATTGCTGAGCAGTGGCTGCCCGCCCTACGCAAGTTTGCACCAGAAATGATCTTCATCTCTGCCGGTTTTGATGCTCACCGTGAAGATGATATGGGGCAAATGGGCCTGGTCGAAGCTGACTATGCCTGGATTACCAAAGAGATCATGAAAATAGCTCAGGAATTTTCCAATAAACGTATCGTCAGTTGCCTGGAAGGTGGCTATAACCTGTCAGCACTGGGGCGCAGTGTGGTGGCTCATCTCAAAGTCCTGGCTGATCTGGATTGAGTCATGATTAATTACAGTAGCCTGAGTCCGCTGAAGACGGAACGCCTGTTACTGCGCAAGCTGGAGCGCAGTGACATAGAGAGTGCGGCCATCATTCATGGTGACCCTGCCACCAATGTCCATAATCCTACCGGCCCCAGGTCACGTGAGACCACCAGGGTTTTGCTTGATGACTGGGTAAGTGCGTGGGAGCGCCAGCATTTTGGTTACTGGACAGTCTGCTCTTTAGACGTACCAGAGCAGGTACTGGGTTTTGGTGGCGTCATGCGCAAGCAGATAGGTGACTTCAGTGGTCTGAATATCTATTTTCGTTTTGCTGCTGATACCTGGGGCAAGGGCTATGCCACGGAAATGGCCATGGCAGCCTTACATGCTGCCTTTGTGGTGTTGGTAGAGGATGCAGTGTATGGCCTGGTCAGGCCCGCTAATACGCCCTCGCGCCGCACCCTGGAAAAAATCGGCATGCAGCTATACGCAGAAGTAGAGGATGTGCCAGGCGAAGCTGCCAGCCTGATTTATCGCATCACCCGAGATGACTATTTGCGCTCAAAAAAAGAGTAGGGTTTGCTCATATCCCGAGTTCGGCCAGTGCCTGCTCAAGTTTGGGTAAAAATTGCGCTTCGCCCCAAGTCGTCATTTCCATCAGGCTGTGTTTGCTGGCGATGAGGCGGCTTGCTTCCAGCCCAAGGCAATATCCCCGTCGCTTTACTGGCTGCTCGCTGACGACACGAAACCAGTCTGCATATTGTTTGCCCGCAGGTTCCAGCCGCATTACCCGAGCATATTCCCTGGCCCATATTTTTACATTGTCAGCAGTGCACGCTAGCGCCAGCTCTGGTTGCATTAATTGTTGTGCAAGGTTTGAGTCAGGTTTCATCACTTTACTGACATAAGTTGCCAGACCCTCATGCCACAATGGTGAGGCCATTGTCGCGCCAGATGGCAGGTGCTTGATCTTATTGCTCAGGTATAGATGAAAGAACTCATGTGAAAACAAGACATCCAGCGATTCGCCGCTTTCTGCAATGCGGTCTACACCAATAATCAAGACCTGTCCTCCCATGGCTTCCACATTTCTTTGCGCGCCATTGATACCCAAGGTGGGGAGGTAGATGACCTGCATGGCATCCTGCATATCTGGAAAATGCTGTTTGAAGCGACGCGCCTGCGATTGCGTAAAATGCTCTGCCTTACCATACAGCTGAAATACCTCATATGCGGTTGCTGGTAATGTATTGAGCAGGTGCCTCACCTTGCCTTCGCGCTGTGCCTTGCCTGCAGGTGTTGAGGAAGATGGCAATAATTGCTCATAGACTGCCGCATACTTGCTTTCAAATTGCTGCCATAATTTTTCTTGTTCTGCGATATCCTTGCCTTTGGCATTTGACCAGAATTGCTGGAAGGCAGGCAAAGTCGATGTAAGCTTGATGTTTTGCGCCTGGGCTGGCAGGCTCAGGCAAAGGGCGATAAGGGCGCTGAACAAGTGATTCATCTTGATTAAGTGCGTGGAAAGTCGCTTATTCTAGCATCGTCTGCATACTGTATTTTTGTAAGCCTGTCTGTTGGCGGGCACTGAGGACATCCATGATAAAGCGTTTTTTGAAGATACTTACCCTGACTTCTACTATGGTTTTTGCAATGCCGCCTTCATCTGCATTTGCGGCAGAAGATGCTGCAAGCCTTACCGCCAAAGTCGCCCAGTTCATCGATGAATGGCATGATGATGCCGCCCACGCACGTCTGCAGTATTTTGACAAGATGGCAAAAGACGGTATCTACATAGGCACGGACAAGACCGAACGCTGGACACGGGATGAATTCAAGGTATGGGCCAAGCGTTTTTTCGAGCGCCCGTCCGCCTGGGCTTTCAAATCCTTTAACCGCCATATCAGTATGTCGGAAGACCGCAAGATTATCTGGTTTGATGAGCAACTGCAAACCCAGATGGGCATCTGCCAGGCGACGGGCGTGATAGCGCAAACAGCAAAAGGATTCGAGATCAGGCACTACCAGTTGTCGCTGACCGTGCCGAATGAATTGACTGATTACCTGGCAGCAGGTGTCAAAAAGCTGGATGAAAAAAACGCTGGGCAAGTGCGAAAGTAATAAGCTTGGATTCCTGCCTTTAATCAAGTACGGTTCAGGGTAATTCCAGTGCCAGTTCAACGTTGACATAAAACCAGTCTATTTTTGCCCAATCTTTCCGGTGACGGATCAAATTTTCAGTGGTCCCCATGCTGATCCGGTAATTGAATTCAATTTGGCTGACTAGCTGGCCACTACCGCTGCCATGCTCTGGGCTATTGCGGTTTTCCCAGATGCAGCAGACACGGTGCAGCGGCAGCATTCTGGTGTGCCGTATCAGATAGCGCTCTATTTGTGCTGCCTCACTCCCCTTGGTTTTGTAACTGGCCAGCAGGGTGTGTATTTGTGCATCAATCGCGGGCTTACATCCCAAGAAAATCAGGGCAGCAGGTTTTTTGCCCAGTTTTTGCAAAAAGTCAGCACATTGCGGCGTACTGCTGTTGACATGGGGTGCAACGTCGCTAGCCCAGACTTCGCTTGCAAACAGCACAGTCAAGATACTCAGCAAGAATCGTTTGTACAAAATTTTCGTCCTATGTAACGGTCAGCAAGCCTGCATACATAGTAACCCGGAGAATTCCATTCAATTATCTCTGATGATTAAAATCCTGACTACCTTGCTGCATTCTGGATGTCAATCTGACAAAATTGGTGCTTAAATAGGGTGGTTTTCCGATGTAGGAAGCAAAATCCGGCGCAAGCAGGGCAGAGTTCCGTACAATATCGCTTTGTTTTTGCTAAAAAGAAGAATAAGCATGTCCATACAATGGTTCCCCGGCCACATGAACGCCGCCCGCAAGAAGGCGGCGGAAACCATGGAAAACACCGACCTGGTGATAGAAGTGCAGGATGCCCGCATTCCTCAAGCCTCTTGCAACCCCATGGTTGAGTCGCTGCGCAACTTTCGCCAGCGCCCTTGCCTGAAAATCTTGAACAAGTCTGACCTGGCTGACCCGAATGCCACCAAGGCATGGCTGGATTTCTACAATGCCCAAAAAGGTGTGTTCGCCGTTGCCCTGAGCTGCAAAAAGCCGTCTGATGTTGCCAAAGTGCCAGGCCTGGCACTGAAGCTGGCACCGCATCGCGGCGTACCTACCAAGCCGCTGCGCATGATGATCATGGGCATACCCAACGTCGGTAAATCGACCTTGATGAATGCCCTGCTCAAAAAGCGTGTTGCCAATGTCGGTGATGAACCTGCCGTGACCAAGACCCAGCAGCGCCTGTACCTGGGCAAGAACATGATCCTGACAGACACTCCCGGCATGCTGTGGCCCAAGATAGAACATCCCACGGATGGTCTGATGCTGGCTGCCAGTCATGCAGTCGGTGTGAATGCCCTGATAGAAGAAGAAATTGCCACTTTTTTGGCAGAGCAATTGCTGATTCATTATCCACAATTCATCACTGCTCGCTATGGCTTTCCGGTTGACGGCATAGATGCGGTCTCTGTCATAGAAGGCGTGGCCAAAAAACGTGGCTATAAGCTCAAAGGTGGTGATTGGGATTATGAGAAGGCTTCCCACACACTGTTGCTTGATTACCGCAGTGGTGCGTTAGGGCGTGTGAGTCTGGAAACCCCGGCCAGCCGCGAGCATTTGCTGGCGACTTATGTTCCTCCGATTTTGCTGGGACAGGGCAAGAGTGTGCAAACTGGCATGGAGCCAGAACAGGAAGACGCAGAATGAGTCTACAGGCAGACACGCCTTTCGTCTTGCGTAGCGACGCAGGTGGTGTCACTACGCTGACATTGAACCGTGGTGAACGCTTCAACCCTCTGTCGGAAGAAATGCTGGCTGCCCTGCAGACTGAATTTAAGGCCATTGCTACCGACGAGAGCGTGCGGGTAGTTGTGCTGGCTGCTGCTGGCAAGGTGTTTTGCGCTGGCCATGACCTGAAGCAAATGCAGGCTAATTCCTCGGAAGCGTATTACAAGAGTCTGTTCCAGCAATGCAGCAAGCTTATGCTGGCTATCCAGAAATTACCCCAACCAGTCATTGCCCGTGTGCATGGCTTGGCGACAGCAGCAGGTTGTCAGTTGGTCGGCATGTGTGACCTGGCTGTTGCCAGCGACAATGCCAGCTTTGCCGTGTCTGGCGTCAATGTTGGCCTGTTTTGCTCTACACCGGCAGTTGCCTTGTCTCGTAACGTCTCGCGCAAGCAGGCCATGGAAATGCTGTTGACGGGAGAATTCATTGATGCCCAGGCAGCAATGCAGCGCGGACTCATCAATCGTGTCGTCAGCACTGAACAACTCGATACCTGCGTTGCAGAACTGGCTGCCAGCATTGTAGCCAAGCCTGCTATCGCCATCAGCATGGGCAAACAGTTATTCTATAAACAGTTGGAAATGGGTGTGGAAGCAGCTTATCAACTTGCCGGACAAACCATGGCTTGCAATATGCTGGATGCTTCCGCGCAAGAGGGTGTGCAGGCTTTCCTGGAAAAACGCCGGCCTGACTGGTCTTGATTTACTTCTTTTCTTGCTTGTGGGTTCTTAGATGATCGGCAATGACTGCGCCCAGTGAACACCAGACACCGGCTACAAAGCAGGTGTACAAGACTGTATATGAAGTGGGTAGCTGTGCAGGAGTGTCGCTATAGGCAAAGCTGGCATAGGTATAGACCAGCGCTGTTGTTGCTATTCCCAACAGATACCCATGCATCATCGGCGATTTCTCAGCCAGATATCCCACCAGCAATCCCGGTACTAGATACTGGGCAAAACCAAAGATGGTCATAAATAACTGGTTGCCCCATAAACCGGTATCTGTATTCACCAGTGTTGCTGGTGCCATGGATGCTTTTAGCATCGCAATAAACACGAAATACAGCAGGCCGTACGCAACGGTCGACAGGGCGATTGCTTGGGTATTGGGTTTGGAAATAAAGGGGTGGAATGCCATAGGGGCAAGATTATACTCGTTGATGCTGAAGAGTTGGGCACAATTGAGCCTGTTTTGTGTCATTCTTTAAGGGCATGGCTTGCTGCTCTTGAATTGCGATTTAAGCCGCAAACTTAGTAAAGTCATTCCAGCGTGCTTTTGGCTGGAATCCACCGGGCTGGCGCTCTAGCTGCGTTCGTGGCAAACTAATGTGTCATTGATTTCAGACTCATTGTGTTTTATTCGTCTGTTTAACTGAACACTTGCACACGTATTTTTAGATTGCAGGCCGGGGGTAGCCCGGCAGCTACTCCCTTTTCTTGCATTCGCCAAGAAAAGGAAGCAAAAGAAGGCGACCCAGGCATCGCCGCCCCTGCGGGGTTCCCGTTTGTGCAGTACAAAAAATGGGAAGATCCGAAACTCGCTTCGCTCAGACAGCGGCTCTTCTTTTTCCATTTTCTGTACCGCACAAACGGCGTCGATACATGGGAACTGCAAAAGTCAAAAGCAACCCCCAACGTCAAGAGCAACATCACTACGGGGAATATATAAGTTGTCTACGCTGAGTTTATTCACTAGCAGTAACCTTAAATTTTGCATGACCAGACAGTATTTGAAATAATATTGTTCTATTAGTCTTTTGCCGCAAGATATTTAATTTATGATAACTGAAGATCTTCCAGAAGTTTTAAAGCAACTTCGCGTAGTTCGACGAGCTGATTACGATTTAGACCTGACGAATCACATTCGCGAACTCCTTAGCAAGGCACGAAACGAAGAAGATATCTCTCTATTACGTTCTGAACTTTTCTTCGAACTCCAGCGACATAAACACTTTGATGAAGCTTTTCAAGAGCTACAGGCAGAAGTTCAACGAGCGCCAGATGACCCTTATCCTTCGTTAAGCTTGGCAGAACATTTTCATTATTACGACATAAACCTGGAAGAGAGCCTTCGATACATTGCGTTAGCGATCAAGAAAGCGAAAATTGATGGAACATTCATGTATCAGAGTTTGGGGGTGCAAGCGCGTCTTGCCATTGAGACTGGACGCTGGGAGCTGCTGGAAGAAACGCTCCATGCCCTGACAAGCTATGAACATACGCCAGGTAATGTCGATGTTTTCCCAGAGTCGGATTTTCTTGAGCGGATACCACTTGGCGCAGTAACTAGCCTATCAATTGATGCATATCAGAAGCGGCTGAATTATTTGCGTTCTATTAAGTACAGTACCTTCTCTGGCGCGGGAGTCGCTGCCGATGGGGCTTAAGACGAAGACGCTCGAATTTCTATTTGATAAAAGTTCGAGCTAAGGCTACAAACTTATGCCAGGGCCAGCACTAAAAATTACATCCGAGCTTAAGCAAAATTCGTAAATCCATGCATTGATAATCTGCTGCTTAGTGCTCGTTAAAACACTAAGCAGTGTCGATTACCCAATCACCTTACGCGCAAATGACTCCAGGTAATCCATGAGACCATCGGCTGCCTTGGCTGCCTGTTCTTCATTGCCTTTGGCAATCGCCTTGGCGACCAGCATGTGGCAGCGGGCGCCTTCTTCTATGTCGCCTTCGTGCTGGAAGGCGTACCAGAAGCGGCGGCACTTGATGATCAGCGGGATGACGGCGGCGACGGCAGAGGGGTTGCGACAGGCTTCGTGGACGACGTGGTCGAGGGCCTGGTCGGCGGCCATGTAGTCGTTGAGGTCATTGCGCTTGGCGGCGACCAGCATTTTGTCGGCGCATTCTATGATGTCTTTGCGGTGCTGCGGTGTGGCGCGGCGGGCGGCGCTGGCACCGATCAGGCGTTCGATGACGCGGCGAGTTTCTATCAGCGTCATGTGCTCGGCGGCTTCGATGTCGCTTATGATCAGGCCACGTCTGGGCATTTGCTGTATCAGGCCATTCGAGGACATGCGCATCAACGCTTCCCGCAGCGGTGTGCGGCCCAAGCCGGTCCTTTCTACCAGTTCAGACTCGACTACGGGAGAGCCGGGTTTTAACTGCAGTGTGACGATCATGCTTTCTATGGCGTCATAGGCAACGTCGGCTGCACGCAGCTTGGGAGGGAATGTCAGTATTTTTTCAGGGGTAGCGAGCATCAGATATCCATGTTCTGTATTTTGTATGGATTTTACCTATTAATATACGAATATTACCTTGTAAAAAGCTGGAATCATCAAATTCTACGTGTTTTTCGATAACTTTCGCAGTTTTTTGATGTGTAGAAATATATTCCTGCCTCCAATTTTGCCATGGACTGTCCTTGTTTGCTGAGGATTTACGCAGAAATCGGCATAGGTGTAGATTTTAGACTGGATTTTGAGATAAGCTACGCATTATAAATATAATTTAAATATATTTATAAATTACTTTAATCGCAATAAGATTGATGCTGATTACCCTTTGTATATGGAGTTGACCAATTGACGCTACCAGCCACCACTTTTCCTGCTCAGGAAAAACGCCAGCAAATGGCCAGCCAGATGGCGAATGTGTTTTTTTCTGAAAGTCTGTTCGATGCCATGTCGGACATCGTGTTTTTCGTCAAGGATAATGAGGGTCGTTATCTGGTGGTGAATCACACGCTGGTCAGGCGTTGCGGGGGCCGGGATAAGGATGCCCTGATAGGCAAAAAAGCCGAGGAATTGTTTCCGGCCACGCTGGCCGCCAGTTATGCTGCGCAAGACGCGCTGGTCTTGAGTGGCAAGAAAGAAATCCATGATCAGCTGGAATTACATCTTTATCCCAACCGCTCGCCAGGCTGGTGTCTGACGCAAAAAATCCCATTACGTGATACCCGTCATCAAATCATAGGCATGACCGGCATTTCACGTGACCTGGCCATGCCGGATCAACGTCATCCTGTGTATGCCAAGATTGCCGCTGCTGTAAAACATCTGCATCAGCACTATACGCAAACCATCGCGATGGCTGACCTGGTCAAGCTGACAGGTTTGTCGGTGGCGCAACTGGAACGTAATTTCCACAAGATATTCTCCCTGACCCCGAGACAGATGATGGTCAAGATTCGACTGGACGCTGCTTCCTCACTATTGGCCGAATCGCAATTAAGCATCACTGATATTGCGGTTGCCTGTGGTTATCAAGACCATAGCGCATTTTCCCGCATTTTCAAGGCGACAGTCGGGATGACACCCAGTGAGTACCGCGACGTTGTGGTGCGCACCTGAGAGAATTGAAATATTTCTTTTTGCTAACAAGATAGTCATTCAAATGACAATCTTTAACAAAAATGTGTTCTATTCTTTACGCAGTGTCTCGGGTGCTAACTCTGAGTCATAAAATCAAAACACCTCCTGGCATCTTGCACGGGAGGAAAAAAACTGGAGACAACATGTTTTTAAAATTGAATCGCTGCAAAGCGATGGCCAGGCTTTTGCTTGTGAATTTGATGCTGTGCTGCAGCGTCAGCGCACATGCTGACGCGAATGACATCGTAATCGGCCAATCTACTGCGTTGACTGGCATCCTGGCTGAACTTGGCGTTGCCCATTCCACTGGTGCCAAAGCTTATTTTGACTATGTCAATTCACAGGGCGGCGTGAATGGTCGCAAGATACGCCTGATCACTCTGGATGATGCCTATGACGCCACTAAATCCATCGCCAATGCGAAGCAATTAATAGAAAAAGAAAAAGCCGTTGCCTTGTTTGGCATGTTGGGCACGCCAGCCAATACAGCCTTGATCCCTTTACTGGACGAAGCAAACATACTGAGTTTTGCCCCGGTCACTGGTGCTGAAGTGGTGCGCAAGCCTTTTAATCGCCGCATTTTTAATATCCGCGCTGGCTATGTTACCGAGACTGAAAAAATCATCGACCACCTGAGTGTGCGTGGCATTAAGAAAGTTGGTGTGGTGTTCCAGAACAATGCCTTTGGCAAGGAAGGCTTGGCGGGCATAGAGCAGGCGGCAGGCAAGCGCCAACTGAAGCTGGCTTCTACCGTCAGCATCAATAGTGACTCATCTGATCTGGAAAAAGCCGTCAGCACAATGGAAGCCGCCGATGTGCAATCCATCATCATGATCACGGCGGGCAAGCCTTCGAGTGATTTTATCCAGGCTTATAACAAAAAGGTCAAGGGCATGCAGTATTTTGCCTTGTCGGTACTGGCCTCGCAGGCAGGTATCAATGCCCTTGGCAAGGATGGTGTCGGCGTCATCATTTCACAAGTATTACCTTTCCCGTTTTCTGCGACTACCACGCTGGTCCGGGAGTACCAGAAAGTCATGAGCAAGATGGGCGTGAAAGAATACTCTTATCTGGGTATAGAAGGGTTTCTCGATGCTAAGGTGTTTGTTGAAGCCATTAAACGCGCAGGCAAGGATGTTAGCAGCGAACGCCTGATTACTGCACTGGAAGGCATGGGGCGAACTGACTTCGATGGCTTTATCGTTACCTTTGGCAAGAATAATCACCAGGGTTCTGATTATGCCGAACTGACTGTAGTGTCAAAAGACGGGCGTTTTTTGCGTTGATTCTGGAAATGCCGCTTGATCGACTGTATCAAGCGGCAAGCAGACTAGCGTATGCCCCAGACAAAGGGGTCACTCTCATTCAGCAATAACTGCGCTTCTGCATTGACAAAGGCGCTGCCCCGCAGGGTGGGCAGGACCTTGCCATCTTCTGCATAGCGATAGCTGGCTTCGAAGACGCTGCCGAGTATGCTTTCCTGCCGCCAGACCTGACCTTCTTCCAGCTTCTTATCCGCTGCCAGACAAGCCAGTTTGGCACTGGTGCCAGTGCCGCAGGGGGACCTGTCATAGGCTTTGCCGGGGCACAGCACAAAGTTCTGGCTGTGGTTGTCGGCTGATATCGGTGGACCAAATAATTCTACATGGTCGATCAATGCGCCGTTCTCGCCAGTGATGCCTTGGGCTTCCAGTGCTTTTCGGACTCGCCAGCTAAAGTCTGTCAATCGATCCACATTCGACAAGCGCAATTCTTGTCCGTGCTGGTTGATCAAAAAGAACCAGTTGCCGCCCCAGGCAATATCTCCACTCACTTGTCCATGCCCCGCGACATCGATTTGCACTGCCTGGCGATAACGGTAAGCCGGTACATTGTGTACCGTCACCGTGTTATCGGCATGCAGTTCTGCCTCTACGATGCCTACCGGGGTTTCTATCTTGTGCTTGCCTGCCGTGATATTGCCCTGATAAGCGAGGGTGACGATAAAACCTATCATGCCGTGGCCGCACATGCCCAGGTAGCCAACATTATTGAAAAAAATCACGCCAGCAGTACAAGATGGGTCATGTGGAGCGCAAGCCAGTGCGCCAACGATGACATCTGAACCACGCGGTTCGCAGACCGTGGCCGAGCGATAATGATCATATTTGTCACGGAATACTTGCAGACGCGTAGACAGGTCGCCAGTACCCAGATCAGGTCCGCCATCGACAATAATGCGCGTAGGTTCTCCACCAGTGTGTGAATCGATGACTGAGATTTTTTTCATGTTTTTGCCATTGCGAAGGGGTTTGCCAATTAAGGGGGGTGCCAAATCAGGCAAGCCTGCATGCAGGGCGGCCCGATTTATGAAGAATGCGAAAATGGCATCAGCTTAGGCAAAGTGGCTATATTTGTCTTGACACAAATTTAGCGGACGCACGACGAAATCAGCATAGTCATGCTGATAATGGAATACTCATTCCAGAGGGCAGATTTGCTACTCAGTCGACCTTGCCGGTATTCGCCAGATTCTTGTAGCGTGTGATTTGCTCAGCCAGCATGCCGTTTACCATGGGCGCCATTTTGTCAAAGCTGCCAGTCATATACCCGCCCACGCTATAAGTTAATACCAGTTTGCTCAATGCCTGGTTGTTGTCAGCCGGTTTTTGCGCAATAAAATCCCAGCTCATGCTACCTGCCAAACCATGCGCCTGCATGGGGCCCAGTGCCCCTGTCATGCGCAAGGCCTTGCCCGGAGCAGCATGGACGACACTCATATGCTGAACACCGCCACCATTGGGGTATTTTTCACAAAAGCAGCCACCTGGTCTGGCATCGATACTCAAGTTTTTAGTGTTATGAGTATAAGTATGCGAGGGATTCCACCAGCTACCGACATTCACCAGTAATTCATAAGCCTCTTCAGGCGGGATATTCAATTGCACTTCATGGCGAACCAGGAAACCATTGCTGCTGATATTGACAACTTCTGCCATGCTTGGTGCACCAAAGACTGACAGACCGAGCAGGGCAGTGGCGACACAAATTCGTAGGGAAGAGTTCATTTGCAGCTCCTTTTTGATTATCCAGCAAGTTTAGGCGATGAATTTATGATGCTGAAGCACTTTTTTGATCCATACAGATGGTAAAGTACGTTTCGCATTTTGGCCATGCGATAATCTTTGCCATAAGCCTGTGCAAAACCTGAGGAATTGATTAAACCTGCTGCATGAATCTGTATCCAGACCAAACTGAACATACGATACCCAAAGAGATCAAGCAACGCCTGACTGGCGGTTTGCTCATCTCTATCGCAGTGCATGCATTTGTCCTGTCCTTGCAGTTTGGCTTGCCTGGCCTGGGCATGCCAGGCCTGGAAGCACCCTGGGCCAAGCGCAGGGCCGAGTCGCCACAAATCAACATACAGATTGCCAATTCAGCACCAGCCGGCAAGCCTGATGCAGCGGCGCCTGCCAGTGTTGCGGCAAGTAGCGAAACCCCCACACCCGTCAAGCCTTTGCCACCCCTTCCATCCACCAGGGAAGTGACGCCCAAGCCTGATCCAGCTAGTGCCAGCAGTGCCATTGCACCGCTGGCTGCGGCAAGTGACAAGACAGAAAGTAAAGCCGCCCTGGCTGGCATACGTTTGATAGCGCCGCAAAAGGCAGCCCCTGTACCGGCTCCGGCGCAGAGCAATCCTGCTGCTAAACCTAGTACCGCACGCAAGGCCAAAATCAATACCACGCCACCTGCTGCGCAACAGCGCAAAGTACAAGCCCCAGATGTGGCAAGGGTGATTACCCAGGATATACAGCGCGATGACAGCTTCGCCATGGCTGTCCCCAATCCTGACGACATTCCCAGGAAAGCAGATACAGAAACTGATCCCAGAAAGCAGTATGACTCTGTAACGCAAGAAGGTGTGGAGCAAGAAACACCACAAGAGCTGGAAGCAAAAGCCCGCGAAAAAGAGCAAAAACGCAAAAAACGTGAAGAACTGATGCGCAAGCAAGCCGAAGACCTGGCACGGCAAGTGGCGACGGATGGCAAGGCAGAACTTCAGCAAATAAGCAAGGAACTCAACGAAGAAAGCCGTAAAGTCGCCGATGAAGCCAACCGCAAGCAGGCGGCTGCATTAGCCTTGCAAAAGCAACTGGAAGCAGAAGAACAAAACCGACGCGCCCAACGTGAAGCTGCACAGGCTGAAGAAATAAAACTGGCCGAACAAAAAAGCCAGGAAGATAGCAAGCGCCAGGAAGAAGAAAAACAACGCACGCAGCAATTGGCCCAGGCACAGCAGCAAGCAAAAGAACAACAAGTAAAAGAGCAGCAAGCGAAAGAGCTACAAGTCGCGCTTGAGGCAGAAAAACGCAAGCAGGAAGAGCAGCGCCAGCAAGCCGCCGTCCGCCAAAAGCAACAGGATGAACTGCTTGCCAAACAAAAATCTGAAGAGCAGCTGGCAAAGCAAAAATCAGATGAAATGGTAGCAAGGCAAAAAGCCGACGAACAAGCGGCTCGCCAGCGGGCGGAGCAAGTCGCCGCAGAACAGCGTGCGCAGGCACAAGCTCAAGCTCAAGCTGCAGCTCAGGCCGCAGCGCAGGCACAGGCAGCCGCCTACGCCAAAGCGGCAGCTCAGGCCGCAGCCAATAATCAAACTGCCAGCACGGGCATTAGTCCTGGCCAGAGTGCAGGTCAAAGCGCAGGCCAGCAAAATAATGCGGGTGCTACTACCCCAGGCAATGGTACCGCTCAGGGTAACAAGTCTGACCCGTTTAGTTTGCCTAAGAATATACTGGGCAGTGACCTGGCCAATAAAGCCAGGGACCAGGCCCGTGGTATTGATCTATTGCGTGGTGCACCACCCGTAGTAAGCAGGGATGCAGAAGACAAGCCACGCCGCCGCAGCTTGTTTGGCAGTCAGGACAAAGATGTGCCTCTGCGTCTTTACATCGATAGCTGGAAACAAAAAATAGAGCGTAACGGTAGCCTGAATTATTCACAGCTTGCCAAAGACCGTGCGCGTGGCGACCCTGTCGTTGTGGTTTCCATCCGTAGCGATGGCAGCGTGGAAGACATCAGCATCGTTCGTTCAAGCGGCCGAGCCGACATCGACGAAGCGGTGCGCCGTATCGTGCGCCTCAACGCCAAATACGCAGCCTTCCCACCCAATATCGCCGCGCAGTACGATGTCATAGAAATACGCCGCATCTGGAATTTTGAAGATAATCTGCGCCTGGTAGAAGAGTTGCGCTAATAACCAAGGTTCATTCGCAAGGGTGAGTACACCCAAAACATGAACGAATGGCCGACTTTACTCATCATCAATGACACAAGCTAAAAACTATTCGATAGTATCCATCGGCCTGATTGCATTGAGTGCTCTTGTCGCGCTGCTGTCCAGTTTCGGCACCTTGGCTGAAAGTTTACGTATTCTGTTCATCTCCGACCCTGACCAGTCAGGGTTTGCCAGTGTTTTTTCTGGCCAGATCTGGCGCTTGCTGACCCCGGCATTCATTCATTTTGGCCCCATGCATCTGATCTTCAATTTGCTGTGGGTGTGGGATCTGGGTATCGTGATTGAAAACAGAAAAGGGCCAGGGTTTTATCTGGGCTTTTTTGTCGTTGCAGCAGTCATTTCAAATGTTGCGCAATATTTGCTGACTAGTAACCCGTTCTTTGGGGGTATGTCAGGGGTTGTTTACGGGCTGTTTTCTTATGTCTGGATACGCGGTCGTTATGACCCCGCATTCAATGGCATCATGCGCAAGGCAACCGTCAACATGATGCTGGCCTGGTTTGTATTGTGCTGGACAGGGCTGCTTGGCCCAATTGCCAACTGGGCGCATACCATGGGTCTGGTCGTTGGGGCTGTCTGGGCTTATCTGGAGTGCAAGAGCCTGCGACTAGACCAGACTTCCGCTTCGCTGCCTGCAAACAAAGTCCAGAGTCTGGAGTATTTTTCCACTGCCGACATACTGAAAGCCGAGGCTCTGAGGAGCTGGGTCAAAGACCAGTATCTGCCAGAGGCAAGACAACAATTCGACACAAGAGATGGCAAGTTGAAAATCATCACCTCGATACTTCAGCAAAAAGGTATTGAGACACGTCCATCGAATGAAACTCAGGCAATGGAGATCGTGTTTGCTGATGCACTGATACAAGAAACAGGCTTGAACTGGGCGGTGATTGATGATGATCATCAACGAACATTTATCTTGCTCAAGCCAGGCACACCACCGATTAGTTTTAGCCTTGTCCCTGCCACCAGGATCGAGGAAGCCGTGAAAGATGGCAAGCTCAATGAACTATTCCAAACCAGTGTGCAAACCATACGCAACAGTCAGTTGCCGCAAACCTGATTTGATGCATCAATACTCTACTCCGGGATAAATATCATGAGTATGCAAAAACAGTCCGTGCCATCGCTATTTTGATTTTCCAGGCTTTGATGCATGGCCTATTCCTTGAGAATAGAATATAAAACTGTATCGCAGACTCGCTATTTTGATCCGTAGTCTCTGGTGGAAGGCCGTGGCAATACCATCGATAGAGTGCAAAAGGGTAAGAAGAAAAAAACACATACCACTGGTAGAGATCAACTGAAAAATGCCAGCCTATGTCAGCAAGGCTGGCATATCCATTATCAGGGTAAGGCTGCAGGTTTTGCCAGATAACTTGTGGAATAAGTCTTGAACTGCCCGCCGTCAGTATTGATAGAAGTCTGGTTCACTTCACCTGTACTGAACACGGCACCCAGGCCACCAACCGCCACCATTTCTGATGCATGCGTGAGGAAATACCGTACCTTATTGTCGCGGTATTTGCCTGACGAGCCACCTATTTGAGTCGATGGCACGCCCAGCGGGGTTTGCCACCATAGGACAGGTAATTGCAAGCCCTGATAATAAGTCTTGGCCAGTGCGAAATGTTCCTTGAAATTGGGGGAAGTCAGGTTGGACTCATCCCAGTACCAGCCTGTGCCAGCGCGCGTACAGTAAGACACTTGCGGTACAGTTTCAAAACAACCGCTATCTCTGTCCAGGGTTTGCATGACGATGAAATCTGCCTTGTCTGCACCCAGTTTCAACATGTAAGACATGGCGGTTGAATGCAAGTCGCCAAACAGGGCAGGGGGGAAACCGATATAGGCGTTTGGTGCAATCGCTCTCGCCATTTGCATCAGGCATTTACTAAGACCGGCGACACTATTTGGCTGGTTGCTGCAATCTGGATTGTTGCTGACTTGTGCTGATACTGTAGCCGGGTCGGCATTATTGGATATCCTCTGCGTATAACCCCAAAAGTCAGGCTCAAAATTGACCAGGGCAGGTTTGCCGTAAGCCTTGATTTGCTGGAACATCAGACGTACATTGTCCCAGTAATTTTTCATAAAAGTCGTATTGGTCAAACCACTCAAATTGCCATCACCATTGCTGGCCATCTGGTACAAAGTGAACATTGGGATTGCGCCCAGTTTGTCTGCATTTTGCGCGACGACTTGTACATAAGCGCCAGACGGGCTGTTCCAGGTCGGCCATGAGCCAGCACCTACGCCAACCAGATATTGATCATAGATATCCGGGGTGATACCCTGCTTTTGTATATCCGCCAGATCCGCACTGCCGAGGCCGACCAGGAAGCGGCTGGACTTGCCCAGCTTGGCAACTAGCGCAGCAGCTTTTTTCTCCAGTGTGACGACTGTGGTGCCTGTACCTGTTCCGGTCGTGGTGCCTGTGCCAGTGTTTGTACCCGTAGTGGTTCCGGTGCTTGTACCTGTCGTGGTACCTGCTGTCGTTCCAGTAGTGGTACCTGTAGTAGTACCAGTTGTTGTACCTGTGGTAGTGGTGCCGGTAGTCGTCGCTGCGGTAGAGCCACCGCCACCACCGCAGGCGCTGGTGGCAATTAGCAGGCTTGCTGCGAGGATAGTTGGGAGTTTCATAAGACTGTGGATAAAGTGGCAGAGGTTCTCTTTATGATAGACGATGCCTTTACGACTTTGCCTGAAACGATTTGAAGCTTGCCGCTTAAATAACAATCCTTCACAATGTTGGCATGTCAGAACCCACGCCGAAAAGAAAATCCTGTCCGCGATGCTTGCGACCATCCGCAGCCTGCATCTGCCACTGGATTTGTAAGGTCAACAATGCTCCTGAAGTATTGCTGTTGCAACATCCGCTGGAAGTCAACAACGCCAAGGGCAGCGCACGCCTGCTTGATTTATGCCTGAAAGATTCATGCATAGTGGAAGGTGAACAGTTTGATCAACAATTGCTAATTAGCTTGCTGCAAGCTGGTGGCAAGCAGGCGGTATTGCTTTATCCAGAAACCACACAAAATGGTGCGCAGGACTTGCAGTACGAAGCTCCAGAATTTGTTGCACACGACTTTGCATTGGCGAATATACGCCTTGTTGTCATAGACGCGACCTGGCGTAAAAGCCGCAAGATGCTGTACCTAAACCCCAGCCTGCAACAACTACCGCGCCTGAGCCTGCAAGACATGCCAGCTTCGCACTACCGCATACGCAAAGCCCACGCGCTTGATCAGTTATCAACACTGGAGGCAGCTTGTTATGCGCTGGTGCAGCTTGAGCAGGATGAGGAGAAATATCAACCGCTATTGCAAGCCTTTGATGGGTTTGTAGGGCAGCAGATGGAGTTTAAAAGTAAAAAACTTTCATGACTGACTAGCTGCTCTTCTTTGGTTTGCTATACCAAAGCGCATTCACAATAATCCAGCGGTCTTCAAATCTGCCCATGTGGAAATAATCGACAAACCACGGGGTTTCCAGGCGCACTGAGGCGGCTTTGTCTGTCACGTCGAGGACGGTACAGGTGCGGCTCCATTCTGCCTTTGGCGTTTTAAGTGCGCCTGCTTTGGTCAGGTTGACCAGTTCTTCTTTGGACATGCGTCGCAGACCCAGGCGTTCGTCTGGCGTGTCGCCGATCACGGCACGCTTCGCCAGGTCTGGATGTAGCGACCGGGCTACCCGTTTGGGATCTGCTTCCAGTTGGCCATCGATATAGTCGTAGCAAGTGGCTTCGATTGCTGCAATCGTGGCAGCATCTGCGGTGGATGGGGTTTGATTGGTGCCAGGGCTGGCGTAAAAGGTAGCTGCGACGAAAAGGCTCACAAGGGACATGGTTTTTGGCTCCTGATTAGGTGCAGCTTTTATAGTATTAATTAAGGGACGAAATAAAGAATGACATGTTTGATGACACTTTAGCAGTATTCAACTTGCCTGGCCCTTGCTTAAGCAAGCGCATCCATTTACCTTGACCCTGAATATTCATGTTGGTTCCTGGAAGTTGTTCGCATTGCTATCGTCAGTAAAAATCTTCACAGCCATAAAAAAGCCCCGCGAGAAGCGGGGCCAGTAGTATCAATTCAAGATCACATCAGCACATTGATGATCGCATTACCGATACCAATCAATGCTGCACCAGAGATCAGGCCAGCGCAGATAGGTTCACAGCCTTCTACCCAGAAGTCATAACCTTTGCTGCCAGGTGTGCTGTTCTTGCGACCCATCCACCAGAATATGGCTGCACCTATCCACATCGCCAGGCAAGACTCTGGTGGCAGGATGACGCCCAGGCCGATGGAAACAGCGGACAACGGGAAGCGGCCCTTGGTAAAGATGCGGGCAAGTTCGATGATGGTGGCGGCGACTGCTGCCACGATGATGCCGGTGATAGCAGAGGCTGGCAGGCTGCTGAAGCCTTTGGCGATCAGTTCGTCCACGCCTTTCCATTGCATCGCACCGGGGAATGCGAACTTGTCGGAGACGATAGTGGCGGTGGAACGTATGCCATCTGCATCAGGCGGCAGGAACAGCAGGAAGTACAAGGGAACGCAAGCCAGCGCGCCAGAGAAGATGCCGATGATATGGCCTATCGCTTGCTGCCTTGGTTTCGCACCTAGCATATAGCCAGGTTTGATGTCGGACAGCAGGTTGGAAGCATTCGATGCCACTTCTGCCGTCATGCCGGCAGGTATCAGGTTGTTGGCTGGGTTTGTGCTGTCGATGGCACCCATGCTGAACTGGGTGATCTTTGACAGTGTGCCTGTCGGTGTCCAGGATGTCAGTGCCATTGCATTGGCGCAGATAATGGTCAGGATGAATACCAGCGGCAGGGTGATGATGGACATCAGCCACGGCACGCCAAAGAATTCATGGGTGGTCCAGGCAGCCAGGATACTGAAGATGGGTATACCTATGTAAGAGACAATCAGTGGTACTTCAATATGATCGAGAACGGTGCTGGTCTGGTCAGGCACTTTCTTTTGTTCGGATTTTTTGAACAGGCTGGTGAACAGTTCAGGCTTGGCGGCCAGGCTGATGAAAGAAGCGACCACCATCATGGAAACCGCCCACCATAAGCCCCATTGATTGACGATCTCGGTACGCGAAATTGGCACCAGTTTGCCGCTAGGAGCTATACGCTCGACGATGTCGCCGCGCTGTATCATCCACGGTGCGAGGAAAACGAAATTGATGATGGTGCCCAGCAAAACGCTGCTGGCAACACGGATACCCATCAGGCCACCGACGCCCAGCATGGCAGCATCCAGGGTAAAGCGCAGACCAAGGGCACGGAAATCCGTGCCCAGGATTTTTGGGATCAGCATGTCATATTTGACGGCTGCAGTGTAATAGTAGTAATCGACACGTTCCTGAAAGTGCCAGGCTTCTGTCATGCCCGCCCATTTATCCATACGCAGGATTTTGAACTGGATGAACTTCATCCAGCCATCGCTGGTAATCATCTGGTAAATTGCTGTCCACATGGCTGTGAAAGCCATCAGGCGCGCCTTGTACATGCCGCTGGCAGCTTCGCCCGTATATACCGCATCCAGCACTACGCCACAGGCTCGGCCTTCAGGGAAGGGTAGTTGGTCTTCATTGATGAAGCGACGCTTCATCGGGAAGGCCACCAGTACACCCAGGATGGAGCAGATACTCATCCATACCACCAGGTGCCACCAGCTGACTACTGTACCGCTAATCAGCATATAGGCTGACAGCACGGTATTGAGTGGCATGGTCATGTAACCGGCAGCTGTCGCGATGGATTGCGTGCAGTTGTTTTCAAGGATGGTGAAATCCTTGGCGAGACCCAGGTTGGCGAGGATTTTGAAAATCGCAAAGGCCAGGATGACCGAGGTCAGGCCGACGCCAATGGTGATACCCGTCTTGGCACCAATGTATAAAGCGGTTGCCGATAATATGCCACCAAGCAAAAATCCTGTGAATGCCGAGCGTATGGTCAACTGTGCCATGTCTCCACGATAGATATTGGCAAACCACCACTCGTCCTTTTGGGCGCGGGTCCAGGTTCGTATTTGCTCTTCGCTTAATTGTTGCAGCGCCATATTTTCTCCAAAGCGGGTTGTCGTGCTTGAAATGATGCCCAGCCCCTTGATGCATATGCAAGCTTATTGCAAATATGAAACTCAGAGCCGGAAATATGAAAATTTTCTTTCAGGTGCGGCAGTATCCAAGCGACAGATGTTTTCTGTCAAGCACGGGAAAGAAAAAGTTTATATATTTGTTGCTGCTTGGGTAGAGAGCGAAGATTTGAAGCTTCTTTTGCTTGAGTCTGCGGGAAATTATTGGCCATTTAATCCGCTTTGCTGCAGGTCATATATTGATTGATACAAGCAACAAAAAACCCCGCAACTTGCGTTGCGGGGTTTTGAGCAATGTGACTCTCGGTTAGATCACTGAGAGTAGCAAGCAGCTATTACATCATGCCGCCCATACCACCCATACCGCCCATGCCACCCATATCGCCACCCATGCCGCCACCTGCTTTGTCGTCAGGCAATTCAGCAACCAGAGCATCAGTAGTCAGGATCAGGCCAGCAACAGACGCTGCATTTTGCAATGCAGAGCGAGTTACTTTAGCTGGGTCCAGGATACCCATTTCTATCATGTCGCCGTATGTGTCATTGGCAGCATTGAAGCCGTAGTTGCCTTTGCCATTGATGATGGCGTTAACAACAACACTAGGTTCGCCACCGGCGTTAGCAACGATTTCACGCAAAGGTGCTTCGATTGCTTTCAGAACCAGTTTGATACCGGCTTCCTGATCTGGATTGTCGCCTTTGATGTCGCCAGCAGCTTGACGTGCGCGCAGCAGGGCAACGCCACCGCCAGGAACAACGCCTTCTTCTACGGCAGCGCGAGTTGCGTGCAGAGCATCTTCAACGCGTGCTTTTTTCTCTTTCATTTCAACTTCAGTTGCAGCACCAACCTTGATCACAGCAACGCCGCCTGCCAGTTTGGCAACGCGTTCTTGCAGTTTTTCACGGTCGTAGTCAGAAGTTGCTTCTTCGATTTGCGCGCGGATTTGTTTAACGCGTGCTTCGATACCGACAGCCTGGCCAGCGCCATCGATAACGGTCGTGTTTTCTTTACCGATTTCGATACGTTTAGCTTGGCCCAGATCAGCCAGAGTTGCTTTTTCCAGTGTCAGGCCAACTTCTTCAGCAATCACTTGACCACCGGTCAGGATAGCGATGTCTTCCAGCATGGCTTTGCGACGGTCACCGAAGCCTGGCGCTTTAACAGCAGCAGTTTTCAGGATGCCACGGATGTTGTTCACAACCAGAGTTGCCAGCGCTTCACCATCGACATCTTCAGCGATGATCAGCAGTGGGCGGCCGGATTTTGCGACTTGTTCCAATACTGGCAGCAGGTCACGGATGTTCGAGATTTTTTTGTCGAACAACAGGATGAACGGGTTTTCCAGGATAACGGATTGTTTTTCTGGATTGTTGATGAAGTAGGGTGACAGGTAGCCACGGTCAAACTGCATACCTTCAACGATGTCGAGTTCGTTGTCCAGGGATTTGCCGTCTTCAACAGTGATCACGCCTTCTTTGCCGACTTTGTCCATTGCTTTGGCAATGATGTCGCCGATGTTTGCATCGGAGTTAGCAGAGATGGAACCAACTTGAGCGATTTCTTTGTTGGTTGTTGTTGGCTTGGACAGAGTTTTGATTTCAGCAACGATGGCGGTAACCGCTTTGTCGATACCGCGTTTCAAGTCAGTTGGGTTGAAGCCAGCTGCTACATACTTGAAACCTTCGCGAACGATGGCTTGTGCCAGAACTGTCGCAGTAGTTGTACCATCACCAGCGTTGTCAGAAGTGCGGGAAGCCACTTCTTTCACCAGTTGTGCACCCATGTTTTCCAGCTTGTCTTTCAGTTCGATTTCTTTAGCAACCGAGACACCGTCTTTGGTTACAGTAGGCGCGCCGAAAGAGCGTTCCAGAACTACGTTACGGCCTTTAGGGCCCAGGGTGACTTTAACTGCGTTCGCCAGGATGTTGACGCCATTGACGATTTTCGCACGTGCGTCATCACCAAAAATTACTTGTTTAGCTGCCATATTAATTCTCCGAATTCTTTAATTGATATCGTGGATGCCGATTACTTCTGTACGACCGCGAAGATATCTTCTTCACGCATCACCAGAACTTCGTTGCCGTCAACTTTGACAGCCTGGCCAGAATATTTACCGAACAAAACGCGGTCGCCGACTTTTACGTCCAGGGCGCGCACAGTACCGTTGTCCAGCAATTTGCCAGGACCAACAGCCAGCACTTCACCTTGATCTGGCTTTTCAGCAGCAGCGTCAGGCAGAACGATACCGGATGCGGTTTTTGTTTCTTGATCCAGGCGTTTCACGATCAGGCGATCATGCAGGGGACGAAGGTTCATACTAGCTCCTTTAAATTTGCGAGTAATTACTATTGGAATTCAATTAAGCTGGGGAAAGACTTTGTTAGCACTCTCTCCCAACGAGTGCTAAGTATATGGGCGAGGCATGGGCTTTTCAAGAGCTAAAAAAGAGCTAAATCAATATTTCTTTAATAATCAGTAGCTTAAGTATAATTTGCATGCGTGTTTTACGCGTTCTTTCCGACGGTTCAATAGATTTATTGACCTTTACAGGGGCGGGTAGTTTTTTTGGGGGGTAAAGAGATAATTTCACTAATGAGCTTTGTCAAACTAAATGCATGGTCTTTTTGATATTAACTGGTTTCGTGTTGCAAAGAAAAGCTTATTTGGCAGGTACGGCATCTTTAAGCCAGGCAATTTTTGATTTACCTGGCTTTTAGAACGCAATACGAGTTAGACAATAGTTAATCCCAGTGGGCTTGTCAGGGATACATATGCATCGTTGTACAAAAGCCAGACTGCATAATTTCCTGCTGCCAGGTTTGCGGTATCAAGTGTCAGGCTACCCTGAGTATTGCCTGCATATTGCCAGGTCAGTGAATTCACCTTGCCTGGCACTGCGGCGGCAGGGTACACACCTATCCAGTTTTTGGTGCTGACCTGGGTTTGCGGCACTGTATATGAGACGACAAAATTACTGCCGCTCGTTATGCGTGGGGTTGTCGTGCTCAGGCGGGCTACATTGTGGTTGCCCCCTATCAGCGGATCGGTGCGATTGTTGTTGCTATTATCGCTGGCTGCTTCCACATGGCCTGCAAGCCGACGCAAAAATTGGCTATCTGCATTGCTGGTGATGCTGAAATCGTACCAGCCAAAACTGTTAATCAATGGATATTCTAGTCGCAAGCTTTGCCCACCTGCCAGCGAGTAGGTGTTGGTCAGGCTTCCATAGGCATTGTCACTGATGGTGAAATTGCAGGGCTGGACATTATCAACGTTGGACAAAGTCAGCACCAGCTTACCGCTATAGTTATCGTGCACAGATTGGATTTCTGGCTTGATGAGAGAGCTAGTGCTGCCAGCCCATTCCCGCATGAAGCCATTGGGACCGTACGCGTTGAGATGATAGTTAGCGGTGCTCCAGCTCCAGGTTTCTTTTTGTATTTGCTTGCCTGCCTCGACGGTGTAATACCACGGGCCATCTGCCCGCACTTTTGAATACACGATAAAAGCTGCACCAGCGGTGCCTGCATTGCTGAAACCCACTTCCAGTTGCTTGCTGGTATTGAGCTTGGCCTGTGCTTCCAGCAGGTAAGGCAGGCGGCAGGCTGGGCGTGGACCTTGGGCTGCGGGATATGCTTCCTGCCGTGGCTGTACCTGGTTAACTGGTGGAACCGGGTAGGGTTTTCCATTGACAGGCACGTAGGCTGCTGTTTTGGGCACTGTCGCTGGCCAGCTCTGGTCTGGTGATTTGAAATCAAATGCGGAAGTCAAATCGCCACAGACAGTACGCCGCCATGGTGATATCAGCTTGCAGGTGACGGCTGCCCTGTCCTTGCCCAGGCCATGCACCAGCCACTCTTCGAGAAAGCGCAACTTGGAGGTGTGGTCAAAAACCTGGGAGCACACCTTGCCGCCCTTGCTCCAGGGGGAAATCACCAGCATGGGGACGCGCGGACCCAGACCAACTGGTTCAGTACCGTATTTTTCATACGCACCATTGTCGGCCAGAGTTGATCTCCCCATGGTTGCAGTAATCGGGGGATATGAGGGGGAACATGGTCGAAGAAGCCATCATTTTCGTCGTACATCAACAAAAACACGGTTTTGGCCCATACCTCTGGTTCTGCTACCAGGGCAGCAAGCAATCTTGCTGTCATGTTTTCACCTGCATTGGGGGAGTTGGGTGAATGCTCGGTGTAATCATTTGGCGCACATATCCAGGATACTTGCGGCAAGCGCTTGTTGCGCACGTCACTGGCAAAGGCGCTGACCAGGCCATCCCCCTTGCTGCCGCCCACACTGGCACCGGGTGCCATGCTGCGTGCTTTCTGGTACAGCGGCGAGCTGTAGCTTAATTTGCTGCCATCTGCATTCACGCGGAAATTCTTGAAATAGGCAAGGTAGTTATCGCCATAGTTATCCCATTCCTGGTACACCTTCCAGCTCACCTGATTGGCTTCCAGTACTTCGGCATAGGTTTGCCATTTGGGCGCGCTGGCTGTGACGGCGGGACTGAGGTTGTCATTGGCCGGATCGGCATTGTAATAACCCTTGGCATCAATGTTATACAGGCTGCCCATGGCGCTTAGCCAGCCTTGGCTGGTACCCGTCAGCGAATACATGCGGTTGGGATCGGTTGCACCAAAGATCGAGCAATGATAGGCATCGCAAATGGTGAACGCATCTGCAAGTGCATAATAAAAGGGCAGGTCACCACGGTCAAAATAACCCATGGTTTGCACGGTCTTTTGGCTGACCCAGGCATTCCAGCCTTGCCAGGTTTGTTGTGAGCCTTTCCATGAATGATTGGTACCCACGGACAGGGCGCTGGTATTCTTTGCATCGAAATGAAAAGGTAAAACACTGCCACCAGCGGGGTTGGGTTGCTGCCAGACTGGCGCGCCATTTGGCAGGCTGATGGCCCGTGGGTCTTCAAAGCCGCGGACGCCAGCGAGCGTTCCAAAATAATGATCAAAGGAGCGATTTTCCTGCATGAAAATCACTACATGGCCAACATCTGCCAGTGTGCCAGTGGCATTGTTCGCCGGTATGGCGAGAGCCTCCTGTATCAAACCAGGCAACATGGTGGCACCCGCGCTTGCGGCTGAAAATTGCAGAAACTTCCTCCGGCTGTCAGAAGTCATGGCTCATCCTTTTCTACTTAAGCATAGCGCTTTGTCAGTGTGCATACAGCAAGATAATATATTGCAAATATGTCCAAGATATGACAGTAATATTTTAAAAAATGCACACATCTTAATGCGGGGGGGTAGCCTGGCGACCTTATTATTTTGGTTATTTGACCAAAATAAACTTGTGATTTGGGTGTTGATGTATTAAGCTCTTAATATTGGTTGGTTGGCCAATATTAAGGTTTGACATGAACACTGTTTTTATTCCTGCTCCTGACAAAGCCAGACATCCCCGCATTGTATTAATGGCTGGTGGCATGGGCTGCGGCAAATCCAGTGCTGCGGCTGCTTTTTTCAAGCTGGGCGTGCCGGTGATTGATGCAGGCCTGGTGGCGCGCGCAATACACCAGGATAGCCAGCACCCGGTAATGTCCGAAATCGCAATGTTATTGCCGCACTTATTGACAGAAGCTGGCCGTCTGCGACGCGGCATTTTGCGTACCGTTCTGGTCAGTGATGCCCATGCGAACCGCTGTTTGCGGAATTTGCTGCAGCCATATGTATTGCAGGCCATGTGGCAATGGACTTTGCAGCAAACAGCCACCTATGTCATTTGGGAATCGGCATTGCTGCCTGATGAAGTTGATGGCTTCGTGTACGATAGCGTCTTGCTACTGCAGGCGGATGAAGAAACACGCCTGCAGCGCGTATGTCATCGTAATCCTGACTGGACTGAAGCGGAAATCAAGCAAGTTTTCAGTATGCAGGCAAAGGAATATGCTGTGCGGAGACAAGCCTGTGACCAGATAGTCAATCAGGGTAGTATCGCAGAGCTGGAACAAGAAGTCTTGCAGCAACACCTCACTTATATGTCGTACTGGAACTTACAATGAAAAAAATCGCTTTCTCCGGCACCCTTGATCCCATCACCAATGGTCATTTGTGGGTTATACAGGAAGCCAGGGCATTGGCGGATGAAGTCGTCGTGTTCATTTCTGAAAACCCTGTTAAGAAGCCACAGTTTTCTGCTCTGGAGCGCAAGGACATCATTGAGCGTAGTGTGGCTGAGTGTGGCTGGGACAATGTCAGCGTCGTCATTGTCAAGGGTGATTACACTGCACGTGCTGCCAAGCGCCACGGCATTGAGTATCTGGTGCGCGGCATACGCAATACCTCTGACTTCGATTATGAAAACCTGATACAGCAAACCAATGTCGATGTGCTTGACGGAGCCAAGACTATCTTCGTCATGCCGCCACGTGACCTTGGGTCGGTCAGTTCCAGTTTCGTGCGTGCCTTGCAAGGGCCAGTAGGCTGGCACTGGACAGAAAAAAAATTCATGCCCATGCCAGCCTATATCGCCTGGATCAAGAGCTGGTTGCGCACTGACTGGCAAAAACTATGGGAAACTGAAACTGACATTGACAGCAGCAAACTTGTCCACTGGTTTGATTACCTCACAGGTGAAGAAGCTTATGGTGCCGCGCGTCGGCCTTATCATAATCTTGATCACCTGGTGCATGGCCTCAGTGAAATTTCTGCCTGGGCAAGCAATACAGGAGCCAGCAATTCGGATGTGGCGATACTGAAAAAAGCTTTTTGGTTCCATGATGCCGTGTATGGTGGTAAGTCTGCAGATCTGTCGAATGAAGAGCAGAGTGCGCGCATGTGGCTGGAGGCTGGTTTGGGGTCACAACATCAGCAGGAAGTGGCTGACCTGATTCGGGTGACTGATCACTTCCAGAGCGCCATGCTGGTGCATCCACTGAAGGATGCAATGCTCAGTGTAGATCTGGCTATCCTGGGGCAGGCGGTCGATACCTACGAGGCTTACGCAGCCGCAGTGAGAATAGAATATAACGAAGTTGATGATGCAGCTTATCGTGCAGGGCGGGGCAGGGTCCTGGATTATTTTCAGGGACTTGCAGAGAGTGGTCACTTGTTTGCAGATCCATGGTTTGCTGATTTGTATACCAGCCAGGCTCTCATCAATATCAAACGTGAAAAAGCGCAATCGCAAGTGTTGACTGGAAAATAATTCATCTTGCTAAAGTCCTGACTTCGCTCATCAGCATAAATGTGAGTTTTTGTGAATGAGCAACTTTTTTCCCTGAAAACCGCCAAAATAGAGCCTGAATAAAAACCTGCGCTGCTTGCAAATCTTTGTATTTTAAAGCGGGCGGGGACTTGTGCGATCTGTGTTGTTCACTACGGCATGATCGAATGCCCGGAGGCGGATATGTGGATTTGTCGTGTGATATTAAGCTTGCTGGCAGGCTGTTTCCTGCTCGTGCCTGCAACTGTGATGGCCATGGCTGTTACCTTTCTCAACCCGGGGAAGTCGGACGAAATTTATTGGGCCACCGCCAGTAATTGCATGATGACTGCGGCGCGGAATTTGGGCGTGCAACTGGAAATCATCTATGTCGAGCGCGATCACTTAAAAACCCTGGAACTGGCAAGACAAATTGCAGCGCGCCCTCTGCACAGTAGACCAGACTATGTGATTCTTTCGAATGACTATGCCGTAGGTGTCGAAGCCATGCGGATACTTGATGGTGCCCATATCAAAACCTTTTTTGCCTATAGCGGCTTTAGTGATGCTGGCGAGCGTGAAAAAGTCGGTATCCCCAGACAAATCTACAAAGGTTGGCTCGGCGGGCTGGAGCCGCATGCGGAAGACGCAGGATATTTGACCGCACGCGCCCTGATACAGCGCGGCAGGGCCGAAAAACTCATGCATAGTGACGGAAAATTGCATATGCTGGCGATAGCGGGCGACAGATCCACGACCACTTCTTATAAACGTAATGAGGGCATGCGCCGCGCGGTCGCTGAGGCAAAAAATGTGGTGATTGATCAGGTCATTTATGGCGACTGGAGTCGAGCCAAGGCACAAGAGCAAAGTGTCTGGCTGTATCAGCGCTATCCACATACCCGGCTGGTCTGGGCAGGAAATGACTTGATGGCCTTTGGTGCCATGGAAAGCTGGCGCGCCCGTGGTGGCAAGCCAGGGCGCGATGCGTACTTCAGTGGTATCAATACTTCATCCGAAGCTTTTACGGCACTGGAGTCAGGCAGCCTGAGTGCGCTGGCGGGCGGTCATTTCATTACCGGCGCATTCAGCCTGGTGATGCTGTATGACTATCATCACGGCAGGGATTTTGCTGACGAAGGTCTGGAGCTGGACAGGTCCATGTTCATCTTGTTCACGCGAGAAGAAACCCGACGCTTCCAGCATTTATTTGGTGCGCAGAATTTTGACAGGCTTGATTTCAGGAAATTCAGTAAAGTCCTCAATCCTGCCATCAAAAATTATGATTTCAGCTTCCGTCAAATATTGAACCAGGCAGACTTGCGCAAATGAGCCATCCACCTTTGCAACCTATTGCCAGTTTATTGATACGCCGTGTCTTCAAATGGGTCATTTTGTGCGTGGTTTGCATTAGCAGCTTGCAAGCATGGCTGAACTACCGTGCCATAGAAACAAACTTCAATATGGCAGTCGCTGATGTCGCCCGTGCTAACCTGCCATTGCTGTCGGTCGCGATCTGGGACATAGAGCCGCAAACCATACAAAAGCAAATTGCCCAGATCTTGAAAAACCCCAGCATTGCCTATGTCGCCATCACGGCCAGTACCGGGCAACAGTTTACCGGGGGTGATATCAATCGTGTCGCCAGTGGGCAGCATATGGTGTTTGAGATACCTGCACCGGCAGATGCCAGCACCTCTGTCGGTAAAGTTGAACTTGTGGTGGACCAGACGGTCTTGCGCAAAGAGTTGTTGCGCAGCTTTATCATCATCATCATTGAAGTTGTGATTTTGTCTGTATTCATCTTTGTGGCCGTAGTAGCGATCTTGCGACGCGACCTGGAAAAGCCCATGCGCCAACTGGCCGATTTTGTCAAAAACCTGCAAGCCAATCAACTGTCGACCAAGCTGGAATTGAAACGCATACCAGAAAACGGTTATAACGAAATCGACCTGGTTGTCGACGGGTTTCGTACCATGCAAGACAGTTTGCAAAAGCATATCGCCAACCAGGATGCCCTGGTGGCAGAAAGAACCAGCCAGCTTGAAGCAGCCATGCAAAGCCTGAAGCAATTATCCATCACCGATGGTTTGACCAGTTGTTATAACCGTCTGTTATTCAATGAGCGCATGCCGGCAGAAATACAAAGAGCTGTGCGCTACCAACGCCAATTGTCACTGGTGTTTTGCGATATTGATTTTTTCAAGCGAATCAATGATGAACACGGCCATGCCGCAGGTGACCAGGTATTGCTGACTTTTGCTCAAAGTCTGGCAAAAGAACTGCGTGTCGATGTGGACTGGGTGGTTCGTTATGGCGGTGAGGAGTTCATCATGGTGTTGCCCGAGACGAAACTGATCGCCGCGCTGGAGGTCGCAGAGAGAATACGTCGGCAAGTAGAGCGGCATCTGTTTATTCGCATGCCTGATGGGAAGGTATTGCGCGTCACCGCCAGTTTTGGCGTTTCCGAATTGCTGGCAACTGATACGGTGGAAAGCCTGGTTCACCGTGCTGATAAATGGCTGTATTCTGCCAAGTCGAATGGTCGCAATCAGGTGCAGCCGATTGATCATTTAATTAGCGCGCCAGCGGAATAAATTGTAGCAAACTGCTTCTTGCTTGCCTGACCAGGGTATTTGTCAGGCGTGCCAGCCTGGGTGTTTGCACTTTCCAGTGGTGCCAGTAAAGTGCCACATCTACAGGGTGATCTGGCATCAGCCTGACAAGCTTGTCCTGCTCCAGATTTTTCAGCATCACATCTGGGATGACACCCCAGCCCAAACCTAGCAGAATGGCGCGGTTATACGGCGTCGTCGCGGGCACATAATGGGTGGGGTAGGCGTTTTCCTGCAGACCAAAATGCTCCAGCAGAATCTGGGCCTGTAGTTTGTCTTTGCGATTGAAGGTCAGCACTGGTGCAAGCCGTGCTGCTTCGCGTGTCATGCCTTGCGGGAGCCAGCGCTGGCAATAAGCGTCGCTGGCAACCAGGTGGTAACGCATGATGCCCAATGGTACAGCCTGGCAACCGCGCATGGCTTGCGATTCTGCCGATATGCAACCCAATACCATGCCACTTTCCAGCAAGTCATGGGTATGGTCCTGATCATCGATAGCGACATCCAGCAAAATGTTTTCTGCGATGAGGAACTCAGCCAGGGCAGGTAGTAGCCAGCTATCCAGACTATCGGCATTGACGCCAAGCGCAATGCTGATAGCTGCACTTTGCTGGCCAGCAAATTCACTTTGTAAATCCTGTTCCAGTTCTGCCACGCGGCGCAAGTGCTGAACCAGCTTTTGCCCGGCAGCGGTGGCGCGGCAGGGGCGGCTGCGGATCAGCAGGGTATTGCCCAATTCCATTTCCAGGGCCTTGATCCGCTGGGAAATCGCAGAACTGGTCAGGTTCAGGGCTTGCGCAGCTTGTTCCAGACTGCCATGATCAATGACGCTGAGAAAGGCTTCGCACTGGCGGCTGTCTAGTCTTGTTTGCATGCTTTATTCGAAGGCGTTGGTGATTTTTGCTTAAGACCCCTCAACACAGAGGCACAGAGTGATCCAAAGAATTAATTCTTAAATTAAGAAAATTTAATGAAATCGTAAATATTTTAAATTTACTTCATATTAAGCCATTTCTTGTCCAAACTGCCTACATCAACAAACGGGAGACAGATGATGTTGGCTTTTATACTCAAGGGAATGGGCATGAGTGCGGGTTTGATCATGGCGATTGGTTCGCAAAATGCGCATGTCTTGCGCATGGGTTTGCGTAAGCAGCATGTAGGTTTGACGGTGATGATTTGTATCGTTTGTGAAGCGCTGCTGATCTCAGCGGGGGTGGCGGGTATAGGTGGCTTGATCAATAGTCAACCAGTCTTGCTGGCTTTGGCACGCTGGGGAGGGGCTGCATTCTTGATATGGTATGGCGTGAGGTCCTTGCGGGCAGCTTCCAGCAAGCAAAGCCTGGTCGCTGAGGACGGGGAGTTGAGCATGACGGCAGGTAAAGCGGCTTTGGCAGTGCTGGGCGTGACCTTGCTTAATCCTCATGTGTATCTCGACACCGTGGTCTTGCTCGGTGCCATTGGTGGCCAGCAACCGGGTGATGGCAAGTACTGGTTTGCCGTCGGTGCCGTCCTGAATGCCATCATCTGGTATCTGGCACTGGGCTTTGGTGCGCGCTTGCTGGCCCCGGTGTTTGCCAAACCTGTGGCATGGCGGGTGCTGGACAGCTTGATAGGCGTGGTGATGCTATTGCTGGCACTGAATTTACTGCTGGCTTAGTCTTGTTTGAGCTGCTCGTTTGTTGAAAGCCCTGTTTTGTGATAACTTCAGCGCATGAAAAAATTCTGGCGTCTTTTTATTGCTTGCCTGTTACTGGTACTGCTGCCCCTGCAGGGCTTTGCTGTCGCCAGTAAATTGGCATGCGCCATGGATATACCTGTTCAGCCTGGTATGTCAGTTGCCAGCGACAATGAGCATTGCCAGCCAGCCGCCAAAGCTGGTGGTGCTGGCACCGAAGCCGAAAAAGGCAAGATTGGCGATCATTGTAAATCTTCTTCCCCCTGTTGTATGGGCATGGCCTTGATGCCTGCTATCCAGATTTCTGCCTTTGTTCCCGTGCACGATGATGCCCAGGTGCTGCCAGTTTTGCTGCCAGCATCGGTGCCTGTGCGCATGCTGGAACGTCCTCCTAAAGCTGTTCTCGCCTGAATCGGCTTAGATTTGTAAGTTGGGCCGGGCTCAGCCTACGACAATTGCACGCATCCCCCAACTTTGCGGAAAAACAATTTCTTAACGCGAGGACTCATGTCGCACATACATTACCGATATCTGCTGCCAGCATTGCTGGTGTTGACTGGTTGCGCCAGTTTTGATATTGACCAAAGTACCCAAAAAATCAATCAGCAATACCCAGCTTATACCCAGGGTAAACTTGCCCTGGCGAGCATGCCAGCCCAACAAAAAGACATGCAAGACAAAGCTGCTGTCTTGTTGAGAGAACCGTTAGCGCAAGATGTCGCAGTGCAAATTGCTTTGCTGAATAGTTCGGCCCTGCAAGCTATGCTGGCGCAACACCAGGCAGCAGGCGCAATGGCGGCCCAGAGTGGCCGTATCGCCAATCCGCTCTTTAGCTTTGAACGCAATCGTCAATCCGGTGAACTGGAAATTGGCCGTTTGCTCAGTGTTGGCCTGCTTGATTTACTGAGCCTGCCACAAAGGCAAAGCATGGCACAGCACAGTCTGGCACAGGCACAAACACAGCTTAGCCTGGATGTCATTGACCGTGTCAGCCAGGTGCGCGTAGCCTGGGTCAAGGCAGTTGCGGCGCAACAGAGCCTGGAATACGCCAGACAAGTTGGCGAAGCCGCCGATGCCAGTGCCATTTTGGCGGAGCGCATGCTCAAGGCGGGTAACTTCAATAACTTGCAGGCAGCACGCCAGCAAGCTTTCAAGGCTGATGCCGTGGCCCAGCTCAGCTTTGCCCGTCATAACAGCCTGGCTACCCGTGAAGACCTGGTGCGTTTGCTGGGTCTGGATGATGAACAGGAAAAAGCCCTCAAGTTACCTGAGCGCCTGCCTGATTTGCCCACCACGCCAGTGACGGCAGAAGCGATGGGCCCGCAAGCAACAAGAAACCGCCTCGATATCCAACTGGCAAAGCAGGAACTGGATGCTGCTGCAGCACGTCAGGGTTTGACTTGGTTTAGTAGTTTGACAGACATAGAGCTAGGTATCCGGCGCGATACCAACTTTGATGCGGCAGGACACAGCGACATCAAGCGCGGTGTCGAAGTCAGTCTCAGATTGCCCTTGTTTGACTGGGGTGATGCACAAAGAACAGCCATGAACGCCAATACTCTGGTAGCAAGTTATCGTCTGCAAACTACGGTGAATAATGCTGGCTCGCACTTGCGCGTCAGTTATTCTGCCTATCGCAGCATGTACGACATCGCCAGACAATACCGCGACGAAATTCTGCCACTGCGCAAACGCATCTCGGCAGAAAACCAGTTGCGTTACAACGGCATGTTTATCAGCGTGTTTGAATTGCTGGCTGACAGCCGTGAACAAATCAATAGCGTGTTGGCAGCCATCAACGCAGAACAACAATTCTGGCTGGCAGACGCGGCCTTGCAGGCTGAACTCTTGGGTCGCCCATCAGCAAGCAATCTGAATCCCGTCAAATCCAGTGCCCCGGCAGAAGCAGCGCATTGATCACAGATCAGCGAAGGAAATATCATGAGTACAAGAAGAGATTTTTTTAAATTGGCAAGCATCGCTGGCGGTGCCCTGGCAGCCAGCAGTGTCAGCAAGGTCGCACTGGCAGCCTTACCGGAAACTGTGACGCAAACCAGTCCTGACACCATGCCGCCGTTGCAACCCAAAACGGGCCGCCCGTATAATCCAGTCGTGACCCTGAATGGCTGGACTTTGCCATGGCGCATGAATAATGGCGTCAAGGAATTTCACCTGGTGGCAGAACCTGTGGTGCGTGAAATGGCCCCCGGCATGAAAGCACATCTATGGGGATATAACGGGCAAAGTCCGGGGCCGACGATAGAAGTGGTGGAGGGGGATAGGGTACGCATCTTCGTCACCAACCGCTTGCCAGAACACACCAGCGTGCACTGGCATGGCCAGCGCCTGCCAAATGGCATGGATGGCGTTTCTGGTCTCACACAGCCATCAATACAGCCAGGTAAAACCTTTGTCTATGAATTCATGGCACGCCGCCCCGGTACTTTCATGTATCACCCGCATGCAGATGAAATGACGCAAATGGCCATTGGCATGATGGGTTCCTGGATTACCCATCCAAAAAACAAGCACCCGCAGATCGAAGAAGTGGACAGGGACTTTATCTTTTTACTCAATGCCTATGACATAGAACCTGGCGCCTTCAAGCCGAACATCATGACCATGACAGATTTCAACCTGTGGTCATGGAATAGCCGTATCTTCCCCGGCATTGACACTCTGAATGTGCGCAAGAATGACCGGGTCAGGATACGCATAGGCAATTTGACGATGACCAATCACCCCATCCATATCCACGGCCATGAATTCACAGTGACAGGCACAGATGGCGGGCCGGTGCCAAGGGCAGCACGCTGGCCGGAAGTGACTACGGACGTGGCGGTGGGTCAGATGCGGCAAATAGAATTTGTGGCAGATGAAGAAGGCGACTGGGCCTTCCATTGCCACAAGAGCCATCACACCATGAATGCCATGGGTCATAATGTGCCGTCGATGATAGGTGTCGATCACAAGGATGTCGCAGACAAGATCAACAAACTGATTCCTTCCTACATGACCATGGGAGACAAGGGTATGGCGGACATGGGGGCAATGGAAATGCCGCTACCGGACAACACCATTCCCATGATGACAGGTGAGGGGCCATTTGGCGGTCTGGAGATGGGCGGTATGTTCAGCGTGGTCAAAGTGCGCAAGGGCCAGAAGCCGGGTGACTATAAAGACCCAGGCTGGTATCAGCATCCCAAGGGGACAGTTGCCTATGAGTATGGTGGCCCTGTCAGTGACGCACCGCGCCAGCCTCCTGACGTCCACACCAGGATGGGGCATGCACAGCCAGAACTAGAGGTGCAGGTCAGAAAGCCGCAAGCACATGGCAGCCATTGAGATAATCGGCATGTAGGAACCGGAAAGAGTCATTTGTGTAAGCTGTTCCTCAAAACAAAAGCGGAGCAAATGGCTCCGCTTTTGGTTGGGTTTTAGTTGATCTTGATCGGGACGTTGGCTGTGGCTTTTCTGCCGAGATTGTCCGTGACCGTAATCACCAAGGTATAGCTCCCTCTAATCGGGCTTGCCCAATTGGTAGTAATGATCAACCCACCCATTGAGAACCCCAGGCCCAAGGGCGCGCCAGTGATGGAGATAGAAACAGATGCCGCGCCAGGTGCACTGATGTTGATAGAACCTGTCAAGGCCTTGCCAGCAGTACCTGTCATTGCTGGCGCGTTGATACTTAAACCCGATGCGATGACATTGAAGCTGATGACGGCCTGGCCGCTCAAGCCTGTTTTACTGTCTTTTGCGATCAGGGTGACGGCGTAGTTCCCCGCAACAGGGCTGGTCCAGGTGATGACACCGCCTGCACTGATCGCCATGCCGGCAGGTGCGCCTGTCAGGGTATAAGTGACCGCGTTCGACGCCTTGACGACAACGGTGTACGATAAGGCCGTGCCAACCATGCCATTGACTGTTGCTGCTGTAACGACGGGAGCAGGTTGCTGTGCAATGACCACGGTGTAGACCGCTTTTCCAGTCAGGGCAGTTTTGCTGTCGGTTGCATTCACCGTGACTGAATAAGTCCCAATGACAGGCGATGGCCAGCTTACGGTACCGTTTGTGCCGATAGTCATGCCAGACGGTGCACCGGTGAGCTTGTAAGTCATGGTGTTGCTGGAAGTGGCAGTCACATTAAAACTCAGGGCAGTAGCGGCCACTCCGTTGATGGTGGCTGCGGTTACGACTGGTGGTGTAGCTGCGGCAACGACGACGGTGTACACAGCTTTGCTGCTCAATCCAGCTTTTGCGTCCGTTGCGGTTGCCGTAACTGAATAGGTTCCCGCAACTGGGGTTGGCCATGAAACAGCACCAGCAGTTGTCGCTGTCATCCCGCTTGGGGCGCCGCTGATACTGTAGGTCAAAGGATTGGTCGAAGTTGCCGTGATGTTGAATGACAATGCCGTACCGACCTTACCATTAATCGTGGTCGCTGTAATGGCTGGCGGGATTGGTGCAGCGATGATGACAGTGTAAGTGCCTTTGCCACTCAGGCCAGTCTTTGCATCCAGGGCAGTGACAACGAAGGTGTAGGTGCCTGCAACTGGTGTGGCCCAGCTGACGATGCCGCTGCTATTAATGCTCATTCCAGCGGGATTGCCACTCAATGTGTAAGTGAGGGGATTACTTGCCGTAGCCGATACGGTAAAGCTCAACGCAGTGCCTACTTGCCCACTGATACTGGCTGACGTTATGGTGGGGGCAGTTGCGACTACCGTGCCGCCGAGTGTGCTTATCAAGCTGCTGACGTTCGGTGTGCCGAGGCCAGTTTGCTGATCATGTCCCGTTTTTGCAGTGCAGCTTGCGCACGTACCGTTACTGCCCTTGGCGATGTCTGCAAAGCTGCTGGCGTAGGTGCCTGGCGTCGTCGCAATCTTGTTATACAGGACAGCATGCGGTGCGCCCATCATTGGTTTTCCTGCCTGTGCCAGCGTTGCGTTGGCAATGGCGATAACCCCGGCCCATTGCGGTGTAGCCAGACTGGTACCACCCGCGCTGACCCAGTTAACAGTGCTACTGCCTGGTGTCATGACGGCCACATACTGACCAGTGTTAGGATCAGCATTCATGGCGACATCAGCGACAGTCCTGCGTGTTGGTGTTCCCAGTCCAGGTACTGTATTGTTTTGATAGCTTGGTGCTGCGGTATAGGCGCTCACACCACCACCAGTGTTGGACCAGGCCACTTCGCTGCGAGTAGTGCCGGAGTAGGTCAGGCTGGTGCCGCCAACAGCGACGACATTGGGAGAAACAGCTGGCCATTCCACTGCAGGGCCATTGTCACCGGTAGCTGCCAGGTAGGTCATTTTGGGAGTGGTGAAGGCGCTTTCGACACCCGCAGTCCAGCTACCTTCGCCAGCACCAAAACTCATGGAAACGACTCCTGGGCCCATGGCATTGGCCAATTTGATGCCACCCACCATGTTGTTCATGGACGCGTCCGCCGCCTCGATCAAGATAATGCGTGCCAGTGGCGCTGTTGCGTGAGCCCATTGCACGTCAAGTGCAATTTCAGTTGCCCAGCCAGAATCATAGGCTGGAGCAGTGCTGGTCATGCCGCCAGCACTTGTACTATAAACGACCGAGAACTCACAGCCACTGCCTGACGCGGCAACGAGCGGCAATGTAGTCGTGGCAGGGATGCTTTTTACTGTGCATGCGGGCAGGCCAAATTTTTGATTGAATGCATTGAGCTCTGCGACGATATTCGGATCATGATTGGCATTGACAATATAGATTGTCTGGCCGGCACCTAGCTGCGCAGCTTGACTGGCAGTCAGACCGCTGGTACTGGCAGGTAAAGTTGGTAGCGCATAGGCTGCGCGTATTTGTGCTGGCGTGTAAGTGGATACAACACCCGCGCCAGCCATAGGCTGCACGTTGTCGCCAGCAGGAGGAGGTGCCAGTAAGTCACGAGGCATGGAGCGAATTGTGCTCACCGTCAGACCGCGCCCGCGAACGCCCAGCATGTCGCGAGGAATAGACTGACGTGCTACAGGCAGACCAGCGGATCGGCTATTGTCGTTGACGTCGACATCTGCTGGCGCATCAAGTAGAACAGGAGCAAGGTGAAACGTATGCTGGGTAGATTGCGCGCCCACGTCTACCGGCAAGACAGGCAGCGTTGCATCCAGCGTTGTCATACCAGTGGCAACTTCCGCTGGTGGCAGGGCGACAGTTGCGCTGTTGACTTGTGGGTTGTCACCGCCGCATGCAGAAAGGATACTTGCACTGACCAGGACACTCATCCAGGTCAGGGGCTTAAGAGATTTGCTAGATATTTTGTTTTCGATGATCACGAATGCACTCCGATATGAGCAGAGGGCGGTGATACAACGTTTAATGGTATGAGCTGTCAAAAACCAATCGAGCAGATACCATCACCGGCAACCCCGCTACCATGACGCTGTCGCGCTTTAGGTCGGTGGCTTTGCGTCCCCGCTTTTCAACGGGTTTGCCCTCAAGTTTTGGAAAATAAAGAATACAGATTCAGGGTAAGAATATTCTGCTCAAAAATAAAGCAGAAAAATGTCAAGGATTGTTGAAACAATGCAGTGAAAACAAGCTTCGATTTCGCTTTGATAACAGAACCGAATGAAAGTTGTTTTGTAGACTTTTGATTAAAGCAAGAGTGTTAATTTGTAAAATCATTTCCCTTGTTTTTTCTCCTCTGGCAGCATGAGGGCACTTAAGGCGATGTTCTATCCGCCCTTTTTATTTGAAAAAAGTAAACGATATATGAAAATATGTCTTAAAAAATTACGCCTGAGTTTTCCGCTTGTCCTGGCACTGATTGGTACAAATTCACTTGCGGCAAAAATCAGCCTGGATGATTGCGACCTGATCACCGCCAAACCCTTGCGCGCTGATTTTCAGAACTGGTTGAACAAGAACCGCAAGCTGGCAAATGAAGGGAATGTTGAAGCATTGACCATGGTTGCTGCCGAAGCGAATAATCGTCTCGCATGTCTGGAAGAAAAGATCACAGAAAATTCAGGTTGGTCGATGACCATGAGCAGTGCTGAAGGTACGAGCGAGACGACGTCTAATCCTGGTATTCCGAATATCAAAAAGAATGCTGATGCCTATGCTGCATTGAAGGACGCCGTTAAATATACCCATCTGGCCGGTGCGACTGACCCGGCTTACCGTGGCATGTCAGCACAATTGGTATTGCGTTATCAAGCAACCCTGCCAGAAGCGCTGGAAACTGCCTATGAAGACGTGGCTGGTGCCAATCAGCTTGAGTGTGTACTCAAGCGTAAATTTAGCAAGCGTGACGCCCAATTTGCCTGCTCATCTCACAGAACCACGTTGGCGCAATTGATAACTAAGATTCCGGCAGAGCGTCGCGCAGCACTGGATCAGAAAGCACATCAATGGGCTGCGAATTTTCCGGTCAAGTGATTCCTCAAAGGCGCATTTCATTTCGAGAAACTACACATCGTGTTGATGCAGTTGACCATTCATGACTTTGAAAAATATCAGAAGCTTGCCCTAGGACCGGATTGCACATTGGTATGGCCGTGGCGATGTCTTGCCTAAGTTAATCAACGATTTGGGTAATGAAAACCATGCATGGGCTGTGCGGGAGCTAGAGCGCAATCTTGAGCATCAGGATGGTTTGAATCAAGCAACGCCATTCGCCGTGTTTTTTATCGTGAAGATGCTGAAAGAAAATGCCGTGCGGGACCAATTAACAGTGTGGGGAATATTGCGTAAATTTGACGAAGCGGCAGCTTTTCAAATGCGCAGCGATAAGACTGTTCCTGTATTGCTAGACTGGGATCAATTGCTGGATGAGCGTAGACTTTTACCCGTTTATATTGATGAATACAACGATGAAATTTTTTGGGGGAATGGAACCCAACGTTTGAAGAGTGGCATTCATGGTATGCACGCACATGACAAATAATCCGAAGCGCATACCCTGATTTTCCTGAGAATAAGGTGTCCGACAATATGTAAAGATATGCCAGGTACGGTCATTGTGTTGGCTAACGTACAGACCGCTTAAGACTAAGTCTTCAGAATGTTTGCAAATGAAGTTACCAGATGCGCTGCATGAACGTTATGGATGATAAACACGGTAAGTAATTCTCGGAGCGAGTATCAAAAGGGGTATGTAATGAAAACCATGACAGTCAGTAAAATATTGTTGGCAGGTGCTGCTTGTGCTTCAGTATTCATAACGAATCTGACACAGGCACAGGATATTGGCGTCTCCGTGCAATTTGGACAGCCAGGATTTTATGGTCATGTGGATATAGGAAACTTCCCGCAACCAAGTGTAATTTACCGTGAACCGCGCATCGTAAAAAGGGGAAATGTAGTACGGCCACCTATGTATTTAGTGGTGCCACCAGGTCACAGGAACAAATGGGGCAAAAGCTGCTACCGTTACGATGCCTGTGATCGTCAGGTGTACTTTGTTCAAGAGAGCTGGTACAACACGCAGGTAGTGCCGCGTTGTCGCGATGGCTATTATCGTGAACACGAGTATGACAGGCGCGACGATGGGCGGGGGCGCGGTAATGAAAGAGGTCGCGAGTGGAATCATGGTCGCGGAAATGGTCATGGGCGGGGTCATGGCAGAGACTGATGGCGGCACCGCATCCTGTTCCGATTAGCCCCTGACCTGCGACTTGACTCCTTATTCTAAGGCAGATATTTACAAGCAACTTTATTGTGTTAACTGAAGTTAGCAGAACACTGCGTATCCAGTCGCCTTCGATCACGCGTTGGCGCTTTCTCTCAAGATTGTTGTGTTGTCGAGTTTGTTTTTCCAGGCAAGAGTTGCCCATTGCCAGAACTCTTCCATGTTGCTGAAACTTGCTGGCGGATATAAAGCCAAAAACTGAGCTGCTGGTATCAATGCCTCATGCAAAATATCATTGTCACCGCGATCAAATGCCAGTGCCCCAGTTTGCTTGGACAGTTTTTCTCCATCTGCATTGGTGACCACAGGTACATGCAAGTAAACTGGCGTTGGCAAACCAAGCAAAGTTTGCAGACAGATTTGGCGCGCTGTGGAATCGATCAAATCGGCACCGCGCACGACGTGGCTTATGCGTTGGCCAGCATCATCAACCACCACTGCAAGCTGATAGGCCCAAAACCCGTCGGCACGCTTTAGTACAAAATCACCTACCTCCCTAGCAACATTTTGTGTTTGCCTGCCGACTAGACGGTCATGAAATTCATAAGTGCAATCTGGCACGCGCAGACGCCATGCCCTGGCTAATTTGCCATGGGCAAGTCCATATCGACAGGTGCCAGGGTATATCTGGCTGGCCGCTTCACCCAGACGCAGGCGAGAATCAGCGATTTCCTTGCGTGAACAGGCGCAGGGGTAGAGATTGCCTCCCAGTTTCTTCAGCGCAGCTTCATACAGATGCTGGCGCTGGCTTTGCCAGGTGATGTCGCCATCCCAGTGCATGCAGCAACGTTGCAGCGAGTGGATGATATGCTGGCCTGCTCCTTTGACATTGCGGTCAAAATCCAGGTCTTCCATGCGTAGCAGCCATAGCCCGTCATGGGCTTTTGCATCGAGATAGCTGGCCATGGCAGCGACCAGTGAGCCCATGTGCAAGGGGCCGGTTGGTGAAGGGGCGAAACGTCCTGTATATGTTTGCGTCATCGTTTCTGTTGGCATGGACATTCTTCAATTTCCTATCAACATGCGTTGTACTACAGGGTCTTGCAATTTTTGTAAAAACCACAGCAATGCCTTGCCCTTGTTGGCATTGCGCCAGACCAGGCGGTTGTCTTCTGGCGGGCGGTTGGCGCTGGTCTTCTTTTCTATCAGCGCGCCGCTGCGCAGGTGTGGCAAAGCCAGGCGACGTGGCAAATGGCCGCATCCCAGGCACGCCAGTTGCGCTGCCAGCTTGGCATGCATGGTAGGCACGGTCAGGGTGTCTTGCCCGCTTAGCAAGCCTGCCGTCATTGAGGGCAGCGTCAGGCCAGTATCACCGATAGCGATCGCCCTGTACGCTTGCAAAATCGCCGGTGTCAGCGGTTCTTCAGCTTGTGCCAGTGGATGTTGCGGTGCCACCGCAAACACCCATTCCACGCTGCCCAGCAAACGGGTCTGGAACTCGCCCTGCATGCGTATCGCATCTGGTCCGTAATAGGCGGCACCTATAGCCAGGTCGGCACGGCCAGATACCATGGTTTCCCAGACCCCAGACAAAATCTCTTGGCTGATACGGATACGCGTACCACAAGCCTGTTGTTCAAATTCCTTGATCAAGGGGATGATATCCTCGAATTGTATGATGCCATCAATGACGATGCGCAGCTCCGCTTCCCAGCCGCTGGCGGCGCGTTTTACGCGGTTTTCCAGTTCTTGAGCCGCGTTCAGCAAGTGCCTGCCCTGCATCAGTAGCTCTTCCCCTGCGATCGTTAGCTTGGCTCTATGGCCACGCCTGTCATATAGCAGCACGTCCAGGTCTTCTTCCAGCTTGCGTATGCTGTAAGTGATGGCCGAGGGCACTTTATCCAGGGCCGCCGCAGCCGCCGCAAAGCTGCCCTTGCGGTCTATCGCATCGAGGATTTGCAGGGCCTCAAGAGTCAGATTCATGCTTGTTCAAATAATTTGAATGAGTTGTATGAAATTCTACCCTTATGTCAAAAAGTTTGCACGTATATAGTGTCTACATCGCCTGAACACATTCTTCAGGAAATTTGAAAGGGACTTATATGATTACGCTCAGACCATCACAAGAACGCGGCCACGCCGAGCACGGCTGGCTGAAATCGCATCATAGTTTTTCATTTGCAGAATATTACGATCCGCAACACATGGGTTTTGGCCCGCTGCGTGTGATTAATGATGACTGGATCGCTCCTGCCATGGGTTTTGGTACACATCCGCACCAGAACATGGAGATTATTACGTATGTGCTCGAAGGTGCGATTGCGCACAAAGACAGCATGGGTAATGGCAGTACGATACGTCCAGGTAATGTGCAGTACATGAGTGCAGGTACTGGTGTGCGCCATTCGGAGTTTAATCCGGCCAATAACGAGCACACACGTTTGCTGCAAATCTGGATACAGCCAGACCAGTTGGGCGGTGAACCTCTGTACGGTGAAAAAGAATTCAGCCGTGAAGAAAAACAGGGCTGCTTGCGCCTCGTGGTCTCTGGCGATGGTGCCGATGGCTCCATCAAAATCCGCCAGAACGCACGTCTGCAAATTGGTTTGTTTGATGCAGAACAAAGGCAGGAATTGCCGCTGGCAACTGATCGCCTGACCTATGTCCATGTGGCTCGTGGTGAATTGCAAGTAAATGGCATATCTCTGAAAGAAGGTGATGCCGTGATGATGACAGCCGAAGAAAAACTCGTGCTGGAGCAGGGCAAACAGGCAGAAGTGCTGGTATTTGATCTGCCTCATTAAGTTGAAACACTAAGCAGGATAGATAGACAATGCGCTGACGTGAAAATGAGTTAGTGCATTGTCTTTTTTTGTAGCAATCTCAAAAAAAATTTGGAGTAAAACATGTCTAAAGTCGCGATTATTTATCATTCAGGTTATGGCCACACCACCAAGGCCGCAGAAGCAGTACACGCAGGTGCCGCTGCTGCTGGTGCCGATGCTGAACTCATCAAGATTGATGCCGAAGGCAATATCACCGACGCCCAATGGGAAACCCTGGCCGCAGCCGACGCTATCGTCTTTGGTTCACCAACCTATATGGGCACAGTATCCTGGCAATTCAAGAAATTCGCCGATGCTTCTTCCAAGCCCTGGTATAGCCAGGTCTGGAAAGACAAGATCGCCGCGGGCTTCACCAATTCTGCCACGATGAACGGCGATAAGCTGTCCACCCTGCATTACCTGTTCACTCTGTCCCAGCAACACTCCATGATCTGGGTAGGCACAGGCCTGATGCCAGCCAACAGCAAGGCAGCGACACGCAATGACATCAACTACGTCGGCAGCTTCAGCGGCCTGATGACACAATCCCCATCCGATTCTTCTCCAGAAGAAGGCCCGTTGCCAGGTGACCTGGAAACGGCGAAATTGTTTGGTAAGCGTATTGCAGAAGTGGCTGCGAAGTTTAAATAAGACAAGTTAGTGTTGAAGTAAAAAGACCCGCCAGATTGATTGGCGGTTTTTTTATTTGACTCCGGAATCTTGATTCGCCACAAGCTTAAAGAATATGAAAGCAGGTCGTGTTGACGTTGATGTTGTTTTTGACTTTTGCAGTTCCCATGTGTCGACGCTGTTTGTGCAGTACAGAAAATGGATTCAGAAGGACCGCTGTCTGAGCCGCAGGCGAGTTTCGAGCCTTCCCATTTTATGTACTGCACAAACGGGGACCCCCTTTAGGGTGCGACGACGCCTGGTTCGCCTTCTTTTGCATTCTTTTCTTGGCGAGACAAGAAAAGAATGTAGCTGTCGGGCTACCCCCGACCTGCAATCTTAAATTACATGTGCAGGTATTTGAAAATCAGATTCGTAAAACAGCAAGAATCCGAAATTAGTATACTCAAAAGTATGCAACGAACGCCGCTGGATTCCAGCTAACCCCACGCTGGAGCGCCAGCCCGGTGGAATGACGACTTTGAGAATGTGGTTATTCGACCAATACCCTATTGCGTAAGCAACGCAAATAACCCGAATTTACTACAGCTTCTCCTCCAGGAACTGCAACAATCGCGGTGCCAGATATCCAGAATCCGTCCCCGGAATCCTGATAGGATCAAACGCCCAATAATGCCCAGCATTTTTCAACACGACAGAACTCACAGAAAACCCCGCCTGCTTCAAGGCATGCATGAAAGTCATCGACTGTTCTTCAGGATCAACAAATTTATCCTTCGCCCCCCCCAGCTCAACAAGAACTGCGTGCGATTATTATCACGCGTCACATACGACAACGGTGATGCTTCAAAATAGATTTTTCGATTATCGATCAGACTGCTGCCGAGGAAGCCCTGGGCAATATTATTATCAGGGTAGCAGCGGTTCGAATGCTCCCATTTCACAGCCAAATCATAACTGCCATAAATACCTATGCACACCTTGACCTTTGTCGTGGGATTCATGCCATCCGAGAACGGTGGCTGATCACCAGCCAGCGCAACGAGAGTCGCAAGCTGCGCCCCTGCAGAATCACCCATCAAGCCTATGCGATCAGGATCAAGCTGGTAAGTCGCAGCTTGCTGACGCAAGAATTGCTCGGCAGCTCGTACATCATGGACTGCCGGCCGGTAGAGAGTAGTCTTGTCTTTCACAAGACGATAATTGACCGCAAGTACGGCATAGTCATTCATTGCCAGATACGGTCCCCAGTGCTTATACAGGCTGGCATCGGCAAAACGCCAGTCACCGCCGTGCACTGCAATCCGCACAGGAAGTTTCCCGTTTTTCTTGGGACGGTATAAATCCCCCGTCAACACCTCATCACCAGTACGGTGATAGATGATACCTGGTTGAATGTCATGGCCAGCATCTGGCATTGCCGCATGCGTAGAAGCTGCCGCCAACAGACTAAGGATGAAACAGTTAATCAAACGATACGAAAAGGAGGTGAACCTGCATAGATTGTTGGCCTGGCTAAAAATTTTCATTTCATATTTCCCGCGACATGAGGAGTTATACATAGAGATATCCAAGTATGCCGCGTCAGAAAAGGGAGGTGACAGTCAATGTGGCCAAGCTTGAGTCTGCCGTGACAAATTGCATGAAAGCGATAATAATACCCATAAAAAAAACCGCCTGAAGAACAAGCGGTTTGGTGGGTCAGCTCCAGCTTGCGCAGATTTATTTACAATCGCCTTCGGCTACCATGTGCACGAATTCCCAGCCATGACCGTCAATATCGTGGAAACCATGCACATACATGAAGCCATGGTCTACGGGTTCCTTGGGTACTGTGGCACCCGCCGCTTTTGCCTTGGACACCAGGCTGTCGACGTGTTCGCGGCTGTCGCAGGACAGGCAGTTCAATACTTCAGTACGTTCACGTGCATCGCTAATGGGTTTGTTGGTAAAGCCGGCAAAAAATTCTTCTATCAGCAACATGACGAACAGGTTTTCTCCAAGCACCATGCAGGCACCCTGGTCATTGGTGAATTTTGCTTCAAAACTATAACCCAGGTTGCTCCAGAATTCCTTGGAACGGGACAGGTCTTTGACAGACAGGTTTACAAAAATTTGCTTATGCATTTTGTCTTCCTTTAATTTGTTGTAGTGTTATTGAGCGGTACGGGCAGGCTCAGCGAGTCATGTCGATTTATTTGCATTCAGCTTCAGTTGACCATGCACAGCAATTCCAGCCATGACCGTCAAGATCATAAAAACCCTGTGCATACATGAAGCCATCATCATCTGCTTCATCGGGGATGGTGGCACCGGCTGCCCTGGCTTTTGCGATGAGAGTATCGACATGTTCTCGGTTATCGCAAGTCAGAGCATGCAAGACTTCCACCCGCTCATGCGCATCGCAAACGGGTTTGTGGGCGAAACCGGCAAAGAGATCTTCTACCAGTAGCATGACCAAAATGCTTTCACCCAAGATGATGCAGGCGGATTTTTCACCGGCGAATTTGGCGTCAAAGCTGTAACCCAGGCTGCTCCAGAATTCTTTGGCGCGGGCCAGGTCCTTCACAGGCAGGTTGACAAAGATTTGCGTGTGCATGTCGTTCTCCTTTAATTTGCTATCGCTGCTGGCAAGTCCAGTGCGCGCACCGGGCGTACTTCTATACTGCCATGCTGGGCTGGCGGGATTTTTGAAGCCAGGTGTATGGCTTCATTCAAATCCCTGGCATCAATGAGATAAAAACCGGCGAGCATTTCCTTGGTTTCTGCAAATGGGCCATCGGTGACTGACAATTGCCCGTTCCTTACCCTGACGGTCGTTGCAGTGTGTACGGGATGCAGAGGCTCGGCTGCAAGCATATGACCACTGTCGAGCAAGCCCTGGGCATACACGGCACATTTTTCGTCAGGACAGGCATTCCAGTGTTCATTGTCGAGATAAACCAGGCATAGGTATTTCATAGCTGCTCCAGCAAGGATGGATTAACGTTGATCAGGTTACAGTGGCAGTTGCTCGCCATTGATGATCCATGGCGTGCCGTATTTGTCGATCAGCATACCCCAGGATTTTGCCCAGAATGCAGGTTGTACCGGCATGGTGATCTGGCCGCCTTCTGCCAGCGCGTGAAAGATCCTGGCGGCTTCTTCTGTGGTATCGTAATTCAGCGTAAATGAGACGCCCTTGATACCGTCATAGGGCATTTTCTGTGGGCAGTCACCCGCATAGAGCAAGCCACCATCTGCCAGTTCCAGGCATGCATGCAGGATGCGGTGGGCAGACTCCGCCGGTATCATGGCTGCCATGGGTGAATCGGCACCACTCATCATGACGGTGATTTTTCCGCCCAGAACTTGTTCATAAAAGTACATGGCTTCCTTGCAGTTGCCATTGAAAGACAGGTAAGCGACAGGATGTGGCATGGATATTTCCTTTATAAAATTGTTGGACTATCGTGTGAAAGTATCTCCACATCTGATAGTCGAATGGCTGGACAGTAAATCGACACTAAACCAAAAATATTTTTTTATTTTCTTAGAACCTGTTCGAGATCTTTTTTGATCACCCCCGCCGCAAGAGCAAAGTGAGGAATGCCAAATTAACGAATTGCAAGCTGGTATTCAATTGTCGCTCACAGTTTTTCCAAAGGCGATGGCATTTCTC
>Ga0187843_10000181_pt1 | contig 51052 bp, 44 predicted proteins | sample SpaLakP09_SKY_43_FD_134516 | JGI IMG/M metagenome (GOLD analysis project Ga0187843, IMG submission 134516) | Oligotrophic lake water microbial communities from Sparkling Lake, Wisconsin, USA - SP09_SKY_43 | ecosystem: Environmental > Aquatic > Freshwater > Lake | place: USA: Sparkling Lake... | reverse complement strand
GTTGAAGGTGCCGATGCCGGTGCCCGCCATGTTCGCCTGGCGCGCCTGCACGAAGCGGCTGTCGTTTTCCACGGTGCCGAAATTCCAGCCTTCGCCGTACAGGTAGATCGGGCGGCCGGCCGCGGCATCGAGCTCGGCCTGGGCGCGCGTGAGCACGGCCAGGGGCAGCATGCCCATGATGTCGAAGCGGAAGCTGTCGACCTGGTAGGCGGTGGTCCACAGCCTGAGCGAATCGACGACCAGCTTGCCCATCATGGCGTTTTCGGGCGCGGTGTCGGCGCAGCAGCTGTCGCCGGTGATGCCGCCGGTGGCATTGGTCCGGTAGTAATAACCGGGCACCAGCTTGTCGAGTACGGATTTCTCGTCCTGGCCGGCGGCCGCGGTGTGGTTGTACACCACGTCCATCGCCACCCGCAGGCCGCTCTCATGCAGGGCCTTGACCATGGCGCGGTATTCGCGGATGCGCACCAGGCCATCGTTGGCGTCGCTGGCGTACACGCCTTCGGGCACATTGTAATGCTGCGGATCGTAGCCCCAGTTGAAGCAATCGCTGTTGCGCGTGGCGGCCACGGCGGCTTGCTGCTGCTCGCCGTCGGCGGCGCCGGCGGGAATGAGCGGCGTGGTGCAGTTCAACTCGTCGATCGAGCCCATGTCGGCCGTCGGCAGCAAATGGATATGGGTCAGGCCGGCCTGGCGCAGCAAGGCCAGGTGTTTCATGCCCGCCGTGGCCGGATCGGTGAAGGCCAGGTACTTGCCCTTGCGCGCGGCCGGCACGGTTGCGTCGCTGGCGCTGAAGTCGCGCACATGCAGCTCGTACAGGCTGATATCGGTGGCATGCGCCAGGGCCGGGATGGCATGGCCGTCCCAGCCGGCCGGCTTGGTGGCGGCGCTGGCCAGGTTGGCCAGGAAGCTGCGCCGGCCATTCGCATTGGTGCTCACCGAATACGGGTCGGTGGCTTCCGTGGTGATCACCGCATTGCCGGCGTTGCGTGAAAATACGGTGACGTTGAAGGTGTAATACGCGCTGTTGACGGCGCTGGCGTCGGGCGCCGTATAGCTCCAGGTGCCGCTGGCCGTGTCTTCGACCATGTCGAACCTGCCGGTGGTCGCCGCGTACAGGTTCAGCTTGACCGTCTTGGCGGTCGGCGCCCAGACCCGGATGGTGGGGATGCCGGCGCTGTTGAAGCTGGGGCCGAAGGCGATATTGGCTGCCGCCGCGGCGTACAGATCGTCGAGCACGCCGGCGGTCTGGACCGACACGGCCTGGACCATCTTGCCGGTGGCGTCGAACTGCGCCAGCACCAGCTGGCCCTTGAGGCGGGTTTTCGCGGTGGCGGCATCCACGCCCGGCAGGCTGAGCGAGACTGCCGTCTTCAGGTGCGGGAAGCGGGTTTGCAGCGCGGCCGGCATGGCCGTATCGAGGGCCAGGGTGTAGCTGCCGTCGGCGCCATCGATGCCGCTGGCGCTGCCGCGCATGCCGGCATTGGCGGCGTAATACAGCTTGAAGCTGCCGCTGGCGGAGGCGCCCGGCCAGGCCAGGGTCGTGCTGCTGAGCCAGTAAGCCGAGGCTTCATTCAATTTCGCCGCCGAGATCACCGGCGCGCTGGTGTGCAGGGTGCAGTCGCCGGGCGCCAGCCAGATTTCCTGGCCCTTGGTGGCAATGGTGGCGGCGATGGCCAGGACCTGGTCGTTGCCGCAATTCTTGTTGCCGCTGCCATCGGTGACCAGAAACTTGAATTCCGTGACGGCCGGATCGAGCGGGATATCGACGTAGCCGCCGTAGCTGTCGGTCTTGTCGAACAGGAAACGGTCGGTGATCCAGGTGACGCTGGGCTTGACCGGGCCTTGCCAGGAGTACACACCCCAGGCCGCGGCATCGTTCTGCAGGCGCGCGAAGTGCAGGCGCAGCGTGGCGACGGCGACCGGCGGCACCACCACCACGGGCGGGGTGGGCGTGGGCGGAACGGGAAGCGGGGCGGGGGTACTGCCGCCACCGCCGCCACCGCAGGCGGACAGGAGCAGGCTGAAGGAAAGGGCGAGGGCGCTCAGGCCGGGAATACGCATGCGAAGTCTCCAGAGATGCGCGCTTTATAGGATGTGCACGCTTTGTGTAATATTACTACACAAGTTACGCGTAAAAACGGGAGATAAACAGCGATTCTGTTGTTTTTGGTAGCTTTATTACGTGCGTTTAGGCGAAAAAATAGCCGCGGCTGTCGGCGCGGCTATCGTGCGGCAGGGAGGTGGCTCAGGCGGCGACCACATCCTCTTTGACCGGCAGGGCGATCTGGTTGTCGACGCTGAACTGGTAATCCTTGAACACATGTTCGGCGCTCAGCATCTGGTAATTGCCGTCGGCCAGCTTGTGCGTGGTGTCCTTGAGGCGGTAGGTGTAATGGCCGCAGGTCCAGCAATTGAAGTTGCGCATATGCGTGCACAGGCAAGTCTTGTCCATCACCACCACGGTCTTGGCGTCCGGATTGGCCAGCACTTCGCGGTTGTAGGCATTGATATACGAGCAATTGCCGGTGGCATCGAGCAGGTAGCCATAGGATTCGCAGCCGGGGCGGATGCCGGCGCCGATCGCCGGCGTGCTCTTGAGCATGCGCATCGGATAGCCGGTCGGCGAAATGCCGTTGACGATGATGTCGTCTTCGGTGGCGCGCACGTATTCCTGCTTGACCTTGGCGGGCAGGCCGCATTCATTGGTGATGGTGAAGCGGGTGGCGACCTGGACGCCGCCGGCGCCTTTTTCAAGGAAACCGACCGCATCGGAACCGGTGAAGACGCCGCCGGCGGCGATCAGCGGAATGTCCAGCTGTTCGGCGCGCATATAGGCGTGGATCTCGTCCATGATGGTGTGCAAGTCGTACTCGGCCCAGTCCATGCCGAAGCCGAGGTGGCCGCCGGCCAGCGGGCCTTCGACGATGATGTAGTCAGGCAGGCGGTTGAGGCGGGAAATCTTGCGCAGGAACAGGGCCAGCGCGCGCACGGACGACACGATGATGCCCAGCTTGGCATCGCGGAAACGCGGATGGTCGGCGATCAGGGCAAAGGAACCGAGGTGCAGGCCGGCCGACATGGTGATGCCGTCGATGCCGGCGTCCAGGGCCGCGCTCAGGCGGGTGCGCAGCGTTTCCTTTGGCGAATTCATGGTCAACTTTTCCATGCAATTGACAAAGATCAAGCCATCGCCGCGCTTCGCTTCCATGGTCGCGCCCACGTGGCGGCGGGTGGCGTCGGCCAGGCGCGCCAGGTCGAACTGGACCACCGCCTTGTCCATATTGTTGATGTTGAACTTGTAGGTCTTGGTCTTGTCCTTGACGTAGCTGGTATCGAACTTGCGGTCCGACACGTCTTCCACCATGGCATCGGAAATATGGCCGATCCCGCCCAGGCGAGCGGCCTCGAGGGCCAGCTCGGAGGTCGAAATATCGACGCCCATGCCACCGATCATGATGGGCACATATTCCTTGTTGCCCAGACGCAGGCGGAAATCATCAACACGTTTCATTGCTATCCTTAGACTACGGTTTTACTGGTGCACTTTGCGCACCCTCAATTCTACTCCAACCATGCTGACAAGCCGGTGACAAGCCGGTGCCAAGCCTAGTCGCGGAAGTTGTTGAATTCCAGCGGCATGTCGGGCACATCCTTGCGCAGCATGGCCATGGCCGCTTGCAGGTCGTCGCGCTTGGCGCCGGTGACGCGCACCGATTCGCCCTGGATGGAGGCCTGGACCTTCATCTTGCTTTCCTTGATGACCTTGGTGATTTTTTTCGCATCCTCGGTTTCGATGCCATTCTTGATCTTGATGACTTGCTTGACCTTGTCGCCGCCGATCTTCTCGATCTTGCCGACATCGAGGAAGCGCACATCGACCTTGCGCTTGGCCAGCTTGTTGGTCAGCACATCGCGCACCTGGGACAGCTGGAAATCGGAATCGGCGAAGGCGGTCAGCTCGGCTTCCTTCTGTTCGACCTTGGCCGAACTGCCCTTGAAATCGAAGCGGGTCGTGATTTCCTTGTTCGATTGCTCGACCGCGTTTTTTACTTCGATCATGTCTGCTTCAGAGACGACATCAAACGATGGCATGGTAGCTTCCTTTTTAACTTGCAAAATGTAGAATGCCGATATTTTAACGGACAACGGGGGGCCAGCCCCGCTTCCGCGGCCGATTTTTCATCCTTTGGGCCGAATTGTCCCTAATTCGCTCTATACTCGAGCAAAACCACGGTATCCCATGCAAGCAGACCTCGCCATCCTCCCCGACTACCCGCTCCAGGCCTTGAACACCTTCGGCATTGCCGCGCGCGCGCGCGCCTATTTGAAACTGGACAGCGTGGCCCGGCTGGCCGCCGTCATGGCCGATCCCGCGCTCGCGGCCATGCCGCGCCTGCTGCTGGGCGGCGGCAGCAACGTCCTGCTGACCGGCGACGTCGACGCCCTGGTGCTGCACATGGCCATCATGGGGCGCGCGATCGTGGGCCGTGCCGATGGCTGCACCCTGGTGCGGGCCGGCGCCGGCGAAAACTGGCACGAATTCGTGCAATACACCCTGGCGCAGGGGCTGGGCGGCCTGGAAAACATGTCGCTCATTCCCGGCACCGTGGGCGCCTCGCCGATCCAGAACATCGGCGCCTACGGGGCTGAAATCAAGGACAGCTTTCACAGCCTGACCGCGTACGACCTGGCCACGGGCGCGCTGCGCAGCATGGATGGCGCTGCGTGCCGCTTCGGCTACCGCGACAGCATCTTCAAGCATGCCGAAGGGCAGGGCCTGGTCATCGTGGACGTCACCTTCGCCCTGCCGGATGCCTGGACGCCGAACTTGCGCTACGCCGAACTGGCGCAGGCGGTGATGGATGCCGGCCTCGCCGCGCCCAGCGCGCAGCAGGTCAGCGACATGGTGGTGGCGATACGGCGCCGCAAGCTGCCCGACCCGGCCGTGATCGGCAATGCCGGCAGCTTCTTCAAGAATCCCGTGGTATCCAGTGAGCAATGCCAGCGCTTGCTGGCAAGCCACCCGGCGCTGGTGCACCACGCCCAGGCCGACGGCACCGAAAAGCTCGCCGCCGGCTGGCTGATCGACCAGTGCGGCTGGAAAGGCAAGGGCATCGGCCAGGCCGGCGTCTATCCGAAGCAGGCGCTGGTGCTGGTCAACAATGGCGCCGCCACGGGCGCCGACGTGCTCGCCCTCGCGCAAGCGATCCAGGCCGACGTGCTGGCCCGCTACGGCGTCGCCCTGGAAACCGAACCCGTCTTCATCTAATGCAAACCGGGACCTCCGCCGAGAAATATTACGCGGTGGAGGTCTGACCCCGGTTGGATCAGCCGAAGTGGCAGACGTAGTCGAGCAGTTCGATCGTTTCGATGTCGAAGGAGGTGTTGGCGCCGACCGAAAATTGCTGGCCGCCTTCATAGCTTTGCCATGCGGTCTCGCCCGCCAGGCGCACGCGGCATTTGCCGGCCACCAGTTCCATGATTTCCGGGGCGAGCGTGTTGAAGGTCAGCGAGGAGGGGAAGATCACGCCCACCGTTTTCTTGCTGCCGTCGGCCAGCAGCACGGTATGCGAGACGCATTTGCCGTCAAAGTACACATTCGATTTCTTGGTCAGGGCTACATTGTTCAGAGTGCTCATGGTCTTCCTGTGTTCCTCGTTGTGGTTAATCCGGCGCCGCGCTGGCCTGGCTTACGCGGTTGCGCCCGCCCTTCTTGGCGTCGTACAGGGCCTGGTCGGCGCTGCCGATCAGGCCTTCGATGGTGCCGGCCGGCGAAGGCAGCATGCAGGCCACGCCGATCGACATGGTGACCACGCCCAGCGGCGAGCCCGGATGCGCGATGGCCAGGTGTTCCAGGTGGCTGCGGCAGGCCGCTGCCACCACCAGCGCGCCGGCCAGGTCGGTCTCGGGCAGCACGATGGCGAACTCTTCGCCGCCGTAACGGGCCGACAGGTCCGCCGGCCGCTTCAGGTTTTCGGTCAGCACCGCCGCCGCCTTTTTCAGGCACAGGTCGCCCGCCAGGTGGCCGAAGGCGTCGTTGTAGGCCTTGAAATAGTCGAGGTCGCACATCAGCAGCGCCAGCGGCTGCTTGTCGCGCTGCCCGCGCTGCCATTCGATGGCCATGGTCTCGTCGAAACGGCGCCGGTTGGCGATCCCCGTCAGGCTGTCGAGCGCGGCCAGCTTTTGCAATTCGATATTGGCGTTGGCCAGGTTTTTCTGGCTTTCGCGCAGGAAGCGGAAAGCTTCGTCGCGCTGCAGCGCGCTGATGTGGCCGGCCGAGTGGTAGCGCACCCGCGCCAGCAGTTCCAGCCGGTCCGGCAGCTTGACCAGGTAATCGTTGGCGCCCAGCGCAAAACCGTGGGCCTTGAGCTTGGGGTCTTCGCGCGCCGACAGCACCAGCACCGGCACATTGTGCAGCGCCGCGCTGTCGCGGTACAGCTTGATCAACCCGAAGCCGTCGATGCCGGGCATGACCAGGTCTTGCAGGATGACGGTGGGCTGGAGCTGCTCGGCCGTGGCCAGCGCGGCGTTGGCGTCGGTGCAATAATGAAATTCGATGTCGGGCTGGCCCTCGAGCATGCGGCGGATGGCTTCGACGATGATCAGCTGGTCGTCGACCAGCAAGACGCGCACCTTGAACTGGGTGACCGCCGCTTCTTGTGTCGCGGCGGTTTTGTAAATTTCAGGCGGCATGGGTTTTTACAAATAAGAAAGTATTTGATACATTATGACAGTTTTGATCCCGGGCGACTCCTGAGCAGTCTGGAAATGTGATCGAGTGACAATACCTGCGCGGCAGCGCCGATCTCGGCGGCCGCGCGCGGCATGCCGTACACGGCGCAGCTGTCCTGGTCCTGGGCGATGGTGAGCTTGCCCGCCTTGCGCATGGCCAGCAAGCCCTGGGCGCCGTCGCGCCCCATGCCGGTCAGCAGGATGCCGGTGGCGTCCCCTTCCCAGTGCTGCGCCAGGCAGCGGTAAAACACGTCGACCGAGGGGCGGTAGGCGTAGTCGCGCGGTTCGGCGTCGTAAAGCAGGCGGTGGCGCGCGTCGAGCGCCAGGTGGTCATTGGTCCGCGCCACCATCACGCAGCCCGCTTCCAGGCTGTCGCCATCCTGGACCACCTTGACGGGAATGGCGAGCTGGTCGCCCAGCCATTTCGAAAAATGCGGGGCAAAATTTTCATCGATGTGCTGGATCACGACGATGGCCGTTCCCGGCGGCGGAATCCAGCGCCGCAAGATGCCTGCCACCGCCACCGGCCCGCCGGTGGAGGCGCCGATGGCCACCACATGGCGCACGTCGCTGCTGCCCTGCGCGCCGGACTGCACATGGGCTTCGCTGGCGCTGGCGCTGGCGCGCACCAGCTTGCCGATGGTCTTGACCTTGGCCAGCAGGGCGGCGTCGCCACCGCTGCCGCCGGACAGGATCGGGGTGGCGGTGACGTCCAGCGCGCCGGCGCCCAGCGCCCGGAACACCTGGCTCACATTGTCCTGCGGCGCCCCGGTCACGATCAGGATCGCGCAGGGCGTCTTTTCCATGATCTGGCGGGTCGCTTCCACCCCGTCCAGTTCCGGCATGTTCAGGTCCATCAGCACCAGGTCGGGCCGCTGTTCGGCGCACATGCGCACCGCTTCCTTGCCCGTGCGCGCGATCCACAGCACCTGGTGTTCGCTGGTGCTGGCGATCACGCGCCGCAGCGCTTCGGCGGCCATCGCAACGTCGTTGGCGATCCCGATCTTCATCGTCCCGCGTCTCCGATCAGTTCGAACACGGCGTCGAGCAGGGTCTCGTCGTGGAAGCTGCCCTTGGTCAGGTAGTAGTCGGCGCCGGCCGTCATGCCGCGCGCGCGGTCCTCGGCACGGTCCTTGTAGGAGACGATCATCACCGGCAGCTTGTGCAGGTGGACGTCCTTCTTGATCAGGGCAACCAGTTCGATGCCGTCCATGCGCGGCATGTCGACGTCGGTGATGACCAGGTCGTAGTCGCCGCTGCGCACCACGTTCCAGCCGTCGATGCCGTCGATGGCGATGTCGACCGCGTAGCCGCGCGCCTGCAGCAGCTTGCGTTCCATTTCGCGCACGGTAAGCGAGTCGTCCACCACCAGGATGCGCTTGGCACGGCGCTGCTCGCGCCCGTCGCCGTGCGCCAGCTGCTGCAGGCCGCCTTCGCCGAGCAGCTTGTCGATCGAGAGCAGCAGGTCGGGCACGTCCAGGATCAGGACCGGCGCGCCGTCGTCGAGCAGGGCGGCCGAGCTGATGTCCCGCATCTTGCCGAAGATCGGATCGAGCGCCTGCACCGCCAGGCTTTGTTCGCCGCGGATGGCGTCGACCACCAGCGCGTAGCGGCGCGCGCCGGTGCCGATCACCACCACCGCCAGTTCGTCGGCGCCGCCCTGCATGGTGCCCAGTTCCAGCACCTGGCTGGCCGCGACCAGACCAAGGTGTTCGCCGCCGAAGTCGAAGAACTGCTTGTTTTCCAACGTGTGGATGGCGCCCCGCGCCACCTTGAGCACCCGTTCGACCTTGACGATGGGGATGGCGTAGGCCTCGCCCTGGACGTCGACCACCAGCGTGCGCACGATGGACTGGGTCAGCGGCAGGGTGATGCTGGTGCGGAACCAGCGCCCGGCCTCGGTGTCCAAGTGCACGCTGCCGTTTTGCTCGCGCACGGTCTGCAGCACGATGTCCATGCCCACCCCGCGCCCGGAGACTTCGCTGGTCGTTTCCTTCAGGCTGAACGCGGGCAGGAACAGGAATTCCATCAGCTCGACCTGCGACATGGCGGCGGCCATGCCGGGGCTGGCCAGCTTGCGCGTGGTGACGTTGGCGCGGATGCGCTCCAGGTCGACCCCGCGGCCGTCGTCGCTGATCTCGATGCTGAGCATGCCGGCCCGGTGGCGCGCTTCGAGCGTGATCGTGCCCAGCGCCGGCTTGCCCAGGGCCAGCCGGTATTCCGGCGCTTCGATACCGTGGTCGACTGCATTGCGCAGGATGTGGTTGAGCGGGCTTTCGATGCCGGCCAGGATGTCGCGGTCGACCAGGGTGTCTTCGCCCAGGATCACCAGTTGCGCTTCCTTGCCCAGGCCGCGCGCGAGGTCGCGCACCATGCGCGGGAAGTGCTGCACGCCGTCGCGGAAAGGGCGCATGCGCAGGGTCAGGACTTCGTCGACCAGTTTCTCCGCCACGCCGATCAGGCGCCGTTCATAGTTTTCCATGTCGGCCAGGTGGCCCAGCACGAACTGCTTGAGCGGATGCGACCTTTGCATGGCCTGCATCGACTGGTCGATCAGGTGCGCGTTGCCGCCGGCCAGTATCGCGTCGTGCAGCTGTTCCATGGCCTGGAACAGGGAGCGCTGGTTGCGCTTGAAGCGCTGCGTGGCCGCGATGAACGGATGCATCTGGTGCGCATTGATGCGCGACTCGCTGGCCAGCGCCAGCAGGCGTTCGTAGTTGTGGGCCTGGGCGCGCGGCGCCGTGCCCGTGCTGCGCGCCGCCGGCGCTGCTTCTTCAGGCGCCGCCGGTGCAGCTTCGCCGGCCGCCGCCACGTCAGGCGCCGGCAGCGGCGGCCTGGACGCGATCTGGTCGATGCCGGTCACCGCCAGCATCAGGGACGTGATGCGTTCGCGGTGCTCGCCCAGCCAGGCGGCCACGGTGCTTTCGGCCTGCAGCGACACCTGGTAGATCAGGTCCACGCAGGACAGCAGCACGTCGATGCGTTCCGGCGTGAGCACCAGGCGCTGGTGCTGGGCGGCGATGAAGGCGTCTTCCATGGCGTGCGCCAGCTGGATCACGACGTCCAGGCCGACGATGGCGGCCGCGCCCTTGATCGAATGGGCCGCGCGCATCAGCGATTCGACGGTCGACGCGTCGCCGCCGCCCCGTTCCATGGCCAGCAGGCCATTGGTCAGGATCTGCGCCTGTCCTTCCGCTTCCATGCGGAACAGGTCCAGCATCGAGAACTGGCTCAGGTCCTTGTCCTTGTCCTTGTCCTTGTCCTGGCTCATCGCAGCAGCCTCGCCATCTGGTGGCCCACCAGCGCCGCATCGAGCACGCCGATGTGCAGCGCCTGTTCGGTGACCACGCCGGTCAGGTAGCGCACCAGGCCCTTGTTGATGGTGGCCGGCGGCGCTTTGACGGTGCTGGCGGCGTAACGCACGATGCCGTGCAGGTCGGCCACCGGTATGGCGAAGGACTGTTCGTCCCAGGTCACCACCAGCAGCCGCGCGAAGGTATGGCGCCCGCTCGCTGCCACGGCTTCGCGCTCGTCGATGCCGAGCAGGCTGGCCAGCGATACCGATGGCAGCAGCTTGCCGCCCACGTTGACGATGCCGAGCAGGGCGCCGCCATCGCGGTGCGGCAGGCGGTGGCCGGGCGCGGACGGCGCCACACTGGCGATGATCGCGGCGGGCATTGCCAGCCATTCGCGGCCGATGCGAAACGCCAGCACCGCGCTGTCGTTGGCGGAGCGGGCCTGCTGCGGCAGGCGGAAGTGGCTGGCCCATTCTTCGCGGTAGCGCGGGCCGATGGGGCGCTGCAGGTTGCGCTGGGCGGCGTCGGCGTACACCTCGCAGTTGCGGCAATGGACGTGCTGCACCAGCTTGGGACAGCTCTGGTCGCCGGCCACGCCGATGCTGTTCCAGCAATCGATCAGTGTGGTGGTCGTCATCATGGGCTCTTACCTTGCTGGCGCTGGTACACGCGCGCGGCGCGCTGCTTGAAGCGCAGGGCTTCGGCGGCGTCGCCATTGTGTTCCGACAGCAGCGCCAGGTGGCACAGCGCTTCGTAGTGGTCGGGCTGCAGGTAGACGCAGCGGCGCCAGTACTCGTCGGCCACGCCCGGTTTTTTCTGGCACTCGCTGACCATGCCGAGGATGAAATAGGCGTCGGCCGCCGCGGCGTCGATCTTGAGCGCCGCGTGGCAGCTGGCGGCGGCGCCGGCATAGTCGCCCAGGCCGGCCTGGCGGCTGGCGCAGGCCAGCAGGGCGGCGGCGTCTTGCGGCGCCAGGGGCTTCGGCGCCGGCGGCGCTGCGGGCATGCGACGCACCGGCGCGCTGGCCGGCGGCGGCGCGGCGCGCTCCTTGCGCGGCTGGCGCACGGGCAGCGCTGCCACCTCGGTGCGCGCGGCACTGCGCCTTTCCTTGTGCACGGCGAAAGCGCCCTTGCGGCGCGCCGCCACAAAGCCGCTGGCGCAGAAAGCCGGGACTTCGGCGTAGCCCGCGAACAGGATGCCGTCGTCGGCCAGCAGGGTGGCCAGGCGGCCCACCGCCAGCGCGGTCGTGGGCGTGTCGAAGTAGATCAGCAGGTTGCGGCAGAAGATGATGTCGTAGCGGCCGACACCGGCCGTGATGTCGAGCGTGAGCAGGTTCCCCTGCGCGAAAGCGACCTGCGTGCGCAGGTCGTCGCTGATCTGGAAGTCGTTGCCGACGGCCGTGAAATAGCGTTCGCGAAAGCCGATGGCCGCGCCGCGGAAGGCGTTCCGGGTAAACAGGCCCGCGCGCGCGCGCGCCAGCGCCACGTCCGACAGGTCGATCGCTTCGATCTGCCAGCCGGTCCTGGGCACGCCGGCATCGCACAGCGCCATCGCCATCGAATAGGGTTCTTCGCCGCCGGCGCACGGCACCGACAGGATGCGCACGGTGCGCGCCGGATGCGCGGCCAGCCGTTCACGCACTTCGGCGGTGGCCGCGGTAAAGGCCTCGGCATCGCGGAACATCCAGGATTCTGGCACCACCACCAGTTCCACCAGGGCTTTCAGTTCGGACTGGGTCGGCGCGTCGGGATAGGCCTGCGCATTGTCCAGACCCAGGATGGCCACACGCTCGGCCACCGCGCGCTCGACGATGGCGGCGCTCAGGTTCAGGCCCGTTTCACGCCGCAGCAGCTCGCGCATCTTCATGCGGCCTCCCGCGGCTGGAACAGCAGGGCGCGCACGTCGGGCGGCAGCAGCGCGTCGACGTCGACCAGCTGCAGCATGCCGTGCGCGCTGCCGGCCACCTGACCCAGGAAAGGCGCGCCGGCGACGCCGCTCTCGCGCAGCGCCTCGGGATCGATGCTGTCGATGCCGGCCACGTGCTCGGCCTGCAGGCCGAGCGGGCGGGTGCCGCCATCACCGGCCGGATAGTCGACCAGGATGATGCGGGTGTCGAACCAGACCTGTTCCGGCGTCACGCCGGCCAGGCGCGACAGGTCGATCACCGGCACCGGCTCGCCATGCAGGTCCATCAGCCCGGCCACATAGTCGGGGGCCAGCGGCAGCTGCTTGAGTTCGACCACCGGCAGGACCCGCGCGATGGCGCGCAGGGGCAGGCCGTAGCGGTCCGGTCCGATTGTGAAGACCAGCACTTTCATGACAGTTCCTAGCCGCTCACCGAAAATGTCGCCACCGAACTTTGCAGGTCGCTGGCCGCATACTGCAGCTGGTGCACCGCCTCGCTGGTGGCCTTGAGTGAATCGACGGTCTGCTGGGTGGCGTCGTTCAGCTGCATCATGGTCTCGGAGATCTGCGAGGCGCCCACCGCCTGCGACTGCATCCCTTGCAGCACCAGGTCGAACTGGGGCGCCAGCTTCTGCACCTGGTCCATGACCGAGGACAGCTGCTCGCCCACCTGGCGCACCTCGCCCACGCTGCGCCGGATCTCTTCCGAAAATTTGTCCATGCCCATGACCGAGGCCGATACCGCCGACTGCATTTCCTTGAGCATCTGTTCGATGTCCCAGGTCGAGACCGAGGTCTGGTCGGCAAGGCGCCGGATCTCGGTGGCCACCACCGAGAAGCCGCGCCCCGCATCGCCCGCCTTTTCCGCTTCGATGGCCGCGTTCAGCGACAGGATGTTGGTCTGGTCGGCCACCTTGGTGATGGTGATCAGGACGCTGTTGATATTGGACGCCTTTTCCGACAGGGCCGCCAGCTTGGCATTGATCGAGTCGGTGGCCGAGACCATGGTCTGCATGGTCAGGTCCATGCGCTTCAGGTTGCCCTGGGCGTCGGCGGTGGCGCTGGTGGTGTAGTCGGCCACCGCGGTGGCGTCTTCCATGGTTTTCAGGAGCTGCGCCGTGTTCGCCGAAATCTCCTTGGTGGTGGCCAGGATTTCCACGCTGGTCTGGGCCTGTTCGATGCCGGTCGCTTCCTGCTCCTTGGCCGATGCGGCGATTTCGGTGGCCGAGGTGGTCACCTGGATGCCGGCCTTCTGTACGTTGTTGATCAGTTTGCGCAGATTGTCGACCATGGTTTGCAAGCCGCTGCCCAGGCGCCCGATGGCGTCGGCGCCGGTGACGGTGACGCTGCCGGTCAGGTCGCCCACGGCGGCCTTGGAGACCACCTCGAGCAGCGTATCGACCTTGGCGCGCAGCTGGTTGCTCGCCTCCAGTTCATTGGCCTGGCTCTCCTCGATGAACTGGGCCATGCGGTTGAATTCGTCGGTGACCTTGCCCAGTTCGTCCCGCGAGACGATGGCCGCGCGCACGCCTTTCTGGCCGGCCGCGATCTGGCCCACGGCAAAGGTCAGGTTGTTCAGGGGCGTGAGCAGGGCGCGCGCCAGCACCAGGCCGATCACGACCGAGAGCACGATGCAGATGATGCCGCCCGCGCTGAGCACCAGGTTCATCGATTTTTCCAGGGCGTCGGAGTCGCCGCTGCGCACGACCAGCAGGCGCCGCTCTTCGTCGGCCACTTCGCCCAGCAGGGCGCGGATGGCGGCCATGGTCTTGGCGCCTTCGACGACATCGGCGACCAGGCTGGCCGGCTGCACGCTGCCCGCGTTCCTGGCCAGTTCGCGCTTCTTGGCGATCAGGGGATTGATGACGCTGACGATCCAGTCTTCCACCATCGGCACCAGGCGCTTCAGGCGTTCCTGCTGGACCGGATTGTCCGCGGTCAGGGTGATCGCCTTGCTCAGGTGTTCGCGGACCCGGACTTCCTCCTTGTCGATCGGGCCGACCATGGCTTCGTTCCCGGTCAGCATGAAGCCGCGGGTGGAAGTCTGGATCTGCAGCATGGCGTTGGTGATCTGGTCGGTCTGGTCCAGCACGTCGAGCGTGTGGCGGTCCCAGTCGCTGGCGGTGGAAAGCTTGCTGAAATTGTTGTAGGCCAGCAGAAGCAAGCCCAGGATGATGGCCAGCACGCAGCCGAAGCCGGCGAATAATTTGCTCTTGATGCTCAGCGAATTCAACATCCTTGCCTCCCCGACTATATTGACTACTGCAAATGTAACATTTTGCCGGGCCACAAGGGGGTACGTACAAAGAAAAAGGCCGCCCGGAGGCGGCCTGGATGCGCTGGCGTGTGACTTATTTGTTGCGCTTCTCGCGCGCCACGGCGGCAATGCGCATGCGCAGGGCGTTGAGCTTGATGAAGCCGCCGGCATCGGCCTGGTTGTAGGCGCCGCCATCTTCGTCGAAGGTGGCGATGTTCATGTCGAACAGGGAATCGGTTTTCGAGTCGCGCGCGACCACGATCACATTGCCCTTGTACAGCTTCAGGCGCACCCAGCCGTTGACCGACAACTGGGTGTGGTCGATCAGGGTTTGCAGGGCCACGCGCTCGGGCGCCCACCAGTAGCCGTTGTAGATCATCGAGGCGTAGCGCGGCATCAGGTCATCCTTCAGGTGCGCCACTTCGCGGTCCAGGGTGATCGATTCGATGGCGCGGTGGGCGCGCAGCATGATGGTGCCGCCCGGGGTTTCGTAGCAGCCGCGCGACTTCATGCCCACGTAGCGGTTTTCCACAAGGTCCAGGCGGCCGATGCCATGCTTGCCGCCCACGCGATTGAGTTCGGTCAGCACGGTGGCCGGCGACATGCGCACGCCGTTGATGGCCACGATGTCGCCTTTTTCGTATTCGAGGTCGATGTATTCGGCCTGGTCGGGCGCCGCTTCCGGGCTGACGGTCCAGCGCCACATCGATTCCTCGGCCTCGTTGCTGGGGTTTTCCAGGTGCCGGCCTTCGAAGGAAATGTGCAGCAGGTTGGCGTCCATCGAGTAGGGCGCGCCGCCGTTCTTGTGCTTCATGTCGACCGCGATGCCGGCGTCTTCCGCGTACTTGAGCAGTTTTTCGCGCGACAGCAGGTCCCATTCGCGCCACGGGGCGATGATCTTGACGTCCGGTTTCAGGGCATAGGCGCCCAGTTCGAAGCGCACCTGGTCGTTGCCCTTGCCGGTGGCGCCGTGCGAGATGGCGTCGGCGCCCGTTTCGCGGGTGATCTCGATCAGGCGCTTGGCGATCAGGGGACGCGCGATCGAAGTGCCCAGCAGGTATTCGCCCTCGTACACGGTATTGGCGCGGAACATGGGGAACACGAAGTCGCGCGTGAATTCTTCGCGCACGTCGTCGATATAGATGTTTTCCGGCTTGATGCCGAACTTGATCGCCTTGGCGCGTGCCGGCTCGAGCTCTTCGCCCTGGCCCAGGTCGGCCGTGAAGGTGACGATCTCGCAGTGGTAGTTATCCTGCAGCCATTTCAGGATGACCGAGGTATCGAGGCCGCCCGAATAGGCGAGGACTACTTTCTTAATATCGCTCATGGAGATTCCAGTTCAAGGTTTTTGACTAAGTGATTATTCGCCGGCGACGCGGCCGAGCAGCAGGTATTCGATCAGCGCCTTCTGCACGTGCAGGCGGTTTTCCGCCTCGTCCCAGACCACCGACTGCGGGCCGTCGATGACGTCGGCCGAGACTTCCTCGCCGCGGTGGGCCGGCAGGCAGTGCATGAACAGGGCGTCGGGCGCGGCGCGCGACATCTTGGCGGCGTCGACGATATAGCCGTCGAAGGCCTTCAGGCGGGCCGCGTTTTCCTGCTCGTAGCCCATGCTGGTCCACACATCGGTGTTGACCAGGTGCGCGCCCTCGCAAGCGTCGGACGGATTGTCGAAGAAGGTGAAGCGGCGGGTGGTGACCAGCGCATGGTCGATGTCGTAGCCCTTGGGCGTGGACACGTTCAGGTGGAAGCCGAATACCTCGGCCGCCTGCAGCCAGGAGTACAGCATGTTGTTGGCGTCGCCCACCCAGGCCACGATCTTGCCGGCCAGGGAACCGCGGTGTTCGTGGTAGGTGAAGATATCGGCCAGCACCTGGCAGGGATGGTGTTCATTGGTCAGGCCATTGATGACCGGCACGCGCGAATGGGCCGCGAAGCGCTCGATGATCTCCTGGCCGAAGGTGCGCACCATGATGATGTCGCACATGCGGCTCATGACCTGGCCGGCGTCTTCCACCGGCTCGCCGCGGCCAAGCTGGCTGTCGCGGGTGTTCAGGTAGATGGCGGCGCCGCCCAGCTGGTGCATGCCGGCCTCGAAGGACAGGCGGGTGCGGGTCGAATTTTTTTCGAAGACCATCACCAGGGTGCGGTCGATCAGCGGGTGGTACACCTCGTAGTTCTTGAACTTGCGCTTGATGAGCTTGGCGCGTTCGATCACGTATTCGAATTCGTCCAGGCTGAAGTCGGAGAACTGCAGGAAGTGCTTGATGGCTGTATTTGGGGGCATGGGACTACCGGGGACGGGTATTATCCATCCAATTATAAGGGTTAATTCTGTTCCGGGTGCAAGGCCGCTTGTCTATACAAGGCTCAGTAGATCGCGCTGGCCGGGTCGGGCTGGGGGGCCGTCAGGGGCAGGTCGAGCGTGAAACAGGTGCCGGCCGGGCTGCTGGCCACGCTGATCTGGCCGCCCAGCAGGGACGTGACGATGTTGTAGCTGATCGACAGCCCCAGCCCGCTGCCGCCCTGGCCCAGCTTGGTGGTGAAGAAGGGATCGAAGATGCGGCCCAGGTGCTCGCCGGGGATGCCGCCGCCGTCGTCGCGAAATTCCACGATCACCCGGTTGTCGGGCGCCAGCGTGGACTTGAGCAGCATCTTGCCGCTGGTGCCGGCCTCGAAGGCGTGCAGCAGGGCGTTGTTGATGAAGTTGGTGATCACCTGGCCGAAGGGGCCGGGATAGCTGTCCATGCCGATCGTGTCGCCCACCTGCATCTCGATGCTGTGGTTGGCCTGGCGGATCCGGTTCATCATGGTGGCGATGATTTCATGGCATACCTGCTGCAGGTTGAAATTGCGGCGCTGTTCGGTGGTGCGGTCGACCGCCACCTGCTTGAAGCTGTTGACCAGGTCGGCCGCGCTGGTGAGCCCGCGCATGACCAGCGCCGCCGCTTTCTGCGAGTCGGCCACGAAGCTCGCCAGTTCCGAACGGCGCAAGCCCGGCCCGTTCATCAGCACTTCGATTTCGGCCGTCTTTTCCTGCATGGTCGAGGCGATCAGCAGGCTGTTGCCGATCGGGGTATTGAGTTCGTGCGCCACGCCCGCCATCAGGGAACCCAGCGCGGCCAGCTTTTCCTGCGATACCAGTTGCGCCTGCGCATCCTGCAGCTGGCGATAGGCTTCGGCATTGTCGAGGGCGATGGCGCCGTAGGCGCACAGGGTGCGGAAAATCATGCGTTCGTTTTCGCCGTAGGCGCGCGCTTGCGGCGCCTGCACCGTCATCACGCCGATCGCGCGCTCGCCCACCGTCAGCGGCACGAACAAGGCCGACAGGTTGACCATGGTGCCCGGCACCACATTGCGGTGCTCGGCGTCGGGCCAGTTGTCGATGTAGATTTCGCGCCGCTCGGTCAGGCAGCGCACCGAATTGGCGGCCGGGTGGTCGAGCGGGATCGAATGGGTGGGCAGGGGTTTGCCCAGTTCCACGCCGAAGGCCCGGTGCAGCATGGTGGCGCTGGCGTCGGTCATGTAGATGGCGAAGGTGCTGGCCGTCAGCAGGCCGTGGATATGCCGGTCCAGCGCGCGGAACACGGCTTCGGCGTCGAGGTGGGCGGTGATTTCCTGGCCGATGGCCGACAGCCGTTCGAGCGTGGCGCTGGTGCGCTGGGCGATCTCGGCGCGCCGCGCTTCCGATTCGGCCAGCTCGCGGTGGTGGTAGCCCTCGCTGCGGGCATGCTCGGTCTGGTGGTGCACTTGCATGGCGATGGCGTGGTTGGTCGCTTCCTGGCTGTGCGTTTTTTCGCGCGAGCTCGACGCCGCCAGCGCCACTTCGTAGGCATGCCGGTAGTCGCCGGCGGCGGCGTATTCGCGCGCCATGGCGTCGTACAGTTCGCCGGGCACGGTATAGCCTTCGATGGTGGTGGCCACCGCCAGTGCCTTGCGCAGGTAGTGCAAGGCGGGGTTGGCTTCGACCATGCCGTCGGGCGCGGCCAGCCGGTGCTCGCTGTGGATCATGGCCATCACGCGCAGCGCGGCGATCTGGTTGTAGGGATTGTGCTGGTCGGCGGCCAGGCTGGCCGCCTGCGCGGCCACGGCCAGGGCTTCCTCGCAGCGCCCCAGGCGCGACAGGGCATGCGCCTGGCCGCGCCGCGCGATGCTGCGGAAATCGGCCTGGTCGAGCGCATCGGCGCGCACTTCGAGCCGGGTAAAGGCGTCGAGCGCTTCCTCGAAATGGCCCTGGTCGAGCGACAGGTCGCCCAGGTACTGCAGCGCGATGGCGTAGCTGCGCGCGTTTTCCAGGGGCTTGAGGATCTCCAGCGCTTCCTGCAGCATGTCGTGCGCCGGGTCGAGCTGGCCCAGGCGGCGCAGGGTGTCGGCCGTGTGCATCAGGCAGGCGCCCACGCTGCGCGGCCAGCCGGTGGGGCGCGCCAGTTCGAGCGCGCACTGCATCCATTCGAGCGCCGAATGGTGGTCGTTGAGCAGGGTGAAGTCTTCGCCGATATTGGTGGCCGACGTGATGGCGGCGCGCAGCTGGCCCGTTTCCAGGGCCGCTTCGTAGCAGCGGATGAAGTAGCCGGCCGCCGCGCCGAAGTCGCCGGCCTGGCTGGCCGCCAGCGCCAGGAAGTCGTTGATCCAGGTGGCCAGCGCCGGGTCCTGGCCGGCGCTGTCGGAATTGAAGCGCCCGCCCCAGCGCGCCACGGCGGTGTTGCGGTCGCGCAGGACGGCCCAGCGCGCGATGGCCGCTTCGGCCAGTTCGGTGCGCTGCCGGTCGCCGCCGCGCGTGGCCGCCGCCGCCGCCGCGGCAAAGGCGGCGTCGCTGCCGGCATGGTCGCCGCGGTCGACCGCGATCCAGGCCAGCAGCCAGTGGCTGTCGGCGGCGCCGGCGGCGTCGCCGAGTTCGGTAAAGCGCTGCAGCACGTCGCCGGCCTGGGCCCGGGCCACTTCCAGTTCGCCATGCAGCCAGCGCCCTTCGGCATGCACCAGGCGCATGCGTGCCTGGCCGCGCGCGCGGGCGGCTTCGTCGAGTCCGGAGTCGGGGAGCAGGGAGAGCGCTTCGGCCGCCAGGGCGATGGCGCGCAGGGTGTCGCGCTGGCGCAGGTGCCAGGCCAGGGGCAGCAGGATGGGGAGCCGGTCGAGACCGCGCAGCGAGGGCAGGATGGTTTCCCACTTGGCTACATTGTCATCGACTGTGAACATTTCCATCGGTAGCGCCCCCTTTTCGATCAATTGTATGCCGAAAAATCCTTAAGGCAACAAAATTCCGGATCAATACAGGGTCTGCGCCGATTCGTGCAGCAGCTGGCCGTACAGCTGGTGGCGGAAGCGCGCGATCTTGCCTTCCGCGACCGCGGCCAGGATGGTGCACTGCGGCTCGATCAGGTGGCGGCAATTGTAGAACTTGCAGCCGCCCAGGTAGGGACCGAATTCGACGAAGGCGCGCTCCAGCATGCCTTCGGACAGGTGGTACAGGCCGAATTCCTGGAAGCCCGGCGAATCGATGATGGCGGCGCCGCCCGCCAGCGCGTACAGGCGGGTGAAGGTGGTGGTGTGCTTGCCGGTGTCGAGCGCGGCCGAAATTTCGCGCACGGCGATGTCGGCGTCCGGCACCAGCAGGTTGATCAGGGAGCTCTTGCCCATGCCGGACTGGCCGATGAAGATCGAGCTGTGGCCTTCGAGCAGGGGCATCAGGGTGGCCACGGCGTGTTCGGGATCGGCGCGCGCCGACACTTCGTGCAGCGGGTAGCCGAGCGAGGTGTAGGTAAGCAGGCGTTCGCGCGCCTTGGGCAGCAGCTCGGCGACGTCGGTCTTGTTGAGGATGAGGTGGGCGTCGATGCCGGCAGCTTCGGCCGCCACCAGCGAGCGCGAAATGAGGTCGTCGGCGAAGCCCGGTTCGGTGGCCACCACGATGAACAGGCGCGTCAGGTTGGCCGCCAGCAGCTTGGACTTGTACTGGTCGGAGCGGTACAACAGCGTCTTGCGCTCGGCGATCGATTCGATGACGGCCTGGTCGTCCGAGGTCATTTTCAGGTTGACCAGGTCGCCCACGGCCACATTGGTTTTTTTGCCGCGCGTGACGCACTGCAGCTTGCGCCCGCCCACGTCGGCCAGGTAGTGGCGCCCATGGGCGGCGATGACGACGCCGGTCAGTGGTTCGCTCATGCGCCTGCCCGCTGTGCGTACAGCGCGCTGGCCTTGGCCGCGCAGATGAAATCGTTTTGCGTCAGTTCGCCGCCGGCCGAATGGGTGTTGTAGCCGACCGCGCACAGCTTGTAGGTGAGCAGCAGCTCGGGATGGTGGTCTTCGCGGTGCGAAACCCAGGCCAGGGCATTCACGAAGGCCATGGTCTCGTGGTAGTTGCGGAACGAGAAGCTGGTGCGCAGCATGCCGTCGATGAGGGCCCAGCCGGCCACCTGCGCCAGCAGGGTATCGACCGCGCCAGGCGCCAGGGCCGGCGGATTGGTGGTGCAGTGTTGCTCGGTGAGGGTCATGTGGCCGCCAGGTTCAGTTGCTTGATCCGCACGGAAGCCGGCGGGTGGGAATCGTAGAAGGCCGAGTGCAGGGGATCGGGGGTGAGGGTGGAGGCATTGTCCTCGTACATTTTCACCAGGGCCGAGACCAGGTCTTTCGCGTCGGTGTGCCTGGCGGCGAAGGCATCGGCTTCGAATTCATGCTTGCGCGAAGTGATCGAGGTCAGTGGCGAGAGCACGAAGGTGAAGATGGGCAGCACCAGCATGAACAGGATCAGGGCCATGGCGTCGTTGCCGCCGCCGTGCACCGGGTCCACGCCCAGGCCCGTGTAGAACCAGGCTTGCTGCTTGAGGAAGCCGAGCAGGGCCAGGAAGCCGAGCGAGACGGCGAACATGACGACGATGCGCTTGACGATGTGTTTCAGCTTGAAGTGGCCCAGTTCGTGCGCCAGCACCGCCTCGATTTCCTCGGGCGCCAGGCGCGAGAGCAGGGTATCGAAGAAGACGATGCGCTTGTTGCTGCCGAAGCCGGAGAAATAGGCATTGCCATGCGCGCTGCGTTTCGAGCCATCCATCACGAACAGGCCGGACGAGGCGAAGCCCACGCGCGCCATCAGCGCTTCGATGCGCGCCTTCAGGCTGTCGTCGGCCAGCGGGGTGAATTTGTTGAACAGGGGCGCGATGACGGTGGGGTAGAGCACCATCATCAGCAGCTGGAAGCCGCTCCATACCAGCCAGGCGTACAGCCACCACAGATCGCCCGTCTTGTCCATCAGCGTCAATACGACCCACAGCAGCGGCAGGCCGATCGCCGCGCCCAGCAGCACGCCCTTGCCCATGTCGGCCAGCCACAGGCCGAGCGTCATCTTGTTGAAACCGAAGCGCTCTTCGATGACAAACTGGCGGTAATAATCGAAGGGCAGGTCGAGCACGCCGCCGATGAGGGCGAAAGCGACCAGCAGCGCCATCTGGAACGGCATGCCCGGGCCGGTGAGCGGCAGCAGGGTGGAGGACAGCCATTGCAGGCCGCCCAGCAGGGTGAAGCCGATCAGGACGGCGCTGGAAAACAGCAGCGAGAGCAGGCCGAAGCGGGTCTTGGCGGCGGTATAGTCGGCCGCCTTCTGGTGCGCCGCCAGCGGGATTTTTTCGGCGAATTCGGCGGGCACGACGGCGCGGTTGGCCATGACATGGCGCAATTGCCGGTTCGCCAGCCAGAAGCGCAGCAACAGGGTCAAAATGAAGAAAGAAACGAATAAGATCGAAAACGCGAGTGAATACATTACGTGCCTGTGAGAAAATGCAGGATTGATTAGGCCAAGAGAGAATTATGTCACATGCCACTGATTTAGCAGCACCGGCCGCAGTACAGCGCCCAAATGAGTTCAACCTGGTCTGGGTGGACATGGAAATGACGGGCCTCGAGCCCGACCTTGACCGCATCATCGAAGTGGCCGTGGTGGTCACCGACATGCACCTGAACATCCTCGCCGAAGGCCCGGTGTTCGCGATCCACCAGTCGGACGAAACGCTGGACAAGATGGATGCCTGGAACAAGGGCACGCACGGCCGTTCCGGCCTGATCGAACGCGTCAAGGCATCGACCGTCACCGAGGCGGACGCCGAAGTGGCGCTGATCGCCTTCCTGAAGAACTTCGTCCCGGCCGGCAAATCGCCCATGTGCGGCAACACCATCTGCCAGGACCGCCGCTTCATGGCGCGCGGCATGCCGAAGCTGGAGGCCTTCTTCCACTACCGCAACCTGGACGTCTCGACCCTGAAAGAGCTGTGCAAGCGCTGGAAGCCGGGCATCGTGGCCGGTTTCAAGAAGCACCAGAAGCACACCGCCCTGGCCGACATCCTGGAATCGGTGGAAGAACTGCGCTACTACCGCGAGCACTTCATCAAGCTCGACTGATCCGATTTTCTTGCTTTTTGACAGGGGACAGTCCCGGTTTTTGGGGAAACAAATTTGTTTCCCCAAAAACCGGGACTGTCCCCTGTTCAGTTGAAACTTGATTTAGCGCAAGTCTGTAACTGCCCGAACCGTCAACCTTGTGTCTGAGCACAAGGCATTGAAGGGAGAGGGATCATGCGCTACCTGTTGCGGGAAATCGGCGAGCGGATCAAGGAGATCGGTTCGCTGCTGTGGCGCTGCTTCTACAGCGCGACCCTCACCGTGCTCGGCGTTGCTGGGCTGGCGCTGGTGCCCCAGGGGACCGAATGCCTGCGCCTGGCCGGCGAACCCGGCTGGAACTTCCCCCTGTTCCTGTTCGCCGTCGCTACCTGGTCGCTGGCCGCCTGGTACAGCGCGCGCCTGGTCCTGGGCCGCGTCTTCGAAGGCACCTCGGTCATCGACCGCAGCAATACCCCGTTTGTCAATGCCATGCGCCGCTGGCTGCCGCGCGTGCTCGGCGTGCTGCCCGGCGCCGTGCTCACGGTGCAGTTCTACTTGCTGCGCCAGCCCCTGCTGGCGCTGGCCTGCGCCGCCGCCACCCTGGCCATCGCCGCCTTCATCCTGCGCCGCCGCAGCTGGTTCGCGGCCGGCTTCGCACCGGGCCAGGAAGACTCGGTCCGTTTCGCCTCGCTGCAGCGACGCACCGTGGCCACCGTGGTCACGGCCATCGCGCTGACCTTCGTGCTGCTGCTGGCCATCTGGTGGAAGCCGGTGGAAGTGACCGCCCTGGTCACCGCGCCGGTGCTGCTGTGCTTTGCGCTGGCCAGCTGGATCCTGTTCGGCGACCTGGTGCTGACCTATTTTTTCAAGCAGGCGCACCTGCCGTCGATGGCCGCGCTGCCGCTGCTGTTGTTCGTGGTCTTCAGCCTGTGGAATGACAACCATGGCGTGGACTTGATCAAGGGCGACGCCGGCCCGGTGGCGCGGCGCGAGGTCGATGCCCATCTCGACGCCTGGCTCGAATCGCGCGCCGCGCGCGGCGAACTGAAAGCCGGCCAGACCTTCCCCGTGTTCCTGGTGGCGGCCGAAGGCGGCGGCATCCGCGCCGCTTACTGGGCCGGCATGGTGCTGTCCAAGCTGCAGGATGAGAGCGAGGCGCGCTTCGGGCGCCACCTGTTCGCCATCAGCGGGGTGTCGGGCGGCAGTCTGGCCAGCAGCGCCTTCGCCGCCCTGGTGGCCGACAACGGCAGCGCGCAGTGCGCCACCGATACGGCGCGCGCCTACCAGGATTGCATGCGCAGCATCCTGCGCCGCGACTTCCTCTCGCCCACGCTCGGCTACGCGCTCTATCCCGACATGCTGCAGCGCTTCCTGCCCTTTCCCGTCGCCGCCGCCGACCGCGCGCGCGCCATGGAAAAGGCCTGGGCCCATGCCTGGCGCACGGCCGCCGGCAGCGACCGTTTCGCGCAGCGCTTCGACCAGCTGTGGCAGCGCGATCCCGGCATGGACGTGCCGTCGCTTCTGCTCAACGCCACCCTGGTCGACGGCGGCAACCGCGTCATCGCCAGCGACCTGGTGGTCGACGGCCGCTTCCCCGACGCCTACGACGCCTTCGATCCGTTGCTCGACCTGCGCCAGGTCAGCCTGGGCACGGCGGCCCACAACAGCGCGCGCTTCAGCTACGTCAGCCCGGCCGGCACCGTGTACGGCTGCCGCCAGCGCGCCCGCCTGGTCCCCTGCGAGGACGGCCAGGAGCGCCAGGCCTGGGGCCGCGTCATCGACGGCGGCTACTTCGAAAATTCGGGGGTCGAAACCGTGCGCGACCTGCTGTTCGCCATGCGCCCGGTGCTGGCCAAGTGGGCGGCGCGCGGCTTCGTCATCGACCCGGTGGTGCTGGTGATCAGCAATTCGCCGGGCGCCATCGCTCCTTCGGGCAAGCAGGATCCGGGCAGCGCGCGCATGGACATGACTTTCCTGTCCGAGCTGCTGGCGCCGCCCCTGGGCTTGTTCAATACGCGCATGGCGCGCGCCACCTTCGCCGTCACCGCCGAGCAGCGCGACATGACGGTGATCCTGCCGCCCGACCCCGACCGTTTCCTCTGGTTCGGCATGCAAACCGAGCACGACACGCCGCTGGGCTGGGCGCTGTCGGCGCACACCTTCAATGGCATCGATGCGTTGCTGACCGGACCGCAGGCCGGCAAGCTGCCGTTCCAGGCCGTGCTGCGCAAATTGCCGCCAGTGTTGCCTGGCGTACGGAACCGCGAGGGCGCAGGGCGTAAGCTGGTCGCTCAACCATCGCACACCAGGGAGTTACCATGAACAAGCCAGCGACCAAGGACGCCGAACAGCAGCAGCGCGACAACCAGCAGGCGCAGCAGGAGGCCGACAACAACCGCCAGAGCGCCAAGGAACATGAAGTGGAAGGCCGCCACAAGCAGGACGGCGCCAAGGACCACAAGGGCGCCGACAAGGGCCCGCGCGGTCAGTAATTACTGTTCGGAAAACACACCCAGGCATTTGCGCCTGGGATCGACCGCCGCCGCGCGCGCCTTGTCATCGGCACTGCGGGTGGCGGCATCGCCCTGGTACACCACGCAGGCGCCGTCGGGCGCGATGCGGGCCGCGGTAATGATCGCGCCCGGCGCCACGCGCGGCCCCAGCAATTGCTCATGGCCGGTATTCAGGCGCACCAGCAGCGCTTGCGGCACCAGCTTGCCGTTGCGCACCGTCACGCGCCATTCGGCCTTGCGTCCCACATGCGCCAGCCCGGGCGTGACCACTTCCCAGTATTCCAGCGGCAACACGGTCCGGTCGGGCGTGATGATGTCGATCGAGGTCTGGGCATTGGCTTCGTGCACCAGCAGGCTGTAACCGCCCACGCCCACGCAGCGGCGCGTGCTGATCCGGGTTTGCGGGTCGAACTCGATGGTCTTGCATGCCTTGCCGTGCAGGTCGGTGTAAATACTGGCGACGGCGCTGTGGGCAGAGGGACAGGCCAGGGCGAGGGCGCCGGCCAGGAAGCAGTAGCGGAACATGCGATTCCCCTTCACGGGACTGGGTATGATGCATCCTAGCCGTGCGCATGAGGCTGCTGTTTGTACGGCGTCAAGCTATGCGGGAACCGGGATCATTTGATGTGATGTCCGTTTTTCGTGCAGATTTTCAATGTTCCAGCCGCCAGATACCGCGGCCTGCATCACATCCCGGCGCTCGCCGTACGCCTGCCGGCGCCGGAGCCCTTGCGGGCCCGGGATTTATTCGGCCGTGTCGGCGCCGCAGCACTTCTTGTACTTCTTGCCGCTGCCGCAAGGGCAGTCGTCGTTGCGGCCCACCTTCGGTTCCTCGCGCTTGATGGTCTGCACGGCGGGCTTGCGCAGCGGGACCCAGAACTTGTAGATGGCCGGCAGGTTCGCTTCGATTTCCAGTGCCAGCTTGTGGCCCTTGGCCGGGTTGTCGACTTCGGCCAGTTCTTCTTCCTCGATCTCGTCGGCGCCGAGCAGGTAGATCGGGCGCATCAGCGGTGCCAGGTCCGAGGTCCAGATCGGGTCCCAGGAACCGGGACGCAGTTCCATGCCTTCCCAGAAGCCCCAGCACCAGGCTTCGGCGTCGATCAGGGTGTCGCCTTCGTGCTCGTGTTCGCAGAACAGCGGCTCGAACTCCTTGGGCGCCACTTCGAAGGTCACCAGCACCTCGTTCATGAAGCGCATGATCAGGTTGACGATCTGTTCTTCTTCCTTGGCGTTCTTCCATTTCGGCGCGGCGGCGGCGTCTTCGCCCCACACTTTCGGCAGCCACTCGGCCGGCATGATGGTTTCCGGGCCGATCGCGATGGCCGTCATGTAGCCATGCAGGGTGTCCATCGTCATGGCGTCGTCGGACGAACGGTCCGAGAGCAGGAACTTGTCGAGTTCGTTGAATTCTTTGTCTGACAGGGGCTGGTCGAGTTGCATGGTGGGGCTCTTATTCGTCGGGAAAGGCGCTAGTTTAACGCTTTGGCGGGAAACGGGCCCACTTATCTCCTACAATAGCGGCCATGGATACACCGCCGCCGCACCCTTTCGCCACCCTTACGCCCGAATGCGTGCTCGACGCCCTCGACAGCGTGGGCCAGTTCGCCGACGGCCGCCTGCTGGCCCTGAACAGCTATGAAAACCGGGTCTACCAGATCGGCATGGAGGAGGGGCCGCCGGTGGTGGCCAAGTTCTACCGGCCCGACCGCTGGAGCGACGCCGCCATCCTCGAGGAGCACGCCTTCGTGCAGGAACTGGTGGAGCGCGAAATCCCGGTGGTGCCGGCCATGACCCTGAACGGCAGCACCCTGCACAGCTTCGGCGGCTTCAAGTTCGCCGTGTTCCCGCGCCGCGGCGGGCGCGCGCCCGAACTGGACGATCCGGCCACGCTGGAATGGACCGGGCGCTTCATCGGCCGCATCCATGCCGTGGGAGCCTTGTCGGCGTTTACCGAACGGCCCGCGCTCACGCCCGACACCTTCGGGCGCGAACCGCGCGACTACCTGCTGGCCAACGACTTCATTCCGCCCGAACTGCTGGCCGCCTACACCAGCGTCGTCGACCAGGCCCTGGACGGCGTGCGCCGCTGCTACGACCGGGCGGGCGACACGCCAACCCTGCGCCTGCACGGCGATTGCCATGCCGGCAACGTGCTGTGGACCGACGACGGCCCCCATTTCGTCGACTTCGACGACAGCCGCAGCGGCCCGGCGATCCAGGACTTGTGGATGCTGCTCTCGGGCGAGCGGGTCGACATGGTGCGCCAGATGGGCGACATCCTGGCCGGCTACGAGGATTTCTGCGATTTCGAGCCGCGCCAGCTCTACCTGGTCGAAGCCCTGCGCACGCTGCGCCTGGTGCATTATTCGGCCTGGCTGGCCCGGCGCTGGGACGACCCGGCATTTCCGGCGGCTTTCCCGTGGTTTAATACACAACGTTACTGGCAAGACCGCATCCTCGAACTGCGCGAGCAGGTCGCGCTGATGGACGAGCCGCCGCTGTGGCCTGCCTAAACCCTGAATTGGGCCTGTTTTTCCCGTCTGCTCGTCCCGCCGCCAGCTGTCCCGCTACCGGATAATCCTTTCCAGGCCCCCCGTGTCGGGAGGCGTCCGAAAGCGAGAATACGATGGAACAAGCACAAGCCCTGCAAGACGACGCTGCCATGAGCACTGCGCCGACGGTTCCGGGGCGTGCCAAATCCGAAATGCGCGCCATCCACGAAGCCATCGCCCGCGTCGAAGCCGAGGCGAAAGCGTCCTGCGCCGCCGAAAGCCGCGCCCACGCCGAAGCGCGCGCGCGCAGCCTGGCCGAGGAACGCGCCGCCATGGATGCCGCCGCCGCCGCCGCCGCCCTGGCCAATGCCCAAGCGTCCGAAGAAGCCATCGAAGCGAATCGCGACCGCCTTGAAACCTTGCGCCTGGCCGCCCAGGCCAGCATGGAGCGCCTGGAAGCGGTGCGCAACGAAACGGCCGAACTGCGCGCCCGCGTGGAAGCCGATACCCAGATCAAGCTGGCCGCCGAAGCGCGCGCCCGCAGCGAAGAAGAAGCCCGCCGCCGCGCCGCCGAACAGATCGAAGCCGAAGCGCGCATGGCCGAAGAAGCCGCGCGCGCCACCGAAGAATTGATGATCCAGACCGAGCAGGCGCGCCTGCAATCGGTCGAGCGCGTGGCCGCCGTCCATGCCGCGAAGGAAGAAGTGCTCCACATCGCCAACGCCGAAGCGCGCGTGGCCACCCTGGCCCGCGAACGCGAACGCCAGGCCAGGGGCGCGCGCCACACGGCCGAACTGCTGGCCGAAGCCGAATCCGAAGCGCTGGAACTGACCACCCAGCGCGAAAAAGCCGACCAGATCGCGCTGGCCGCCGCCTTCGCCCGCGCCGTGGCCGAAGCGCGCGCGCTGGAAGAAGCCCGCGCCCTGGCCCACGTGGAGCAGGAACGCGAAGCGATCGCCCTGGCCCAGGCCGAGTCCGAGCGCGTGGCCGCCAAGTCCATCCACCTGCGCCTGCAATCGGAAAAAGAACTGCGCGACGCCGCCATCCACCGCGAGCGCGTCGAACAGATGGCCGCCGCCAGCGCCGAAGCGCGGCGCGAAGCCGAAGCGCGCATCCTGACCGCGACCGAAGCGCGCATCGACGTCGACCGCCAGCTGCGCGAAGTGGCGCTGCAACGCGCCAAGGCCGAGGACGACGCCTCCTTGCAGGTGCACGCCCGGATCGAAGCCGAGGCGGTGGCCACCGAAATGGCCCACGAGCGCGCCATCGCCGAAGAAGCCGCCGCGGCCGCCGCGCTGCGCGAAGCACAGGAACACGAGCGCCAGCGCGCACTCAATGAAGAACGCGCCGCACTGGTCCAGGCGGCCGCCGCAGCAGCAGCAGCCCAGAACGACGCCGAGCAGGCCACGCTGGCCGCCATCGCCGAACAGGTGGAACTGCAGCGCCAAAGCGCGGCACTGGCCGCCGCCAAGGCGGACGAATCGGCGAAGCTGGCGCGCGCCGAACAGGAACACGCCATGGCCGAACAGGCAGCGCTGGCGCGCCTGGAAGAGCGCCTGGCCGCGGAGCAGCATGCCGCCGCCGCCGCCCGCCAGCGCGCCGATGCCGAAATGGAGCAGGCAATTCTGCTCGGTCAAAAGGCCGATGCCGAGCGCCGCATGGAAGAAGCGCAGCGCGCCGAGAACGAGTCCACCCGGGCCCTGGCCGAACTGGCCGCAATGGAAGCGGTCGAAAAAGCCGCCGCCGCCGAGGCGCTGGCAGCGCAGCTGCGCGTGGCGGCCGATCTTGGCCGCGTCCAGGCCGAACGCGCGCACAACGAAAAACGCAAGCTGGAAGTGGCTGAACAAACGCTGGCCGCGGAACGCGCCTGTGCGCTGGCCGAGCGCGAATCGCTGGCCCTGCTCGAACAGAGCCTGACCACCCAGCGCCACCGCGCGGCGACCGAAGAACGCGCCAACGAAGGCGCGGTGATCCGCCTGGCCGCCGAGCAGACCGCCTACGCGGCAGCCCGTACCCGCGCCGACGCCGAACAGGAACAGGCCGAACTGGCGCGCCAGCTGCAGGCCAGCCAGGAAGCGGCGGCGCAAGCGGCCATCGACAAGCGCAACGCCCAGCGCGTGCTGCTCGAAAGCGCGCAAGCCCATTGCGAAACCCAGCGCAAGGCGGCCATCACGGCGCAGGCGATGGCGCAAGCGAAGAAGGAACTGGCAGCGCTCGAAGCCGGCCGCCTGGAAATGGATACCCGCACCCTGATGGCGACCCGCATGGCGATCGCCGTGGAGCAGTCGGAAGCGGCCAACGCGGTGCAGCGCGCCACCTCGGCGTCCATGACCCATGAAGTCATCGGCCGCCTGACCCAGCCTTCGGCCACGCCCGTCAAGGCCTGAGCTTCCGCGTCAATACGTACGGCGCCGCCGCATGCAAGTGCGGCGGCGTTTGCTATTGGCGACAGTCAAATGCGGGTAGTATTGGGTCATGCGATTGTCGACATCACCTTTCTTGATGTTCCTGGTTCCCCTGTGCGTGCAGGCGGGCGACCTTGTCATCCTGGTCGATACCGGCACCGAAATGCCGATGGCGCGTTTCCAGAACTACCGCCTGGTCGACGGCATCCACCGCGATATCGGCCTTGAACTGGCCAGGCGCACGGGGCGCACGCCCAAGTTCATGTCGCTGCCGCGCAAGCGCATCGTGCTAGCCATGGAACGCGGCGAAGCCGACGTCCTGTGCAGCTACGTGCCGGAATGGCTGGACGGGACCTTCCACTGGACCCAGCCTTTCATTCCCATCGTCCAGGTCCTGATCACCGACCGCAGCGTGCCGGCGCCGCACGACGTGGCCGAACTGGCGGGCAAGCCGATCGGCACGGTGCTCGGCTATGTGCATCCCGAACTGGAGAAAATACTGGGCAAGGATTTCGTGCGGGCCGATGGCCCGACCACGGAAGCGAACCTGCGCAAGGTGGCGGCAGGGCGCGTGAAGTACGCCGTGACGGGCAGGAGTTTTCTCGACTACAGGATGAAGGTGGGCGATCCCATCCTGACCCTGCATCCGCCGTTGGTGGTGTCGACCTACATGGGCCAGTGCGCGGTGTCGCCCAGGGGCAGGGTCAAGGTGGACGAGATCGACCGCGCCATCGGGCACATGCTCAGGGATGGCACGGTCAATGCCATCGTGGCCAAATACCGCTGACGCTAGCACGTCGCCCTCGCGCAGGCGGGGGCGATGTGGGGGCTAGACGTTGTCTTCGACCACCGGGCTGGTGGAACCGGCCGCCAGCGAAATGCGGGTGCGCTTCAACAGCGGGCTGGCCGGCTTGCTGCCGTCGGCATTGAGCGGCTTGACCTTGTTGAACATCACGCTGAAGGACGTGGCCGTCACGGTCGCCACGGCAAAGCCCTGGGCATCGTGGTCGGCATACGCGAAGTCCGGATTGTGCCCGCGGATGACGGCATCGAAGGTTTGCGGCGTGGCCACCAGCGGCACCAGCGGCGTATTGCCCGCGCCATCCTTCAGGTACTGGTAGAACGATGCGCTGCTGATCCCGGCCGCCACGAAGTCGACCGCCACCGGGGTGCCGATGGCCGGATCCGGATTGTCGCGGATGGTGCCGCACTGGAAAGCGTGCAGGTCGCCCGTGATCGCCACCACGTTCCTGATGGCGTTGGCCTTCAGGTAGCCCATCAGCTCGGCGCGGTGCGAGGGGTAGCCGTCCCAGGCGTCGGCATTGACCACGTACTGGTTGTTGTACGGCGCCGGCGCCGACGCCCGCAGGTCGAACCACATGCGGTTGAGCGTCACTTCATTGCCCCACACTTTCCAGGTGGCGGTGGCGCCCTTGAGCGTGTCCTTCCACCACTGGGTCTGGGTGGTGCCGAGAATGCTGGGCGCGCGCTTGAGGACCATGCTGTTCAAGCCTTCGAACTGCTTCAGGATCGGCAGCGGCACGAAATAGCGGGCGCCGATCTTGTCGTCGCCGGTGAGCGGATGGTGCCCGATCAGGGTGGCCAGTTCGGCCTCGCCCACGATATGGTCGTCGCGGTACAGGCGCTGGTCCGTCATCACCAGGTGCATCAGGGTGCCGAAGCGGAAGTCGCGGTAGATGCGGATGTTCTCGTGGCCCGGCTTGTTCAGGTCGAAGGACAGATCGCCGAAGTCGATCGGCATGTACTCGGCCCAGGCCTGGGTGGCGGCGCGGCGGCGGCTCGTTTCCTGCTTGTTCTCGTTGTTGTAGGTTTGATGATCCTGCCAGCAGTCGTCGGAAAACTCGTGGTCGTCCCAGATCGCGATCATGGGGAACTTGCGATGCAGTTCCTGCAGACGCGCGTCGCTGCGGTAGGTGCGGTAAAGAAGGCGGTAATCTTCCAGGCTGGTCGCATGGACACCGGTTTCGCCGGCGCTGGTAGCGCCATTGGGCAGGGTGATGCGGGTATGGGCCGGTTCGGCCGTGCCGGCCTGGAAATTGGCGCCGACGGATTCGTAAATGTAGTCGCCCAGGTGGACCAGGAAGTCGAGTTCTTCGGCGGCGATCAGGTCCATCGCGGCCCAGTGGTTCACGCTCCAGTCCTGGCAGGTGAGCCAGGCAAAGCGCATCTGCGCGGGGCTGCTGGCCGCCGCCGGCGCGGTCTTGGCGGTGCCGGCCGCGCTCTTGTCCTGGCCGCTCACAAAACGGTAGTGGTAGCGCGTGCCGGGCGACAGGCTGGTGACCTTCACGCGCACGGTGTAGTCGTACTGGCGCACGGCCGTCAGGTCGGCGCTGGCGACGATGGCGTCGAAATTGCTGCTGGTCGATACTTCCAGGCGCACGGGAATGGCATCGATGCCGGCGCTGCTGGTGACGCGGGTCCAGAACACCGCGCTGTTTTCCTTCGGGTCGCCGCTGGCCACGCCGAGCGGGAAGGCGAAGGAGCCGCTGGGAATGGCGGGCGCGTCGTCGCTGCCGCCGCAAGCGGCCAGGCTCGCGGAAGCCGATACAACGGTGAAGTACATCGAACTGCGTAAAAAGCTGCGACGATCCATGGGGTGTGTCTCCGGTCAGGTATGGTTTTTTGGCATGAGCTTAGCCAACTTGACCTGACCGGTATTGCGGATTGATGACAGCAGCTTGCGCGATCGCGCCATGCGCAATGGCTATGGCGTGACGGACACCTTCTCGATGAAGTATTCGGTTTCGCCGAAGCAGTCCGACGGCACGCCCTTGTGCTGGGCGTAGTCGAGCACCACGCGCTTGCCGGTGGCGGCCATCAGCTGACGGGCGACGTCGTCGTCGCGCACCGAAAAATTGAAGCGCTCGGGAATGGCGCCCGGCATGCTCGAGAGCAGGATTTCGCCTTCCCAGGTCTTGCAGATCCAGCCCTTTTTCGAGAATTTCTGCAGGTAGCCCGCGCGCTGGCCTTCCGAATACGACCAGGAGAGCGTGAACCAGGTGTAGATGGCAAACACGGCAATGACGATGCCGATGAGCGACAGGAACAGGACGTAAGCGCGCCGGGGTATGGTCATGATTTCAATTGTAGGGGTGGAAAGCCGCCATTCTGCCAGTATTCAGTCCTGTGCGGGGGCCTGTTCCAGCTTGTAGCGGTGCGAGGACCAGAGCGACACCAGGATGAAGGCCACGCCCGACAGGCCCGTGAACCATTCCGGAATATGGTATTTCACGCTGGCGAACATGATCACGGCCAGTATGCCGATCGCATAGTGGGCGCCGTGCTCGAGGTAGACGAATTCTTGCAGCGTGCCCTTGTCGACCAGATAGACCGTCATGGAGCGGACGAACATGGCGCCGATGGCCAGGCCCAGCATGATGATCACCACGTCGTTGGTGATGGCAAACGCGCCGATGACGCCGTCGAAGCTGAACGAGGCGTCCAGCACTTCGAGGTACATGAAGCCGCCGATGCTGCCCCGCGAAATCATCTTGCCGATGGCGGGATCGGCTTCTTCTTCCTCGAGCAGGCCGCTGACCCAGTTCACGCCCACGTAGATGACCACCCCCAGCACGCCGGAAGCGAGCACGCTCAGCTTGCGCGCTTCGGGCACCAGGGCCATGCCGGCGAAGGCGGCGAGCAAGGTCAGCAGCACGGCCAGGCTTTCGCTGCCGTACTGGCCGAATTTTTCCTCGATCCAGCCCAGCCAGTGCAACTCTTTTTCCTCGTCGAACAGGAAATTGAGGAACACCAGCAGCAGGAAGGCGCCGCCGAAGGCAGCCACTTCGGCATGGTTGTCGGTCAGGTGGCGCGAATATTCGTCCGGGGTATTGATGGCCATGTGCCAGACATCGATCATGCCCAGGCCGGTGGCGACCGAGACGATGAGCAGGGGGAAGACCAGGCGCATGCCGAACACGGCAATCAGGATACCGACAGTGAGGAACAGTTTGCGCCAGAAGTCGTTCCAGTGGCGCAGCACCGAGGCGTTGACGACGGCATTGTCGAAGGAGAGCGACACTTCGAGCACGCCCAGCACGGCGGTGATCCAGAGCGCCGTGAGCAGGCCGGCGATGCCGCCGCGCGTATAGCCCCACCAGGCGGCAACGCCCATGAGCACAATCGTCACTCCGATAGAAAGCCTGAAATGTTTCATGGTTCCGTCCCTGGTTGTCAGTGCGCTTGGTCAAAATGCCACAATGCGGGTGGCCGGGGCAGGGTGCATCTGCGATAATTCCCCGCGGCATCTACTCTACTGGAAAAAATACAATGGATATCAGCTATCTCGTCACCCCTGTCCTGACCTGGCTGGTAGTCGGCCCGATCAAATTCCTGATCAACAGCGCGCGCCAGCGTGCCTGGGCGTTCAATCTGGTCGGGAATGGCGGTTTTCCCAGCAATCATAGCGCGGTCGTGACCAGCATGGCCACCCTGATCGCGCTGCGCGAAGGAATCGGCCATCCCGCCTTCGGCGTGGCCGTCACGCTGGCCTTCGTCGTCATGATCGACGCCAACAGCCTGCGCCAGCACGTGGGCCGCCAGGCCGCAGCCATCAACCGCGTGGCCGCCGGCGCCGCCGGCCACACCCACCTGCGTGAACGCATGGGCCATACCCTGGTCGAAATTGGTGGCGGAATTTGCACAGGCATCGCGATGGGCTTTGCCATTTTCCACCTGTTTAGCTAGTATTTACCCGGCAAGCGGGGATTTGTTGCCGCGTTTCAAGTAGCTCCAAATGCAGTTCAATCCCCCAAAAACGCACTTCAGGCCATGAAAACGGCCGTCCATAGTGTCGTCAATTGACGAGCCAGGGGGGCTCGCGGATACTCGCAGGCTAGTCTTTTTCATTCTATATTTACATCCCGGAGAATTACATGCTGCGCAAAACACTGCTTGTCCTCGCTGTCGCCTCGGCGCTGGTCGCCTGTAGCAAGGACGCGAAGGATTCGGCCGACAAGAAGGATCCCAAGGCCGACAAGCCGGCGGTCCAGCTGCTGATCTCTCCGGAAGACATGCTGACCGTGCAAACGAACGCGATCGCCTCCGGTCCCGTGGTGACCGGTTCGATCCAGCCCGAACGCAAGGCGGACTTGCGCGCCGAAGTGTCGGCGGTGGTGCTGCAGGTGCTCAAGGAAAACGGCGACCCCGTCCGGCGCGGCGACGTGCTGGTCAAGCTCGACGAAACGGCCATCCGCGACAGCCTCAATTCGGCCGAAGCGTCGGCCCGCGCGGCCGGCCAGGCCCTGGAACAGGCCGAACGCCAGCTCGAGCGCATGAAAACGCTGCGCACCTCGGGCATGACCTCGGCCCAGGCCATGGATGACGCCGAAGTGCGCCGCAACAATGCCGCCAGCGAAGTGGCCGCTTCCCGTTCGCGCGCCGCGCTGGCGCGCCAGCAGATTTCCCGCACCCAGGTGCGCGCCCCCTTCGACGGCATCGTCAGCGACCGCAAGGTGTCGGCCGGCGACACCGCCTCGGTCGGCAAGGAAATGGTCAAGGTCATCGATCCGTCGAGCATGCGTTTCGAAGGCCGGGTCTCGGCCGACCGCATCAGCGCGGTCAAGGTGGGCCAGCCGGTCAGCTTCCGCATCAATGGCTATGCCAACCAGGAATTCCGCGGCATCGTCAGGCGCGTCGATCCATCGGCCAATGAAATCACGCGCCAGGTCGAAGTGCTGGTCGGCTTCGCCCCTGGCTCGGCCCAGCCGCGCGTTTCCGGCCTGTACGGCGAAGGCCGCATCGAAGCCGAAAGCAGCACCGCGGTCACGCTGCCCGAAGGCGCCCTGGTCAAGGCCGGCGACAAGGCCTACACCTGGCGCCTGAAGGGCAATGCCTTGAACAAGGCCGAGCTGACGGTGGGCGCGCGCGATACGCGCACCGGCAACTATGAAGTGCTGCGCGGCCTGGCCGTCGGCGACATCGTGCTGCGCAACCCGAGTTCGGCCTTCAAGGATGGCCAGAAGTACACGATGGCGCCATCCAAGGTCGCCAGCTCGGCAACGCCGCCTGCGGTTCAGGGGAAATAATCCATGTTCTTATCCGACTTCAGCATCAAGCGGCCGATCGCGGCCATCGTCCTGATCCTGGCCATGATGGCCATGGGCCTGCTGGCCCTGTCCAAGCTGCGCGTGAACCAGAATCCCGACGTCGAAGTTCCTTTTATCATCGTCAACATCCCGTATCCGGGCGCGTCGCCTGACACGGTCGAGCGCGAAATCGTCAACCGCATCGAAAAATCCTTCAACAGCATTCCCGGCGTGACGACGGTCGAGTCCGGTTCGAACGAGGGCAGCGCCTTCTTCTTCATCGAATTCGGCTTCGACAAGAACCTGATCGAAGCCTCGGACGAAGTGCGCAACGCCATTGCCGCGGTGCGCTACAAGCTGCCCACGGAAATGCGCGAGCCTATCCTGCAGCGCGCCGATCCGGCGTCCGAGCCGGTGATGCAACTGGCCCTGTCCTCGTCCAGCCAGAGCCACGCGGAAATTTCGCGCATGGCCGAAGACGTGATCGCCGACCGCCTGCGCGGCATCGACGGCGTGTCCATCGTCAACGTGGGCGGTGCGCTCAAGCGCGAACTGTCGGTGCTGCTGCGCGCGGCCAAGCTGCGTGAATACAATGTGTCGGTGGGCGAAGTGGTCAACGCCTTGCGCGCGCAAAATACCAATGCCCCGGTGGGCAAGGTGCGCGGCAACCTCGACGAGAAGAGCATCCGCCTGGTCGGGCGCATCGAATCGCCTGCCGAATTCCAGCAGATCGTGGTGAAGCGCCGCGGCGACCAGGTCGTGCGCCTGGCCCAGGTGGCGGAAATCCAGGATGGCTTTGCCGATATCAACAGCCTGTCGATTCGCAGCGGCAAGCCGAACGTGGGTATTTCGGTCAGCCGTTCCAAGGAAGCCAGTACCGTCACGGTGGCCAAGAAAATCAAGGCCGAAGTGGCCCTGATCGAAAAAGAACTGATGTCCGGCACCAAGCTCGAAATCATCGACGATGGCGGCGACCGTTCGCAGCGCAGCCTGAACAACGTCATCGAGTCGCTCGTGTTCGGCGCCGTGCTGACCATCTTCGTGGTGTACGCTTTCCTGAACTCCTGGCGCTCGACCCTGATCACCGCGCTCTCGCTGCCCACCTCGGTCATCGCCGCCTTCATCGCGGTCTGGCTGTGCGGCTTCACGCTCAACTTCATGACCCTGCTCGGCCTGTCGCTGGCGATCGGCGTGCTGATCGACGATGCGATCGTGGTGCGGGAAAACATCGTGCGCCACATGGAGCGCGGTTCCGACCGCCGCACCGCCGCGCTGGAAGGCACGGCCGAGATCGGCATGGCCGTGGCCGCCACGACCTTCTCCATCATTGCCGTGTTCATCCCGGTGGCCTTCATGCCCGGCATTTCCGGCGAATGGTTCCGTCCCTTCGCGCTGACCGTGACCTGCTCGGTGCTGGTCAGCCTGGTCATTTCCTTCACGCTCGACCCGATGCTGTCGGCTTACTGGGGCGACCCGGTCGGTCACCACCTGGTGCCGAAAAAAGGCTTGTCGAAGGTGCTGGAACGCTTCAATGTCTGGTTCGACCACCAGGCCGACCGCTACGGCAACGTGATTGCCTGGGCCCTGCATCACCGCATCTGGATGGGCATCCTGGCCTTCGTCGCCTTCGCCGGCGCGATCGTCCTGCAAGGCACGGTCGGCGGTTCGGACTTCCTGCCGAAATCCGATTCGGGCATGGTGGTCATCACCGTGCGCACCCCGGCTTCGTCGAGCGTGGAATATGCGCGCCTGAAAATGGAGACGGCCGCCGCCGTCGCGCGCACGATCGCCGAAACCAAGGAAACGAACAGCCGCATCGATGCCAACGGCGGCCGTATCCGGGTCGACATCGGCAAGCGCAACACCCGCAAGCGCAGCGCCAAGGAAATCGCGGTGGAATTGCGCGAAAAAGTCCGGCCGCTGGTGGGCGCCGAATACGTGGTGCTGGACGATTTGAACCAGGGCGCGCGCAAGCCGATCCAGATCGAATTTACCGGTCCCGATTCGCGCAAGCTGCTCGAAATCGCCAACAACTTCATGGACAAGCTGCGTGAAGTGCCGGGCGCGGTCGATGTCGGCCTGTCCGAGCAGGATCCGAAAAACGAGCTGAAGATCGAACTGAACCGCGGCCTGGCCAACTCGATGGGTATTTCCGTCGGCGATGCGGCGCAGGCGCTGCGGGTGGCCTTTGCCGGCGTCGAAGTGGGCGACTGGGTCGACCCGACCGGCGAATCGCGCGACGTGGCCGTGCGCCTGCATCCGGAAGACCGGGTCAGTGCCGAAAACATCGAACGCTTGCCGATCGCCGTCTCCGGCACTAGCGAAATGGTGCCGCTCGACCAGATCGCCACGATTTCCATGGGCAAGGGCCCGTCCGGCATCGAGCACAAGAATGGCAAGCGCTCGATCGCGGTATCGGCCAATGCCCAGGGCCGTTCGAACGGTGAAGTCACTGCCGACGCCATGAAGCTGGCCAAGAGTTTCGACTTCCCGCCAGGCTACGGCCTGGAGCTGGGCGGCCAGGGCCAGGACCAGGCCGAGCTGTTCACCGCGATGATCATCGCGCTGCTTTCGGGCATCGGCCTGATGTATTTGATCCTGGTGATCCAGTTCGGCTCGTTCACGGCCCCGCTGGCGGTCATGATCTCGCTGCCGTTGTCGCTGATCGGCGTGGTGCTGGCGCTGATCGTCACCAAGAATACGCTCAACCTGATGAGCATGATCGGCATCATCATGCTGATGGGCCTGGTAGCGAAGAACGCCATCCTGCTGCTCGACGCGGCGCGCAGGCGTGAGGCCGAGGGCTTCAACCGCGAAGATGCGCTGATGGAAGCGGGCCGCATGCGCCTGCGTCCTATCCTGATGACCACCTTCGCGCTGATCGCCGGCATGCTGCCGGTGGCGCTGGGCCTGGGCGAAGGCGGCGAGTTCTACCGTCCGCTGGCGATCGCGATCATCGGCGGCACCATCACCTCGACCATCCTGACCCTGCTGGTCGTGCCGACCTTCTACGACAGTATCGAGATCAAGGCCGACAGCATGGTGAACAAGTTCCATCGCCGTTCGGAAGGCTGGGGCGGCGGCTTTGTGGCCTTCTTCAAGACCTTGGTGGAAGCACTGCTGTTCCTGGTCTTTATCCGTTTCATCTTCCGCATGTTGCGCTGGGCATGGCGCCGGGTCAGCGGCCGTTTGCCGGCAACAGCAGCCAAGCCGGTGGTACCGGCCCGCGTGGTGCTCAACAAGCACTGATCGACGGTAGCAAAACAGAAAAGCCCGCAATGCATCGCGGGCTTTTTCGTTTGGGGGATGCCGGTGAAGCCTTAACGCTTGTCGTCCTTTGGGGGAGGCGGTGGCGTGGTGACGTTCGGGGTGGTGGTCGTGGTGGTGGCGGGCGGCGTGGTGCTGTCCGGCGCGGTTGGCGTGGTGGTGGTTGTGGTGGTAGTGGTGTCTGGCGTGGTGCCGGTGCCGGTGGTGCCCGTTGTGCCGCTGGTGCCGCTGGTGCCCGCCGTGGTGCCCGGCGTGGTGGTGGTTGTGGTGGTGGTGTCGCCCGGGCTGGCGGGCGTGGTGGTGTCATTGCGCTTGCAGGCGCCCAGCATGGACGCCAGCAGGGCCGCCGCCAGCAATACTTTTGGTGCTTGGGAAAATGCTTTCATTGTTCGCTCCTATTCACGTCACAAGATGCCGCACGAATACGACTGTGCAAATTTAGACTGGCAACTTCCGGTGCGGTTCGGTCTATTTTGCGTTTTGGCCGTCATGGCGGCACCAGGAGCGCGCAAATTGAGCAAGATCAAACAGAATGCCCTGGCGCTTCGCTGTCCAGGTCGACCACGGCATCGCTATTGAAAACTTGCATGTCGGTCTGGCCCAGCAGGCGGCTGGTGACGGTGCCTGCCGTGATCGAGCCGCTGACATTGAGCGCGGTGCGGCCCATGTCGATCAGCGGTTCGATCGAGATCAGCAGGCCCGCCAGCGCCACCGGCAAGTCCATGGCGGAGAGCACGATCAGGGCCGCGAAGGTGGCGCCGCCGCCCACGCCGGCGATGCCGATCGAGCCGACCGTGACAATGAGCAGCAGCGGCAGCAGGAAAGAGGCCGTCATCGGATCGATCCCGACGGTGGGCGCGATCATGACGGCAAGCATGGCCGGATAGATGCCGGCGCAGCCATTCTGGCCCATCACCGAGCCGAACGATGCGGCGAAATTGGCGATGCCTTCCGGCGTGCCCAGGCGCGTGGTCTGGGTTTGTACCGACATCGGAATGGACCCGGCGCTGGTGCGCGAAGTGAAGGCGAACAGCAGCACCGGGGCGATCTTTTTCACGTAGCGCAGGGCATTGAGCCCGGCGCCGGTCACCAGCAGCAGGTGCACGCAGAACATCAATAGCAGGGCGCTGTACGAAGCGAGCACGAAGGTGGCCAGCTTCATGATGGCGTCGACGCTCGAGCCTGCCACCACCTGGGTCATCAGGGCGAACACGCCGAACGGCGTCAGGCGCAGCACCAGCGACACCATCCGCATCACGATCGCATGGGCCACCTTGACGAAGTGGCTGAACGAGGCCAACATGTCCGGCTGCTTGGCGGCAATGCCGGTCGCCGAGATGCCCACGAAAATCGAAAACACCACGATGGCGATGGTCGACGTCTTGCGCGCCCCGGTCATGTCGAGGAAGGGATTGGCGGGGATGAAACTGATGATCATGCCCGGCAGCGAGATCGCTTTCGCCGCGGCCAGGTTGCCCTGCAGGTATTCGCCGCGCGCCACTTCGGCCGCGCTGGACGTCAGTCCCACGGCCGACAGGCCGTACAGCTTGGCCATCAGGATGCCGATGCCGGCCGCGACCATGGTGGTCAGCATCAGCAGGCCGATGGTCAGCGCGCTGATCTTGCCGAGCGCCGAAGCGTCCTTGAGCTTGAGGATGGCCGACACGATGGCCACCATGATCAGGGGCATGATGATCATCTGCAGCAGCTTGACGTAGCCGGTGCCGATGATGTCGAGCCAGGCGATGGTATCGGCGATGACGGGCGCCGACGCGCCATACGCGAACTGGAAGGCGGCGCCTAGCAGCACGCCCATGCCGAGTGCTGTAAATATGCGCTTCGTGAACGACAGCTCCGCCGCCTGCATGCGGTACAGCAGGTAGCACAGCGCGAGCGCGATGGCGAGATTGAGAGTGAGCAAAGGATTAAAGATCATGAATGGCCCCGGCAAGTGGTCGGGGCATTCTATAGCATCCGGGAAAGAAAATGCGCTCAGGCAGGCCGTCGCGGCAGCTCGTCGTGCGGCGTGCCGAGGGCGTCGGTGGCGACGACCTTGCTGACGCTGGCCACCGGCGCGACAGTTTTCGCGCGCGCTGGCTGGATGTCGGGTTTGGCGTTGAGGGCGGCGAAGGCCGCGGTGTTCAGGTTGTAGGCGGCCAGGGCGGCCGCGATGGCCGGGTCGCGCGCGGCCTGCAGTGGCTGGGACACGGCCGGGGGCGGCGGCTGCGCGCTGTCGTCGGCCTCGGGCGCCGGCGGGACTGCGCGGGGGAGCACCGTGGCCGTCCCGATCCGGGGAGCGTCGCGCAGTTCGGGATCCTCGGCCAAGGCTGCGCGTACCGTGGGACTGGCGTTCGCGATTTTCTCGTCCAGGGCGCGTGCTTCGGCCTGCAATTGGCGGACCAGCACGCGCTCCTCCTGAGCAAGGTCACCGGTGTCGCCCGGCGCTGTTGTTGGAAGGGATGCAGGCGGTGCTTGAACTGGCACTGGCACTGGCACTGCGATCGCGTCCGGCTGGCGCACCTGGGCGGCCGTGGCCGGGGCGAACAGGTCGCTCATATTGCTGGCAGGCTCGATGTTGGCCCGGACTGGCGCCGTGATTGCCTGCACCTGCACGGTCTCGCTCGCGCCTGGCGGTTCCACAATGTCGGCGACCAGATTCTGGACAAACAGCTCGGCTGCGATACTGCCCGGCAGGGGCGCGTCGGGCGGCGGCGCGGCAGCTTGCGCCTGCACCGGATCCTGCACGACCGGACTGGCCGTGCCTGGCGCAGGAACAACGGCCGCCTCCTGCGGTACGGCGGCAGGCAGCGGCGTGATCACCGCCGGCGTCGGGATAGCCACTGCGATGCTCCCGGGCTCGCTGATGGCGGCTGCTGGCGGCGTGACAAGCGTAGTGCCGGCCGCTTGCACGGCCACAGCTGGTGCCGGGATGGGCGTAGCAATCGTCTCCGCTTCGCGGATGGGGCCTGCCGGCGGCGTGACAATGGCGGCGCCAGCAGGCTGGACAGGCAGGCGCTCTGGCGCACCCGCCACAGCCTGGGGCAAGGCCGCAGGCAGCGGCAGGATGTCGTCAGCGGCAAGGTCGGCGCCGGGGAGGCCGGGGTTGAGGGCCTGCGCCTGAACCTGGGCGGTCACCACGCCGAAGAAAGCGTCTGCGGCGCGCCCGAGGAGGGCGGTCGTGGCTGCCGGGTCGCGTTCGAATGCATCTTGCAGTGCCGCATCATCCACGCCCAGGCCGCCCGCAGGAGGCGCGCCAAACCGCAGGCCGATCGCCGCGAGGCCGGCTTCGGCATCTTCTCCGAAGCGCTGGAAAAATTGGGATGCCAGCGTTCCGGTGTCATCCACTGTGCTGGCCTGCAATTCATTGATCACACCGGCCAGCGCCGCAGCAGAGGCAGTCACGTCGGCGAGTTCGTCGCGGGTATCCGCGCCGGCATCGAGCGACGCTTGCAAGTCCAGCGTCTTCTTCTGGAACAAGGCGGCCAGCGACAGGAAGCGCCCCAGCATCGACAGTTCGACCGTGGTGGGCGCCACCCCGAGAAAGCTCAGGTTCTGCGCTTGTTCGATCGCCACGGCTTGCGCCGCTGCAATGGAATTGACGCCGGCAGGTGCCGCAGCCGGGGTGATCTGTGGAATGTCCATGTGCCGATTATCGCGCCCATCGTCCGGCGACACCGTACGTCCGCGTACATAGCAGGTCGCGGGTTGCTTTCTTTACAGCAAACCATTTCCGATTGCACAAATTGAATTTTTGCATATACCATGGGGCGACAAGAACAAGGGAGGGGACGATGCTCGACGCTCCGCTGTCGCAGGGCGATCTTGACCAGCGCATCATGCGCGTCCTGGTCGATTGCACGGAAGTGCAGACTGCCGACGAATTCAAGAATGTCATGCAGGGATCGTTTCGCGCCGTGATTCCGCACGAAATGATGCTGTGCGGGATAGGCGGCATTAGTCGCCAGGGCAACCACATCCGCAAGATCCTCAATTCGAATTACCCGCTCGACTACTTCGAGCCCCTGCGCGACGACGACGGCCGCCTCGACAGCCCCCTGATGAAGCGCTGGCGCGAAACCCAGGAACCCCAGCTGTTTCAAAGCGGGCGCGACGACCATGCCTATCCGCTTGAATGGGTACGCTTGTTCAACAAACATGATTTGCGCAACACCCTGGCCCATGGCGTGTTAGACGTCGGCGGGGTCTTTTCCAGCTTCTTTATTTTCTCCCGCATTCCCGGCGACATCGGCGCCCATCACGCTTTCCTGATGAAGCTGATGACGCCGCACCTGCATTTTGCCCTGGCGCGCGTATTGGCGACGGTGGGCGAATATCACGGCGCCTTGGGCAAGAGCAAGAAGGCGCTGAGCGAACGCCAGCGCGAGATATTGCACTGGCTCAATGAAGGCAAGACCAACTGGGAAATCGCGAAAATACTCGGCCTGACCGAGTTGAACGTGAAATACCACATCGACCAGATTTTCCTGAAACTGGAAGTGCGCAGTCGCGCCCACGCCGTGGCCAAAGGAAGGGAATTGGCATTACTCCCTGAACAGAGAGTGGCTTAAGGCAACGCTTCCTCCTAGAGTGGGTTCCGACGTCATAAAAAAATACCAAACGTCCGCCATAAACATTCAAACACGGAGGAGACACCATGTTTTACACCAGGTTTTCTGTTAACCGCCTGCTCGCAGCCGCCATCCTTGCCCTGGCCGGCGGCGCAAGCCAGGCCGCTTGCCTCGACAATATCGTCCTCGTTCATGGCAATACCGGTTCGCCTTCCCACTGGAACAACACCGTCAGCACCCTCAAGGGCCGCGGCTATGTCACGGCGCAACTCTATTTGCCCAACTGGGGATCGAAAACGAATGCCGGCAGCAATGACCACAGCGCCACCAATACCAACGTGGTCAAGAGTTCCCTGCAGGCGGCCTTTGCCAGTTCCTGCACCGGCAAGATCGACGTGATCGGACATTCCATGGGCGTGACCCTGGCCATGAAAGCGATCAATGAACTGGGTTATTCGGGCAAGGTGAATTCCTTTGTCGGCGTGGCCGGGGCGCAGCACGGCTTGAATTCCTGCGGCGTCTATCCCTTCAATGTGGCCAGCGCCACCTGCGGCGCGAATGGCTTGTCGATCGACAGTCCCTTGATCCAGTCGGTGCGCAGCAAGCGCTATGGCACCAAGATGTATTCGATCAAGAGCTGGATGGACGAGCTCGTTTGTATCGGCAGCTGCTATGTGTATGGATGGCACACGAGTAATATCGATTCGCAAAATGCCAGCTATGATTATGCACTCGGCCACTTCGGACTCGTGACGTACACGACCAGCCGCCAGGCCGATCTATTGATGAACTAAGCAGGCAGGGGACGCGTGGAAAAATCGTCGATGAAACGCTGGTGGCTGGGACTGGGCGCGAGCTTCGCGCTCGGCTTCGCTCTGGCCTGGTACGCCAAGCCGGCGCCGCCCGACACTGCCGCGCCGATGGCGGCCAGCGCGGCGCCGGCGCCAGCCGCCCAGTTCGGCGGCGCCTGGACCCAGGCGGGTCCCGTTGCCTCCGCTCCCCTTACGCCGCTGCCCCCCAGCGCCGGCGTCGATGAACTATGGAGCAGGGCGCTCGCGCCACAAGGCCACAACGCCGAGGACAGGCTGCGCAAGCTGGCGCAAACCGACCCGGTGGCGTTGCGTAACCTGCTTCAGCGCTACAACGGCGCGCAAACGCCGCAGGTGCTGGAGCTGCTCAAAGGCATCCTGTCGACCGTGCAAAAGCCGGAAGTGATTGCCTTTTCCACGCGTTTGGCTGGCAGCATGAACCTGGCCGAGCGCAAATACGGTTTCGAACTGCTGCAAAGCGTGGCCCCCGACGCGCCTGAAACGCGCGCGCTGGTCAAGCGCACCCTGTCCACCGAACAGTCGCCCGAGGTGCTGGTGCAGGCACTGGCCACGCTGCAGTCGGCCGCGGCCGAGCCGGAAGAAGCGGCGCAGATGGTGGCGCAGCTCAAGCTGCTGTCGCAGCACGCCGACCCTGCCGTGCGCAGCCAGAGCATCACGCAGCTCGGTCAATGGGACAAGAAAGGCGAGGGCGCGGACCGGATGTCGCAAGCCTTGCACGATCCGGCGGCTGAAGTGCGCCAGGCCGCCATCTTCGCGATTGCCCAGACCGGAATTCGTACAGACGCGGTCAAGGATGCCTTGATGGGACTGGTCAGCAACGCACAAGAGAGCCGGGACATTCGCGGCAGCGCCTTGCAGGTGCTGGAGCGGTTTTCCTTGACGAAGGATGAGTACGCGGCCTTCGCCAGGGCCCGGGTCCAGCTTCAAGGTACGTGAAAGCACAGTGCCCTGTGCCGTCACGCAAGAATTCCCCGACGCTAATTTAGGATGTGCAATGCGGCTTGGGGGAGGTCGGGGTAGTCATTTTCCTGAAAACGCGAAAACGCACGATAGCGCACGGAAGTGCCCGAAAGCGCTACGAAATCACGCGAAAGCACTGCGAAATCGCCCGATTCGAGTACGAAAACGCGCGACTGGATCACGAAATCGCACGATTTCCGGGAAATCCCCGGCCGACATTTCGTTCGATATTGGGTGTCAGTCGCAGGCAAAGAGCGCGCGGCGTTCCGCAAATAAATTGAAGACTTCAGCAAGTTCTGCGGTGGCTTCAGCCCGCCAAAGGATCGGAAGCATCGGCGCGGCGCTTTGCTTCGATCATTTCGAAAAGCTTGTCCATTACTTCATCGTGGGGCGAAGCGGGGCTTTGGTCGTCGAGGGATGCTTGGACTTTTGTGCGAAACCAGCGATCGTACGCCTCAGCCTTTTCTGGCGTGGTGAAATCAGGCTCGGTGGGTGGCGGCTTGGGTTCCATGGTCCGACAATTATAGACAGTCAAATGCGAGATTCGTTTAGAGGCCTGTCGTTCCCCTCCGTTTCGGCAAGGCCGCATGCGGCGTCAGCACGAAAACGCAACTGAGCAGCTGGTCCCTGTCGGGCGTGCGAGGACGGCTCATGATTTCGCACAGACGTTCGAGGATGCGGTTCACTTCTTCCAGCTCATCCTTGGCCAGCCAGGCCTTGTTCCGTGCCGCCCACAGCTGCCTGTGCGCGCCTTCCGTGACAACACCGTCCATGTCCAGTGCGGCGCCAAAATCGTCTTCCGCCACTTGCAGCAGGCCACGCGTAAATTTGCGCAGCGCTTTGACATGCGCTTCGCTGTCCGTCCTGTAGGCCAGCCGTAACGGATCCGATGACGCGCCGGCAAGCCGGTAGCGGCGTTCTTCCTCATCGGCTGCATCCACTTCAGTGACCAGGCCCGCCTTGCAGAGAATCTTCAGGTGGTAGTACAGCCCGTCGGCATGGCGCCCGAGCTCCTGGGCCAGCACGGCAATACTGGCGTCGCTTCCGATGGCGCCCAGGGTATCGACAATTTCCTGCCGCAGCGGCGAGGCAAGGACCGCGATCAGTTCCGGGTCGTCGATCGCACGGTGATTGATGGCGGGTTTTGGCATGGCATTGTCTTTCGTTGAAAAAGTGATATAGTATTTCAACGATAAATTTTACGCAAGCATGCGTGTCGACCATGAAATCCAGGCTATTTGCCGCAGTCTTCCTTGTATTCACCTTGCTCTCGCCTGCGGCCAGGGCACTGGAACCACGCATCACGGCACAGCAACTGCAGGCCGATATCGCCTTCCTGCGCGACACCCTGGCGCGTACCCACCCGGACCTGCGCTTCTCCACAAGCGCCCAAGCCCTGAACCTGGCCCTGGACGGCGCAGGGCAGGGCCTGGCGGCCGACATGACGCGCGACGAGGCCTGGCGCCACCTTGCCCGGCTCAACCCGGTCTTCGCCGATGCGCACCTGTTCGTCGGCTATCCTGACTGGCGTGCGGACAGCGCAGCGCACCTCGCATCCGGCGCAAGCTTGTTTCCTTTTGAAGTCGATGTCGGGGCAGACGGGGCAGTCACCATCAGGTCGGCCCTGGGCGGCGCCCCGGATCCGCTCGCGGGCGCACGCATCGTGTCCATCAATGGCATGGACATCGGCTTAGCCACGGCAGCCATGCTGGCACGGACGCATGGCGATACGCCGGCATTCCGGACCCGCTTGCTGGCGCAGCGCTGGTGGCTGTTTCACTGGAAGCTGTATGGCGCCGCAGCGCGTTATCGCCTGGTCCTGCAGCGGGGCGCGCAGCAGTGGACCGTCGATGCGCCGGGTAGTACCAGCACGCCTGCCTTGCTGCGCGACGAAGCCGACGTTGCCGGCCTGTTCCGGCTCGATATCCTGCCGGGAAGCGCCGCCGTGCTCACGGTCGGCTCCTTCGACGGCGCGCATCAGGAACGTTTCCTGGCCTTCACCCGGGAAGCTTTCAGCCGCATCCGGAAGGAGGGCGTTACCACGCTGGCGATCGATATCAGCGCCAATGGCGGGGGCGAAGACGGCATGTGGATCGACGGCCTGATGCCCTACCTCGCCAGCGCGCCGTATCGCACCGCGTCAAGCTACACCAAGAAGGTGATCGAAGCGAATGCGGAGCGCGGTGAAAGCGTCGGGCAGGTCATCAGCGGCGCCATCGATACCTGGCGCTCGCCGCCAGCGGACCATCCGCTGCGCTTCAAGGGCAAGCTCACTGTCGTGATCGGCCCGTCGACTTATTCGTCGGCCATCCTGTTTGCCAACGTCATCAGCGACTTCCGCATCGGCACCCTGGCCGGTGTGGGCGGGGCGGCAAGGCGCAGTCAATCCGGCGGCGTACGCAAATACCTTCTGCCGCATTCGCAACTGGCGATATGGGTGCCGCGCTTCATCTTGCATCCGCCAGGTGGCGAGCAAAAAGAGGCACTGCTCAATCCCGATTGAGCGATGGCATAGACCGTCATGATGATGCAGGCCAACCGATAAGGGCTGCACGGCGCAAGCTGGCTTTGACGACCATGCGGTGGAAAGGGGCAATGACCAGGAGGTAGGTTCGACCCAGCAGGTTGTGGCAATGAACAACGGTCGAGAGGGTCAGTTGCCGGGCGCTGTCGGGCGCGGGGCCGCTACTGCACAGGAGCGACACCCTGAAATCGAGATGCTTGTCGTCCTCGCCCATGACGATCTCGGTGTCGTTGACGCTATAGACCTTGAAGATGCCGACCCGCCCGCCCTTTGCATCGGCGCCGAGCGTGGCCAGGTGCTTGCTGGTCTTCAGGCCAAAGCAGGATACGATCGTGTCCCGCACGCGCATCAGTGCGCCTATCCAGGATGGCTGTTGCGAGAAGATGAACCGGGCCAGCAGGGCCGGGTCGCCGGATGCGCCCGGAGGCAGCGCAATGGCGAAAGCATCCGCCAGATTCACCGACGGATAGCGCCGGCTGATGTCGGACTGCGCAGGCAGCGCAACCTGGGTGGCAAGCATGAATTCATTTGGCATGGGCGCGGTTCTGGGATTTAATGAATGACATTGGATTGACCCCATCTTACGCCAAAGGAGAAATGGCATGGCTACTGGCACCATCCGGCTGCACCGCGTACTTCGCACCAATTCCGAACGCATCTATCGCGCCTTCCTGGACGCCGACGCCAAGGCCAGGTGGCTTCCGCCCTACGGCTTCACCGGCAAGGTGCATCATCTGGACGCCAGGGTCGGCGGCACCTACCGTATGTCGTTCACCAATTTCTCGACGGGGAACAGCCATGGCTTCAGCGGCGAATTCCTCGAACTGGTCCAGAACGAACGCATACGCTATGCGGACAAGTTCGACGATCCCAACCTGCCGGGCACCATGACCACGACGGTCACCCTGGCCCCGGTCTTGTGCGGCACTGAACTGAGCATCGTGCAGGAGGGCGTGCCCGAGGTGATCCCGGTCGAGATGTGCTACCTGGGCTGGCAGGAATCGCTGGAACAGCTGGCGAAACTTGTCGAACCCGAGATTCCCGACTAAGCCCGGCCCGGCCGTCTGCGCGATACAGGGCGCAGATCGTCCTGATTTGCAGCCATGCTGTTGTCATTTCCAACGCATCTGCAGATCGAGACCATGCCACTGCCCCCAGACATTTCCGCGCCTTCCGACTTTGATTTCATCATTGGCGACTGGCTCGTCAAACACGAGCGCTTGAATTCCCGCCTGGCCAATTGCGACCAGTGGACCAGCTTCGAAGGACAGACATCGACCGTCAGGATTCTTGGCGGCTTCGGCAACCTGGAGGACAATCTGCTCCACTTCCCGGGCGACAGTTTCCGCGCGGCCGCCATGCGTTCCTACTGCGCCAGGACCCGGACCTGGTCCATCTGGTGGCTCGATGGCCGCAATCCGACCCAGCTCGATACGCCCGTTGTCGGGTGTTTCGAGAATCAAACCGGCTTGTTTTTTGCAGATGACGTCCTGGATGGACAAGCGATACGCGTGCGCTTTACCTGGACTGCCATTGCTGGCGAAAACCCGCGCTGGGAACAAGCGTTTTCCAGCGACGCCGGCGCGACATGGGAAACGAACTGGAAGATGGAATTTTTCCCTGCGATGCCGGCCAGCGCTTGACCTGGCCGTCAAGCTCGGGTCAAATCGAGCAACACGCCAACCGGGAGAGCCGCATGACCGCCGACGAGATCATCGAACAACTCAAGCCGCTGGGCCGCGACTCCTACAAGAACGTCATGTTCAAGCATGGCGTGCCGGAGCCGCTGCTGGGCGTCAAGATCGAGGATCTGAAAGTCTTCCAGAAGAAAATCAAGAAGGATTACCAGCTGGCGCTGGACCTCTACGACAGCGGCATCTACGATGCCCGCTACCTGGCCGGCCTGATCGCCGATGACCGCGCCATGAGCCGCGCCGACCTGCAGCACTGGCTCGATACAGCAACCAGCCTGGCCACCTGCCAGTACACGGTGGCCTGGGTGGCCTGCGAAAGCGTGCACGGACGTGAACTGGCGCTGGAGTGGATCGACGCCAACGATGAAATGATCGGCACCGCCGGCTGGGCCACCCTGTGCGGCCTGGTGGCGATCACCGAGGACAGCAAGCTGGACCTGGAAGAAATCCAGCGCTTGCTGCTGCGCGTGCAGGAAACCATCCACCAGCAGCAGAACAATGTGCGCTACGTCATGAACAATTTCGTGATTGCCGTGGGCTGCCATGTGGCGCCGCTGACCGCGCTGGCAGAGCAAGTAGGCAAGGCGATCGGCAACGTCACCGTCGACATGGGCGACACTTCCTGCAAGGTGCCGTCGGCGCCGGCCTACATCGACAAGGTGCGCCAACGCGGCAGCCTGGGCAAGAAGCGCAAGACCGTCAAATGCTGAACTGAGGGACGCAAGAAAGTTACGCGCTGGAGCGGAACACATCGCCGCGGAGAGACGAATAAGTTCAACAGAATCAGTTCAAACCCTGAGTTGCCCTGCCATACCAGTGCACAAAGGCATTAAATTGGTATGGTCTGCCCAAGCGGATCCCTACGGGGTCACTCGCCCCGGGAAAGTGCTTGAGAAAGCTATTGGTATGCTCAGCTCAACGACTTTTCAAAACCACTTGACTGGCCATTTTTAGACTTGCATCCTCGTTGCGGCACTCAATTGTTTTTGGAGACCGCGTGATAGCGCGGTGACCGCCACACCTGGAGCACCGGTACCTGGATTGGCCTGCCGTCCGCTCGTCTTTGACATACCAACACCTAGTGTGGTGAGTTAGAAATTCATTGAATAAATATTTCCATGAGCTATGTTGTATATATTGCGTACACAACATGGAGGCTGGAATGGGAGCAGGTCGTCCTAAAGCGGAGTTGGTTTTGACT
>Ga0187843_10000179_pt1 | contig 51173 bp, 50 predicted proteins | sample SpaLakP09_SKY_43_FD_134516 | JGI IMG/M metagenome (GOLD analysis project Ga0187843, IMG submission 134516) | Oligotrophic lake water microbial communities from Sparkling Lake, Wisconsin, USA - SP09_SKY_43 | ecosystem: Environmental > Aquatic > Freshwater > Lake | place: USA: Sparkling Lake... | reverse complement strand
CCCCAAATATCGCTGGGTTAAATGCTCCTGCTATCACAACAGTTGGATCACGGAGATCAATGTTCATTTTTCATCCGATTGTAGCGGTTGCCGAGCAATATGCTTTACAGGCCGTTCGAGCAAGAGAGAATTGAAGCTCTGTACTTAATTCGAGACCCATAAAATACATGATCGACCCTCAATCATGCTCCCGATCACCAGCGCCCATATATAGCTCGCGGCCGGTTTCGTCATAGACCTTGCTCATTTGCGCCATGCCGGCCTCTGCCTCTTCTGTCGCGATGAACGCTTCGGCGGGCTGGTTCTGCAAACGCGCAAACTCCCGCACTTCTTGGCTGATTTTCATTGAGCAGAATTTTGGTCCGCACATCGAACAGAAATGCGCGGACTTTGCGCCTTCGGCGGGCAGCGTTTGGTCGTGATATTGCTCCGCCGTGTCGGGATCGAGGCTTAGGTTGAATTGGTCGCGCCAGCGGAATTCGAAGCGCGCCTTGCTGAGCGCATCGTCGCGGACTTGCGCGGCGGGGTGGCCCTTTGCAAGGTCAGCGGCATGTGCCGCAAGCTTATAGGTCACAACGCCAACCTTCACATCGTCACGGTCGGGCAGGCCCAAATGCTCCTTTGGCGTGACGTAGCACAGCATCGCCGTGCCGTACCAACCGATCATCGCCGCACCAATGCCGCTGGTGATATGGTCATAGCCCGGCGCGATGTCGGTGGTGAGCGGTCCAAGCGTGTAGAATGGCGCTTCGCCGCAGACCTCCAACTGCTTGGTCATATTCTCTTTAATCTTGTGCATCGGCACATGGCCGGGCCCTTCGATCATCACCTGAACGTCCGATTTCCACGCGCGGTGGGTCAGCTCGCCCAGCGTATAGAGCTCGGCAAATTGCGCTTCGTCATTGGCGTCGGCAATCGATCCGGGGCGCAGGCCATCGCCAAGGCTATAAGCGATGTCATAGGCCTTCATGATCTCGGTAATGTCGTCGAAATGTTCGTAGAGGAAGCTTTCCTTATGATGCGCGAGGCACCATTTCGCCATGATGGAACCGCCGCGTGACACGATGCCGGTCACGCGCTTTGCCGCGAGTGGAACATAAGGAAGCCGCACGCCCGCGTGGATGGTGAAGTAATCGACGCCCTGTTCGGCTTGTTCGATGAGGGTATCGCGGAAGATTTCCCATGTCAGGTCTTCGGCAACGCCGCCGACCTTTTCCAGCGCCTGATAAATCGGCACGGTGCCGATGGGGACGGGCGAGTTGCGGATGATCCATTCGCGGGTGTCGTGAATGTTGCGGCCGGTCGACAGGTCCATGACGGTGTCCGCGCCCCAGCGGATGGACCAGACCATCTTGTCGACTTCCGTGGCCACATCGGATGCGACCGCGCTGTTGCCGATATTGGCGTTGATCTTGACCAGGAAATTGCGGCCAATCGCCATCGGTTCGGATTCAGGGTGGTTGATGTTGTTGGGAATGATCGCGCGGCCGCGGGCGATTTCTTCGCGGACAAATTCGGGGGTGACGTAATCGGGGATGCTTGCGCCAAAGCTTTCGCCGTCGCGCTTATATTCGGCCAGGCGCGCGCGGCCCAGATTCTCACGCTCGGCAACATATTCCATTTCCGGCGTGATGATGCCGCGGCGGGCATAATGCATCTGGCTGACGTTCATGCCGGGCTTTGCGCGCAGCACATGTTTGCGGACATTGGGGAATGGCGCAACGCCGCCGCTGCGGTCGGGGCCAAGCTGACCATTATCTTCGGGGCGGACTTCGCGTTGCAGCACTTCCTCCACATCGCCGCGCTCACGGATCCAGCTGCTGCGGATTTCGGGCAGGCCCATGCTGATGTCGATGCGGGCGTTGCTGTCGGTATATGGCCCGCTGGAGTCATAGACGCGCACAGGCGGTTCGCCCGACGATGGCTCAAGATAGATTTCGCGCATGGCCACTTTGCGTTCGCCGACGTAGATTTTCTTCGATCCACGGATCGGGCCAGTGGTAACGCCAATTTCGGTGCGTGCGGGGATGTCTGCCATGTCTACTCTCCAAATTATCGCGAAGGAGAGCGCGGTTTTCGGATGCCGCTCCCTCCCTACGCCCGCGTCAACGGGATCAGGTTCAGCGGGTCGGATGGCGTTACCCATCCCTCTCAGTCACACGACTCCCCGGGGATGAAGATGTAATAGGCCAGTGTGGCGCGTCAGTCCAGCAGGATGAATATCGCGACGGCAATGAAATTAGGCCGCAGCAACATCCGACTGCAGCGCCCTCCAGAATATGGGCGAGCTTGCAAGGCGCAGGAATTTTTCGGCCAGCCCCGGTTCAAGCGTTTTGCCGCTCGCTTGCATGACGGCGGCCATTGCGGCCTGTGGCCCGTCTTTCGCCGCGACATCGTCCGCCAATGTTGCAACCGCAAGGATGTGGATCGCCAGCTGATCGGTTTCATTGCGCGGTGCGGCGGGTTCAAGGCCGCTTTGCAATATCCGCATCCACATACGATGGTGCAGGGCGTCAAGGCGGTTGTCTTCGATATCGATCAGTTGCGCGAGTTTCGATCCGATCCAGCTCAAGCGCGCCTCACGCGTAAGCGCACGTGGCGCATCGGCGGACGTTGCCGACGCGGATTGAGAGGGGCTGGATGTAAACTGGTCGTGCGACAAAATCATTGCGGGCGTCCTTTTTGCAGAGAAGCCCACTATGCCCCCGACATGATTTCCAACCCGTTAAGGCGTGTCAAAAAGTATAGCTAATCCCGCCGGCCAAAAACCACTGGTCGGCATCACCGCGCAGCGACGTTACGGGCGATCGTTTGGCATCGCCGGTCAGCCGCGAATAATTTACAAGGCCAAAGACGCTCCACCCGCCATCGCGGCCATCGCCCGATAAATCGACCCCGCCCAGCAGACTTGCGCCATAGCTTTTCCAGCCGCCATCGGCATCAAATTGCGGCAAGCCGCTGGCCGCACTGCCGACCGGATCAATGCTGAAATAGGTGTCGGCATAATTGCCGTCGACATGCGTTGCAGATAGGCTGAGGCTCGTGAAAATGGCCGTAGACAGCGGGGTCGAATAGCTGATGCTTGGGCTAATCAAACGGCCTTTATGTGCGCCAGCGACATCCCATTGAATGTCGGTGGAAAATGCAAGATTGTCGAACGGATTGATAAGCTTCGCAAATGAAACACCCAATGTCGCGCCAATTTCGATTGCGACATCTTCTTTGCCCAACAAACGGGCGACAGCGTCCTTAATATTGCTGTTGCGATCAAGGCGGACGCGGAACAGAGGGCCAGCCAGAAATTTGACATCATTGTCGCTATCACTGTCGGCAATCAAATCGGCGTAAAGGCCGGGGCCACGTGCGCCAAAGTCGATGCCGCCGATGCTGCCCTGCGCAAGGGGCGCGGGGAATAAAACATAATCGTCAGAACCATCATAGCTTGGGGCATAGCCAGCACCGATGCCGACCGTGACCCAGTCACCTGCAAATATGCCGCGGTCCGATTTGTCGGGTGTTTCGGTGGTCGCGTCTTGGGCAAAAGCGGCGCTGCAGATTGCGGCACCCGCCAAAATGGCTGCCATGCTGCCTTTTATAATTTTCATGATCGGTTCCCAAATTATTCACCTTGGGAACCCGTCGCAGCGTCAGTTAGTTCCGCCGCAGCGAAAGACAGCGCCGTTAAAGCATATATTTCATCTTTACCCGCTGGCTGACGGCGGCGGCATCAACCGCAAACGCCGCGGCCTTAAACTTGGGCGGGCCCGCGACAATTACGGGATTGCGCGAAAAGCCAAAGCCTTCTTTGGGCAGGAAAATGGCCATGTCCATTTTGTTATTGGCATTTTCATCATGCACCAATGCGACCGCATATGTGCCCTTTGCGATACCCGTGAAAGACACATTTGCGGCATCGCGGGCTGGTACGATGGCTTTGGAACCTTTTGGATCCTTGCCGCAATCGGGGAAGAAGCGCGGGTTGGCGGTGACGCAGACAAGCACATTGCCCTTCGTGCTGCGCAGGCCGTAAATGTTTATATCGATCGTCGCGGTTGCGGGCGCGGCTTCAACTGCGCCGCTTAAGGTTGCGATCCCAATGGCCGAGACCAAGGTCAGTGCCGCACATTTTATCCCAAAACCTGAAATATAGCCCATAATTCCCCCGATATGCGTCGTGATGTTTTTGATGATGCGTCGCCGTTATCAGCCACTGCCCTAATCTGCCGTTGACGATGGATTTGGGGAAACATTCCCACCCCATATGATTGGTCACGCCCATGATTGTCATCACCGATAGCACGACGCCCAAAGACGCAACATGAATGGGAATGACGAATACCAAAAACGGTATAACGAACGCGCCCGACAATGCCTCCCACGGATGGAAGGACATGGCCGCCCATGCGGTCGGCGGGCGGCTTTCATGATGGACAGCGTGCGCGGCCTTGAACCAAAACGGGCGATGCATCAGCCGGTGTGTCCAATAAAACCATGTGTCGTGCGCGAACAGATATAGAAATACCGACAGCGGCAGATACCAGAAAGGGTAAGCGCCGGCATCGCGGTAAATCAACGTCCAGCCGAGATTGTCCCATCCCCAGGCGACGATGCCCGCAGGAATGCCGTAAATCGCGGCGCTGGCGAGGCTCCAGCCGATTTCGCGGCGGATTTGTTGGTCAAGGCCCCGATAAAGGCCCGGCTCGCGCAATTTCGTCGCCCATGCAAAAGCACCGCTGACGACCAGATAGCGAACGCCAACAATCGCCGTCATCGCCAGTGTTGATAAAAGCAAGATCAGCCATGAGCTCATCTGCCGCCTTTAGCCCTTATGCTATCGGTTTAGCAAATTGCGCGTTTCGAAATCGCCGGGACCGGAAATGCTGATTAAGTCGCCATCATGCATGACCTTAATTGGCCCCTTATACCGGCTCGCCGCATCACCAATCAGCGCGAATTCGAAAGGCTTCGGCACCGACGGGACGATATGCGTGAATGCCAACATGCCCGCGCCGGACGCCTTTGCCACATCGGCGGCTTGTTCGGGGCTGATATGGTAATTCTGGATATCATCGAAGATTTTGGCCCGGTTTATCATGCCCGCCTTTTGCGCGCTGCTGGCGAGGATATCGACCATGCGCGGGGACAGCAGTTCGCTGACGTACAAATCCGAACCCTTGGCTGCTTTGGCAAGCGCAGGGGTGAACGCAGTGTCACCCGATATCGTGACGCTGCGGCCCTTATAATCGACGCGATAGCCAAAGGCGGGCTTGATCGGATCATGGTCCACAGAAAAGGCGGTAATGCGCACGTCATTGGCATCGTAGACCACGCCCGGCTGGATCGCCTTGCCCGTCATGCCAAAGCCCGATTGCGGCACGACGGCTGCGCCATGGTGGCCAATGCGGTAGGTTGAATCAATCCGGTACGCCGCATTCAGCCCATTGGTTATTTCGGTGACGCCTTCAGGGCCAGACACAGGCAGCGGTGTTTTCGCGCTCGTCCCGGCCCAACGCTGCAGCGTGAAGGGGCCAAGGCCTTCGAAATGGTCGCTGTGTAAATGGGTGAGCCACACGCCTTCAATCTTATCGAGCGGCATGCCCATGAGCGACAGCGTTTTGCCGGAGCCTTCACCCATGTCGAAAACAAACAACCGGCCGCCGGCGATCACAACGGTGCACGCAGCCGCGCGGTCACGGTTTGGCAGGGGCGAACCCGTGCCGCAAAATCCGATATGCAGGGCATCGGCGGGCAATTCCGCCATGACATTGCGCGACATTGCACTGTCCGCGGCCCGCGCAATCAGCGCCATCGCCAGCGCGTCACGTTTTACATATGCCGCACCGCCCGCAACGACCAGCCCGCCAAGGACGGCCAAAAGCCATTTCTTCCGCATGATAAATCTCCCCCGTTTGACGACGTACCTACGCGGTTTTGATAGCGTTAGCATATAGGAAAATGATGACGCCGTCGCTGCGCGGCCCAATCGCTGCACATAAAGCTGTGCATTACCTTGGCAGAAGCCTTCCCCTTGTAAAATGGCTGCGCTAGGGCCGGATGGTGATACGCGAAAATATCAAATGCGATTTGGCTATTGTCGGCGGCGGGCTTGCGGGCGGGCTCATCGCGCTTGCCCTTGCGAAAATGCGGCCCGAATTGAAAATCGTCCTGATTGAACAAGGCGACAGCTTTGGCGGCAACCATATTTGGAGCTTTTTTGCGAGCGACATATTGCCAGAACATCGTTGGCTGACGGCGCCATTGGTGACCTATGGCTGGTCGGGTTATGACGTCAAATTCCCCGCGCACAGCCGCACGCTCGACAATATTTATTACACGATTGAATCCGAACGGCTCGACTGGGTGCTGCGCAAGAACCTGCCTGCATCGTCATTGATGCTTGGGCGTGAAGTGAAAGCGGTCTCACCCAGGCTTGTGGTTCTCGACGGCGCGCAGCGTATTAACGCCGGCGGCGTGATTGACGCGCGCGGCGCGGGTGACCTGAACCATCTTGATTGCGGGTGGCAGAAATTTACAGGCCAGCTGATGCAATTGTCAGAGCCACATAATCTTACAAAACCCATCGTCATGGACGCCACGGTGGACCAGCATGATGGCTATCGCTTTGTCTATGTCCTGCCCTTTGGGATGGACAAGCTGTTTATCGAAGACACCTATTACAGCGACAAGGCCGATTTGGACCCGCGCATCCTGCGGCAACGGATTGCGGCCTATGCGGATGAACAAGGCTGGAAAGTCGAGCGCGTCTTGCGTGAAGAAAATGGCGTCTTGCCGGTCGTGATGGGCGGCGATCTGGAAAACTATTGGGCAAGTGGCAGTGGCCGCACGGCAAAGGCCGGCGCGCGCGGTGCATTTTTTCAGCCGGTGACCAGCTATTCCCTGCCCGACGCCGTGCGCAACGCTATTTTCATTGCGGAGCAGCCCGATCTTGACGGCGACAAGCTCAATCTTGTTCTGCGCCAGCGTGCGCAGGAGCATTGGAACAAGGGCAGATTTTTCCACATACTCAACCGGATGCTGTTCCGCGGCGCCGAAGGCCGCGACCGGTACAAAATATTGGAACGTTTCTACAGGCTAAAACCCGGATTGATTGAACGCTTTTATGCTGGGAATAGCAGCAACAGTGATAAGGCGCGCATCCTGATTGGCAAGCCGCCCATTCCGATAGGGAAAGCCATCACCGCGATCCGGAGCAAGAAGAAATGACGAAGACAGCAGCGATTATTGGTGCCGGATTTGGCGGCCTTGCGCTTGCAATGCGGCTTCAATCTGCAGGCATCTCCACGACGATTATCGAAGCGCGCGATAAGCCCGGTGGCCGCGGCTATTATTGGGAAAAGGACGGCTTCACCTTTGACGGTGGGCCAACGGTCATCACCGACCCGCCATGTCTGGAAGAATTATGGTCGCTGTCCGGCCATAAAATGTCGGACGACGTGGAATTAATGCCCGTGTTCCCGTTCTACCGGTTGAACTGGCCCGATGGCACGAATTTCGATTATTCGAATGACGCACCCGGCCTGAAAGCGGAAATCGAAAAGCTGAACCCCGACGATGTCGAGGGCTATCGCAAGTTCCTTGCATATTCGAAGGGCGTGTTCAAAGAAGGCTATCAAAAACTCGGTTCCGTCGCGTTCCTCGACTTCGCATCGATGATAAAGGCCGCCCCTGCGCTGATGAAATATCAGGCATGGCGCTCGGTCTATTCGATCGTTTCGTCTTATGTGAAAGACGAAAAGCTGCGCGAAGCTTTGTCATTCCACACATTGCTCGTCGGCGGAAACCCGATGAGCACCAGCGCGATCTACGCGCTCATCCACACCATCGAAAAAGAGGGCGGGGTCTGGTTTGCCAAGGGCGGCACCAACCGGCTTGTCGCCGCAATGGTAACGCATTTCGAGCGGCTCGGCGGGACGATCCGTTTGGGTGATCCCGTCGAAGAAATCGAGACACGCGGTGACAAGGTCATTGGCGTGCGCACCAAATCAGGTTGGCGCATGGACTGCGACATGGCGGCGTCCAATGGCGACCTGATGCACACCTACAAGGATTTGTTGACCAGCAACAAACGCGGCGAACGCGCAACCAAATCGCTGCGGCGCAAAAGCTGGTCGCCATCGCTTTTCGTCCTGCACCTTGGCATTAAGGGCACATGGCCGGGCATTCCGCACCATATGATCCTGTTTGGCCCGCGCTACAAAGGCTTGCTGGACGACATTTATAAAAACGGTGTCCTTCCGCAGGATTTCTCGTTGTATCTGCACCATCCAACCGTCACTGACCCAAGCCTTGCGCCCGAAGGTTGCTCGACATTCTATGTCCTCGCGCCTGTTGCGCATATGGGCAAAGCGCCGCTCGATTGGGATGGCGATGTTGGTGAAGCGTTGAAGGAACGGATTTTGGATGAGCTTGAGCGCCGCCTGATCCCCGACATCCGCAGCCGGATTATGACGCAGTTCCATTACACGCCAGCCGATTTTGGCCGCGACCTTTCGGCGCATTTGGGCAGCGCGTTCAGCCTTGAACCCGTGTTGTGGCAGTCGGCCTATATGCGGGCGCATAACCGCGATGATGCGATACCAAATCTGTATTTCGTTGGCGCGGGCACGCACCCGGGTGCTGGCATTCCCGGCGTTGTCGGTAGTGCAAAGGCAACGGCCGCATTGATGTTGGAGGAAGCACATAAGTGAAACGGCTCGCTGTCTATTGCGGTTCGGCAACGCCCGATAACCCCATTTATATCGAAGCGGCGCGCAGCGTCGGAAAAATGCTGGCGGAACGCGGCATTGGCGTTGTCTATGGCGGCGGCCGGTTGGGGCTGATGGGTGCAGTCGCCGACAGCGCGCTTGCGGCAGGCGGCGAAGTGATTGGCATCATCCCCGAAGCACTGGTCGGCGCTGAAGTCGCGCACAAGGGTTGCACCGAACTGCACGTCGTTTCGGGTATGCACGAACGCAAGGCACGCTTTACCGACCTGTCCGATGGTTTCATCACCATTCCCGGCGGCGTCGGGACGATGGACGAATTGTGGGAAGCGATCAGCTGGTCACAGCTTGGCTATCATCAAAAACCCGTCGGCGTTTTGAACATTGCGGGTTTTTATGATCAGCTTATCGCGTTCAACCAGAATATGATCGATGTCGGCTTTATCCGGCCGCAACATGCGGGCATCATGATCGTTGATGACACGCTGGACGGCTTGCTGGACAAAATGGTCGCCTATGTGCCGCACAAGACCATCTTCCAGATGAAAGCAGACGATTTGTGAACCAAGCCCATATCAGCCCTTGCACAGATTTTTGCCGTGGCTGAATTTGATCGCCCTGCCCTTGTTCAATTTGCGCAGGACAGCATATCGCGGGGTTCAAAGTCCTTCCGTTTCGCCAGCCGGTTGTTTGACCGCATTACGCGCGAACGGGTTTGGCTGCTCTATGCATGGTGCCGCAAATGCGATGATATGGCCGATGGTCAGGACCATGGCGGCGCGATGGCGGCGGTCACCGACCCTCAGGAAAGCCTTGCCGCCATTCGTACGCTCACCGCTGCAGCGCTGGCGGGCATGCCGACGGGTGAGCCTGCGTTTGACTGCCTGGGCGTTGTCGCGCGCGAATGTGGCATTACAGCGCGCATGGCGGAGGATGTGATCGAAGGCTTCGCATTGGATGCCGCGGACTGGCACCCCCGCCGCGAAAGCGACCTATACCAATATTGCTACCATGTGGCTGGCGCCGTGGGCGTGATGATGGCCGTGGTGATGGGGGTTCCGGCGGATGATGATGCTACGCTCGACCGCGCATGCGACCTTGGCCTCGCCTTTCAACTTGCCAACATCGCGCGCGACATTGCCGAAGATGACGCCGCCGGACGTTGCTATTTGCCCGATGACTGGCTGGCGATGCTCGATATCGCGCCGGGTGAGCATATGAAGCCGCATAACCGCAAGATACTGGCGCTGATGGGCCGTTGGTTGGCGGATGAAGCGGAACAATATGAAGCGTCGGCACGTGTCGGCGCGGCGCATCTGCCGCTGCGCGCACGCTGGGCGGTGCTATCCGCCGCAGGCATTTATGGCGAGATCGCCCGCAAAGTACGCGCCGCCGGTAGCCACGCGTGGGACCAACGTATTTTCACCAGCCGGCCTGAAAAGTTTCGCTGGGTGCGCAAGGCATTTGTCGATGCTGTCGCGAACAACCCGCGTGATATGGACCGCGACGCTTTGTGGACGCGGGCGAGGGTTTAGCAGCGCGGGCTTCGTCACGCTGAATTAGCCTAACGCACCCACCGCCAATTCGTGTTTCATCCCCCCCCCCCCAATTCGTCATCCTGAACTTGTTTCAGGATAACGGGCGACGTTGGCGTGTTATGCTGAAACAAGTTCAGCATGACGACCTTTAGGGGACCGGACCTTAAACCAACGTCAAACGGACGGATGTAACATCCGCGCCGCGCGCCCCGACAAGCGTTCCACCGCGGCGTCATGTATTCCCGGCGCGCAGCAAATCAGGCCGAAATCCAATGGCTGGCGCTTATTATATGTTATCGGCCCGCCAAGCGCATCGGTCACGACTGCGCCCGCTTCCTGCGCGACGAGGTGCGCAGCGGCGATGTCCCATTCATTACCCCAGCGCAGCGTTGCGACCAAGTCAGCGCGGTCACAGGCGACCATCGTCATCCGCATCGCGATGCTGTTGGGCTTGGTCACGGTCACAAGGTCCGCATCCAGCCTTGGCAATTCATCGGCGGGCACACGTGATCCGGTGAAATCCAATCGCGTGCTGCCCGACAGAGGCGCATTGTTGCATGTCACGCCTTCGCCGCGTGCCGCCACCCAGATTTTGTCTTCGGCTGGCGCAGCCATCACCGCAAAGACCGGAATACCATCGGCCACCAAGGCAACCGACACACACCATCCGCTGCGCCCGCGCACATAATCGCGGGTGCCGTCAATGGGATCGACCAGCCACAACAGCCGCGCATCCAGCCGCTTTGGGTCATCCAGCGTCTCTTCGGACAACCATGCCGCCTCCGGCAAAATTGCCTGCAAACGCGTCGTCAGCAACGCGTCGACGGCCATGTCGATTTCGCTCACGAAATTGTCGCGGCTCTTTTCCCACACCTTGGCATCGGGCACTCCCCCGTCGCGCCAGCTGGCAAACGCCAACGCCGCAGCTTCCTGCGTGGCTGCGATTACGGCGTCTCTATCAAGCTGGCGCTCAGGCACCTGCGATCATCATGCCGTCGATCCGCAAGGTCGGCACATTGATGCTGCGGATCCATTCCAGATCGTTCGCGGCGGTCATCGCTGCAAACATATCCTTCAAATTGCCGGCAATGGTAAATTCGCTCACGGGTCCGGCAATTTCGCCATTGATGATCAGGAAACCGGCGGCACCGCGGCTGTAATCGCCCGTCACCGGGTTAACGCCCTGCCCAGCCAGTTCATGCACGTAAACGCCATGTTTGATGTCCGCGATCAGTTCGGCAACGCTGACATTGCCGCCTTCCAAATGCACATTGGATGGGCTGACACCCGGCGCGCCGCTGACGCCGCGGCTGGCATGGCCCGTGGGTTCCAATCCCAATTGCCGCGCCGATGCGCTTTCCATCAACCAGCCGGTCAAAACGCCATTTTCGATGATCGCACGGCGCGCGGTGGGCAGGCCTTCGCCATCAAAGGCGCGCGACCCAAGCCCGCGCGGCACATGCGGATTGTCGATGATCGATATGCCGCTGTCGAACAATTGCGCGCCGAGCGATTCCAGCAGGAAGCTTGTTTTGCGGGCAATGGCCGACCCGCTGATCCCGCCCAGCAAATGCCCGACAAAGGAACTGCCAACGCGCGGGTCAAAGACCACGGGCATCTGTCCGCTTTTGATGGTGCCGGGGTTCAACCGCTTGACGGCGCGTTCACCGGCACGGGTGCCGACGCTGGCGGGGCTGGCGAGATCGGCAAGATGCCGGGCCGAGCGCCAGTCATAATCGCGTTCCTTGGCATCGCCATCGCCCGACAGCACGCTGGCCGATATGCCATAGCCTGATCCCGATTTCACGCCTGCAAAGCCGTGGCTGGTGGCCAGCGCAAAGATCGAGCGCGATGCACTTGCGCCAGCGCCTTCGCTGTTGGTGACGCCGGGAACGGCGCGCGCGGCATCTTCGCATTCAAGCGCTGCTGCGCGCAGAGCTGCAGGATCGGGGTCTTGGCCATCATCGCTGTCGAAGTCCGGAATTGCGCCCATGAGCAGCCGGTCGTGCGGCGCGAGACCTGCATATTGGTCTTCGGGTGCTTCCTTCGCCATGTCGATAGCGCGCGCCACCAAACCGGCCAGAATATCGGGGTTCATGTTGGACGATGAAATCGTCGCCGACCGCTGGCCGACAAAAACCCGCAAGCCAATATCTTCGCCTTCGGATCGCGCCACATCCTCTAACTGGCCCAACCGTACCTGAACGTCCGTAGATGCGTCACACACATAAACGGCGTCGGCGGCATCGGCGCCGGCTTTAATGGCTTGGGAAACGAGATTGTGCGCGCGATCAAGCGCTTCTTGAGGTTTAAGCATGATTCCCGCTTAGGCGCGGGCCGTTACAGCGTCAATCAAGCGGCTTTCAAAATACCGTGAACAAAACCGCCAAAATTGCCGGAATGGCCACAGCAGCAGCCCAAAGCTTCAACCGGTCCGCGACATAATGCGTTTGCAGACCCTCACTATCGTACGCAGCGGCATCCAGCGCCTGCCAGCGACGCTCCATATTGCGGCATGGCGGAATGACTGCAGCCACAAAGAGGACCAAGACAAAATAAGGGAAAATCGACGTGCCACTCGATTCGATGGTGGGCGTCACCAAAAATATCAGTGCCAATGTGTAGACCACCAGCGCAAAGGCAACATGGTCGGACATACGTTTTGAATAGCTTTTATAACTGCGCAATTGCGCTTGTTCGGCTTTTGCCATTTTTTTGCTCTCCTCTTCCCGTCATGAGACTGTCATCTTTGGGAACAGGTTTCAAGCATATTTACCAAGCACTATGGCAGCCCCAAAATCTTGTGATTTTGTAAGGATAAGCGCCATTTTGGGCGGTCCATGACGAAGCGTGTTGCTTCCTCTACGCTGGCCGCATTCAACACCGCGTCGCCTTTATCCATGGGCTGGATGAGGAAATGGGCAAATTGCCATTCCTCCATGCGGTCCACATCACTCGCCAATTGCGGCCAGACGAGTTTCAGTTCATCGCCATGATGTTGGACCACGTCAGAGCCCGCCTTGGGGCTGATGCAGACCCAATCAATGCCCGGATGGACCGCGATAGTGCCGTTGCTTTCAATGGCAATCTGAAACCCGTGCGCATGCAATGCGTCGATAATCGCATCATCGACCTGCAACATGGGTTCGCCGCCGGTTATCACGACATAGCGCGATTGCGTGCCCTCACCCCATAACGCCGCAACTTTTGCCGCAAGGTCAGCCGCGTCATAACGGCCGCCATTTTCGCCATTCATGCCGACAAAATCGGTATCGCAAAATTGGCAGATAGCCGAACTGCGGTCTTCTTCGCGACCCGTCCACAAATTGCATCCGGCAAAGCGCAGAAACACCGCACGGCGGCCCGCATGGACGCCTTCGCCCTGAAGCGTCAGGAAAATCTCTTTAACCGCGTAGCTCATGCGTAAACGGTGGGATCGGGCAATCCCGCATCAGCAAAGCCCTTGGCGCGCAACCGGCAACTGTCACAGCGGCCACAGGCTTTGTTATCGGGCGTCGGATCGTAACAGGACCAGCTCATGCCCGCATCAAGGCCAAGCCGCGCCGCTTGCGTGGCGATGTCCGCCTTGCTCATGTGCAGCAACGGCGTGTGGACGCTGAAATGATCGCCCTCGACACCCGCCTTTGTGGCCAAATTGGCCATGCCTTCAAAGGCGCGGATGAATTCCGGGCGGCAGTCAGGATAGCCCGAATAATCGAGCGCATTGACGCCAATCCACAAATCCCGCGCGCCGCGTGCTTCGGCAAGGCCAAGGCATAAGGACAGGAATATCGTGTTGCGCGCTGGCACATAAGTGATCGGGATGGCGTTTTCTTCGACGCCCTCTTTGGGAACAGCAATGTCCGCGGTCAGCGCGGAGCCGCCAAAGCGTGTCAGATCAAGCGGCAGGACGATATGTTCAATCGCCCCCAAATGCGCGGCGATGGTCGCTGCACTATCAAGCTCAATCCTGTGACGCTGGTTATAATCGATGGTCAGCGCGATAAGGTCATAGCCCGCCTCACGCGCCAAGCCGGCAACAACCATTGAATCGAGGCCACCGGACAAGAGGACGATGGCAGATTTGGATTTTGCGGTCATTGTGAGGCGTCTCTGTATTCAGAGAGAAGAAAAGTGGTGCACCCGGAGCGATTCGAACGCCCGGCCCTCAGATTCGTAGTCTGATGCTCTATCCAGCTGAGCTACGGGTGCACTGGAGCGCCGCTATTAGGGACGCTGGCAAAGTTGTGCAATAGCTAATTTGAACCTTAAAGCTGCTTACAGGTCGATTTTCTACGGATGGCATCAATCGTTGGGAAAGTGCTGGCCGGGGCGACCAATATTCGGATCAACACCAGCCCCCTGTCATAGCCAACACGGACGGGTTCATAACCCGCTGGCGCCGTTTGCCCCGCGTTTACGAGCGCCAGCCGCGCAGCCTTGCCTTTGGTATCCCTGTCGCTGCGTACCGCCGCCACATCTGTTCGGGCATCAAAAATGCTCACGGACCAATAATGGTCCGGCACAGGCTGCACATCGACCAGCACTGGCCCCTTGGAGACATCAAAGGCGCAAGCGGCATATGCAAGGTCAGGGCTTGGCCGAACGATCGTCTGATTGGCGGCTGTCGTCATCGACGAAAAGGCGAATTGATTTTCAGGGCCGCGATTGCCAATTTTTTTCAGCGCCGCTTGCATCAGCGCATAAGGCGTTGCCAGCAAGGTCGCCTGATACGCACCCAATGCGACAAGGCCGCCCGCCACTATCGGAAATAAACAGCGCCGCATCATGCACATCCTTTACGGTCAATAATAGGCAGCTGCGCCTTTTCAGGGTTTTTGATAATATCCGCCGCCGGATGATAGAGACGCAAGGTCAGGTCAAAAGCGTCGACCGACCCCGTTGGCAACCAACTGCCCGATTGCGCATTTGGTGATACGGTGAAGGACCAACGCCCCTGCGTGTCCGTGGCTACGGCGCTCGCCGGAATGGACCAGCGGTTGGCGGCATTTTTTACAAGCCAGCCTTCGCCTTCATATAAGGTGATGCTCCACCACCGGCCATCAAGCTTGCCGCCGCGCACGACATAGGTACAGCGACCGTTTAGTTTTCGGCCATCGCTGTCGCGGGTAGCGGTGAAATACATGGCCTCTTTGGCGGGCAGAGCCAGTAGGCCAGACAAAGCGACTTTGGCCCGCGTGAGCGCATTTGCATCCACCGTGCCAAAGCTTTTTCCTGTCTCCCACGGTCCGATTTCGACCATGCCATCGCTTAATCCGCCACGAACCTGATGCACAGCAAAGGCCGCGCCGCCAACTAAGCCCAATGCGATACATGCCGCAAATCGGTGCCATGTTTTCATAATGCTCTCCCTCAATCGAGGGTTAGAACAAAAGATTAGTTTCTGGCAAGCGCCGCCTGCGCTGCTGCCAGTCGCGCGATAGGCACGCGATAGGGGGAGGCGCTGACATAATCGAGGCCGACCTTTTCACAAAAGGCAATCGACGCCGGATCGCCGCCATGTTCGCCGCAAATGCCAAGCTTGATTTCAGGACGCGTCGCGCGGCCTTTGTTCGCCGCAATTTCGATCAGCTGGCCAACACCTTCCACATCCAGGCTGACAAACGGATCGCGGGCGTAAATGCCCTTGTCGACATAATGCGTCAGGAACCGTGCGGCATCATCGCGGCTGACGCCCAAAGTGGTCTGCGTCAGGTCGTTCGTGCCAAAGCTGAAGAAGCTGCCGACTTCGGCGATTTCATCGGCCATCAATGCAGCGCGCGGCAGTTCGATCATCGTGCCGACCAGATATTCGATGCGCTTGCCCTGCTCGGCAAAGACCGCTTCGGCCGCTTTGTCGACAACATCCTTCATCAGCTCAAGCTCGCGGCGCGTGCCGACCAGCGGGATCATGATTTCCGGTACCGGTGCGACCGCCAAGGAACAGGCCGCTTCAAATATCGCGCGCGCCTGCATCTCGTAAATTTCGGGATAGGTCACGCCCAAGCGGCACCCGCGATGGCCAAGCATCGGGTTGAATTCGTGCAGTTCCGCCGCACGTTGTTTCACTACCTCGATACCCACACCAGCAGCCGCAGCAACCTCGGCAAATTCGCTTTCCTGATGTGGCAGGAATTCATGCAATGGCGGATCGAGCAAGCGAATGGTGACAGGAAGACCAGCCATCACTTCGAAAATCGCGGTAAAGTCCTTACGCTGTTCGGGCAGCAATTTGTCGAGCGCAACGCGGCGGCCCTTTTCATCGTCCGCCAGGATCATCTGGCGCACAGCGGTAATGCGCGCGGCATCAAAGAACATATGCTCGGTACGGCACAGGCCAATGCCTTCTGCGCCAAAATCGCGCGCCGTCTGCGCATCCAATGGCGTTTCGGCGTTGGCGCGGACTTTCATCCGGCGACCGGCATCGGCCCACACCATCAACGTGCCAAAATCACCCACCAGCTCAGGCTGCAATGTCGGGACTTCCCCCGCCATCACTTCGCCGGTGGAGCCATCAAGCGTGATGATATCGCCTTCATGCAGCGTCCGTCCGGCGATGCGCAGCGTTTTGGCCGCAGCATCGATCTGAAGGCTGCCAGCCCCCGATACGCAAGGACGGCCCATGCCACGTGCGACAACCGCCGCATGGCTCGTCATGCCGCCACGTGCGGTCAATATGCCGGTTGCGGCGTGCATGCCGTGAATGTCTTCTGGGCTGGTTTCAACGCGCACCAAAATAACGGACTCGCCGCGCTCTTTCCATTTGTCGGCGGTGTCTGCGTCAAACACGATTTTGCCCGAAGCTGCGCCGGGTGACGCCGGCAGGCCAGAGGTCAGCACATCGCGCACAGCATCGGGATCCAGCGTCGGGTGCAGCAATTGGTCCAGCGCCATCGGGTCCACGCGCAGGACAGCCTCGTCGGTGGTGATGAGGCCAGCGTCGGCCATATCGACCGCGATTTTCAACGCGGCCTTCGCGGTGCGCTTGCCCGAGCGGGTTTGCAGCATCCATAATTTTTCACGCTCAACGGTGAATTCGATATCCTGCATATCGCGATAATGCGTTTCGAGGATGTCGAACACGCGCGCCAGTTCGGCGTACACCGCGGGCATGGCTTCTTCCATCGACAAAGGCTTCGCACCCGCGCGTTCGCGTGCCGCCTTGGTCAGATATTGCGGGGTACGGATACCCGCGACAACATCTTCGCCTTGGGCATTGATAAGATATTCGCCATAATACGCATTCTCGCCGGTCGCGGGATCGCGGGTGAAGGCCACGCCCGTTGCCGACGTTTCGCCCATGTTGCCAAACACCATCGCCTGCACATTGACCGCAGTGCCCCAGTCACCGGGGATGTTGTTCAGGCGGCGATAGACCTTTGCCCGGTCGGATTCCCATGAACCAAATACAGCGCCCACGGCGCCCCATAATTGGTCATGCACATCTTGCGGAAATGGCTTGCCCCATTCGGCCTGAACCAGCCGCTTATATTCGGCCACCAACGCCTTCAGATCATCGGCCGAAAGCTCGGTATCCAAATAATAGCCTTGGTCTTCCTTGGCGATTTCAAGCGCTTCTTCAAATGCGCCATGGTCCAGTTCCAACACCACATCGGCATACATTTGAATGAAGCGGCGATAGCTGTCCCACGCAAAGCGAGCATCGCCCGATGATGTTGCCAAACCTTCTACGGTTTGGTCGTTAAGTCCCAGATTTAAAACGGTATCCATCATCCCGGGCATCGACACACGCGCGCCAGAGCGGACGGACACCAGCAACGGATTTGCCGCATCCCCAAAGGCTTTTCCGGTGACCTGTTCAATATGCGCAAGGCCGCCCGCAACTTCTGCACGCACGCTGTCGGGGAAGCTTTGGCCATTGGCGTAATAGGCGGTGCACATCTCGGTCGTGATCGTGAAGCCGGGGGGGACAGGCAATCCAATCGACGCCATGCCGTCAAGGTTCGCACCCTTGCCGCCCAGGATATTTTTGTTGCCGCGAACGGTTTCGTCGCCGTCCGAAACACCACCGCCGAAACGAAATACATATTGGGTTGTCATATTTTCACCTGAAACGATGGGGAGAGTGCGGCACGCTCAAAGAGTTTCGCACAAAGACACAAAGGCACGAAGAGGGATTCTTTCTTCTCTTTGTGCCTTTGTGCCTTCGTGCGAACCATTTATCCCTCAATCCTCGAAAAATCTGCCACTTGCGTTACCGCGTCACGGAACCTTGCCAGCAAGCCCAAACGAAACGCCCGTTTAGCGGGGTCTTCGTCGTTCACCATCACATCTTCAAAGAACCGATCAATCGGTTCGCGTAACGTTGCGAGCGCCGCCATCGCGCCTTCAAACTGTTCGGCCTCAATCGCTGCCTTGGCCTGCGGCTCGGCAATATCGAGCGCGCCGAGCAAAGCGATGTCTGCCGCAACCGCGCCTTCGGGTACAGTTCCTTCGGTGCGACCATGGTTGCCCGCAATCGCCGCGCGCATGCCTTGGTCGACATCGACAAACGGGTCTTCTTCTCCCGTCTGTGGCATCTGTTGTTCGGCGGCATCGGACATCGGCGCATCGGACGCCTTGTCGAGCACGGGCGAAACAGGATGTGAGCCCTTCAACATATTTGCCGCACGCTTATACGCGGCCAACAAATTCGCGCCTTCGGCTGTCGTGATATATGCCTGCAATGCGTTCACCCGCGCGAGCAGCCGGACAAGATCATCCTCACCGCCAAGGCTAAACACCGCATCAATCAAATCGTGCCGTACACCCGCTTCGCGTTGTTGGACTTTGAGGCGGTCGACCAAAAATTCTTCCAAGCTGTCAAAGCTCGTTGCCGCTCCAGTTGCCAAGAGCATATCCTTGAGCGAACAGCGCAGGTCGTTTTGAAGCAGCAGTGACAAAAAGCCGATGGCCGCGCGGCGTAACGCGAACGGATCCTTCGAACCCGTGGGCGGCATGCCGGCGGCAAAGAATTGTGCAAGCGTATCCAGCTTATCTGCCAAGCTGACCGCCACAGTGACCGGCGCGGTGGGCACTTCGTCGCCCTGCCCGACGGGCTTGTAATGGTCGCGGACCGCGTCGGCGACAGCATCCGCTTCGCCTTGTGCACGGGCGTAATAGCCGCCCATGAGGCCCTGCAATTCGGGGAATTCGCCGACCATGCCGGTGACGAGGTCAGCCTTGCACAGCCGCGCCGCGCGTTCGGCTTGGTCCGCTAATTCCTCCCCGGCACGGGGAGGGGGACCATCCGAAGGATGGTGGAGGGGGTTGTCGGCATCACGTGACGTGGAAGGCGAAGCCCCCCCTCCGTCACTCGCTTCGCGAGCGCCACCTCCCCGTTCCGGGGAGGATTTGACAATGCCTTCTTCGACCAACCAGCGTGCCAGCCTGGCAACGCGTTCGACCTTGTCGGCGACGCTGCCCAATTTTTCGTGGAACGTGATTTGCGCCAGCTTCGTCGCTTGGTCGTCCAACGCGACCTTCAGGTCCTGTTCCCAGAAGAATTTCGCATCGGACAAGCGCGCGGCAAGAACCTTCTCATTGCCCGCAACAATCGCTGCCCCGCCGTCATGCGCATCGATATTCGCGGTGCAGACAAAGGCGTTGGCAAGCTTGCCCGCACTGTCTTGGCAGACAAAATATTTCTGGTTTACGCGCGCGGTCAGCTGAATAACTTCTTGCGGAACTTCCAAGAAAGCTGGGTCGAAACGGCCAAGCATGGGCACGGGCCATTCGGTCAGCCCGGCATTTTCGACGACCAGCCCTTCATCCTCAACCAATGTCAGCCCTGCGGCCGCCGCAGCCGCCTTTGCACCGTCGCGAATGAGCGCGCAGCGTTCGGAGAAATGGACGAGGACGTGGGCGGCGCGGAGCTTTTCAGCATAATCGCCTGCGTTACCAATAGTGACAGGGCCGCTGTGGTGGAACCGGTGTCCCATCGTCGTCGCGCCGCTGACGATGCCTTCGATCTCGCATGGCACGACATCATCGCCCAGTATCGCGACGATGCCTTGCAATGGGCGGACCCAACGCAGACTTTCCGTCGAAGCCGACCCCGCGCCCCAGCGTTGTGACTTTGGCCATGGGAACGCACGGATAATCGCCGGAATCGCCTCGGCCAGAACATCAGCGGTCTGACGCCCTGCCTTTTCCACGACCGCGAAATACACGCCATGGCGTTCAATCAACTGATCTTGCGTCAGGCCGGTTTTGCGGAGGAAACCCTCCATCGCCTGCGGCGGCGCGCCGACTTTTGGCCCTTTGGTCTCTTCGGACACAGCGTCTGTCGCCAGCGGCAGCCCCGTCGCAATCAACGCCAATCGGCGCGGCGTGGCAAAGGTTTCAACCGAAGCCGCAGCCAGCCCGGCCTTGGCCAGCGCGTCGTTGAACAAGCGCGCCAAGTCTTCCTTGGCCTTCACCTGCATCCGCGCAGGGATTTCTTCAGAACGAAGTTCCAGCAGAAAATCGGTCATGCCAAATCCTCCCCGCCTGCGGGGAGGGGGACCGTGCTTGCACGGTGGAGGGGGCTATCAGTCCAAGCGCAAATGGTTTGTAACACAGTGTCCAAATCTTTCAGCACATCAACGGCAGCAATCCGAAGAACCTTATATCCAGCCGCCTGCATCGTGGCGTCGCGGAGCGCATCACGCTGGGGATGGTTCCCGCGGGCATGTGCCTCACCATCAATCTCGACAACCAGCTTCGCCGATGCGCTATAAAAATCAGCGATGTACGGCCCGATTGGGTGTTGGCGACGAAACTTCATTCCCAACTTACCAGCACGCAATTGTTCCCAGAGGAGGACTTCAGGCAGAGTCATTTCACGGCGGAGTTTGCGCGCGCTGTAAACGACAGGGCGTTGCAAGGGCTGAGTCCCCCCTCCACCCCGCTTCGCGCGGTCCCCCTCCCCGGTTCGGGGAGGATTTTGGGTGGACGCCATCATGCCGTCCATCCGTTCTTTTCCATCCATGCCTGGCAGCTGCCTTTGGCGAGGTCGCGGACGCGGCCCATATAGCTGGCGCGTTCTTGCACGGAAATCACACCGCGCGCCTGAAGTATGTTGAAGATGTGGCTGGCCTTGATCGCCTGTTCATAGGCGGGAATGGGTAGGCTGCGATCCAGGCAGTTTTCGCACTCCGCAGTCGCCTTTTTAAAGGCATCGAACAGCATGTCGGTGTCGGCCACCTCAAAATGATAGGTGCTCATCTGCCGCTCGTTTTCGCGGAAAACATCGCCATAGGTAATCGCCGGGCGATCCGCGTTGGCATTGTTATACGCGAGGTCGAAAATGCTGTCCTTGTTCTGGATATACATTGCGAGACGTTCCAGACCATAGGTCAACTCGCCCGAGACCGGCTTGCAATCAAACCCGCCCATTTGTTGGAAATAGGTGAACTGCGTGACTTCCATGCCGTCACACCAGACTTCCCAGCCAAGGCCCCATGCACCGAGCGTCGGGCTTTCCCAGTCGTCTTCGACAAAGCGAATGTCGTGCAACAACGGATCAATGCCAATGGCCTTGAGCGAGCCCAAATACAGTTCCTGAAGGTCCGGCGGGCTTGGTTTCAATATCACCTGATACTGATAATAAGCGCCGAGCCGGTTCGGGTTTTCGCCATAGCGCCCATCGGTCGGGCGGCGCGACGGCTGCACAAATGCGGCATTCCACGGATCAGGGCCAAGCGCGCGCAAAGTGGTCGCGGTGTGGAAGGTACCGGCACCCATTTCCATATCATAAGGCTGCAATATCGCGCAGCCTTGCTTGCCCCAATAATCATGGAGGGTGAGGATCAGGTCCTGAAAACTAAGTGGTGCGATGTCGGACATGGCCAGCCCTTGGCGGAGATAGGCGCCTAAATCAAGGTTCTGAAAAGCGCGCGCGTCGTTTTGTCAGTGACGCATAGCATTATGTAAGGCGTTGTTGACATATTGTGCGAATCGCAATAGTAAGGTTTCCATGACACAAAGACATCATAACCTGACATGAAAAATCAACTGAAAGTTCTCCGCGCGATGCGGAGCTGGAGCCAAGCCGATTTGGGCGAGCATCTCGATGTATCGCGCCAAGCGGTCAATGCCATCGAGACGGGGAAATATGACCCGTCACTGCCGCTGGCGTTCAAGATTTCACGGCTGTTTGCATTGCCGATCGAGGAGATTTTCGATGACGAATTTGAAGGAGCGCATAATGAATGACGCTGATGACGTGGCGAACAACAATGGACGCCGCAGATTGTGGATGATGTTTTCCGGCATCGGAATTATCATGATTTCAGGCGCGATTTCGGGATATCTCTCGCAACGGGGTGCCGAAGGCGACGGTCCACTCAATACGCTCGATGTTTCAATATTGGGAATCTTTGCTGCGGTCATTCTGCTGCTTGCGTTTGCGATCTGGAGGCTGTTTCAACAAACACAGCAAAGTGGTGAACGCGTGCCGCGCCGTGAGAAGTTGAACAATCGCATCATTTGGGGTTGCGGTATCTTTGGCGGGATCATTGGCCTTGTGCTGACTCTAACCGACAATATCGGCACCGCAAACGAACCCAGCCTATTTGCAAGCGGTCCGATTTCGCCCGTGCTAGCGGTCATTCTTGCGGGTGCGATTGGCGTCGTCCTGCCTGCCATTACCTTTTACTGGCACAAGCATGTTGTCGATGAACAAGAGGATGCGGCCTATCGCGCTGGCGCGCTGATCGCGATTTACGCTTTCTGGTTCATTGCGCCCGTTTGGTGGTTTCTGTGGCGGGGTGGCATTTTGCCATCACCCAATGGTGTCGCGCTTTATTTTATGACAGCTTTCATTGCCCTCATTGTTTGGTTCTGGAAAAAATATCGCTGATATTAAAAACGCTTACATACGGTTGTTATGACCGCGACTTAAAGGAGATTATCTATGCGTGTACGTTTAAAGTCCCTGCTTACCGCGACCGCAACATGTGCGCTCGCATGGGCAATACCGGCCGCAGCGCAGACCACGCCAACCGAAGCTCCCGCCGCAATCGAGGCGCTTGACCCCGTCAAAGTTTCTGCCGCTACAATCAAGGATGTCGATCCCGCTTTGTGGGTGGTTAAGGATGAGGACACGACGGTGTACCTGTTCGGTTCCATCCATATTTTGAAGCCAGGTCTGGGTTGGTTTGACGACGGCGTCAAAGCCGCTTTTGACAGTTCGGACCAATTGGTGCTGGAACTGGTAGAGCCACCCGCAGGCGAGGCCCAAGCGCTTTTTGGCAAATTGGCGATGGACCAGCAGGGCAAGACCCTGCGTTCCAAAATGAACGATGCGGACCGCGCGGTGTATGAAACAGCGGTTGGTAAGCTTGGTCTTCCAGTGGCCGCACTTGACCCGTTCGATCCATGGGCCGCCGCGGTAACGCTTTCTTTGCTTGGAATGCAGAAAAGCGGTTTTGACCCCAATAGCGGCGTCGAAAAACAGCTAACGGCTGCAGCAAATGCCGCCAAAAAGCCGATTGCCGGTTTGGAAACGATGGCGTTCCAACTGGGTGTGTTTGATACCCTGCCCGAATCCGAACAGGTCGCGTTTCTTGTGGAAACCGCAAAGATGATTGATGATGCGGGAACCAGCATGGACAAGATGGTCGACATGTGGGCATCGGCGGAAACCGAAAGCCTTGGCCAGCTCATGAACGAGGGCCTGACCAGCCGCACCTTGTACGACGCCTTGCTGACGAAGCGGAATGCCAATTGGGCAAAATGGATTTCTGCGCGCATGGCAAAGCCCGGCGTAATATTCATCGCGGTGGGCGCAGGGCATTTGGCTGGCCCGACCAGCGTTCAAAATCTGCTTCCTGCCTATGGCCTAAGTGCAACACGGGTGGCCTATTAAGTTTTGATGTGTCACACATGTAAGGGCCCGACGATATGCGTTCGGGCCCTTAACGTTTAGCGGGATCGCAATGGACAATACGCAACGCACCGATGGCGCTTATGCCGCGACACTGGAAAGCCCGAACTATCCGGGTCTTTGGCCCAGCGCCGGGTTTATCCTGCTCTATTTTGTGCTGCAGGGGGTGTGTACGGGCGTCATCATGGCCGCGACGGGAGCGAGCAATGCAATGCCTGTCGTCATTATCTTCGGCCTTGTTGCCGCGGCAGTTGTCCAGCTGTTCCTGATGTGGCTGTATCTGCGCAAGCCGGGGCGGATGGCGATATTGGGGCTGAACAGTTTTGGTAAAATCCCGCTGCGTCAGGCAACGGCGCTTGCGGTCGTTGTGATTATGGCGGCCATGGCGTTCAATTATGTTTACGCGACCTATGTCATCCCGGGCGTCGGAATGCAGGAGGAAATGGCCAAAATCCTCGCCGCCATACCGCGCACGCCCGTGAATATTGCCGCGATATTTTTCGCCATCGCGGTTGCTGCGCCGATTGTCGAAGAATTGCTGTTCCGGGGCATGCTGCAGAATGCGGTTGCGAAATATGTGCCCTTTTGGGCGGCAATCCTGCTGTCATCATTCCTGTTCGCGGTCGTGCATATGCAGCTTTATGCCATCCCCGGATTGATGTCGCTGAGCATCGCTTTTGGTTATCTCTACCACCGCACAGGATCGCTGCGCACCAACATCATCCTGCACATGGCGAACAATGCGTTTGCTTTGGTCATATCCCAAATTTTGAATTAAACGACCACGGGCTCCAGCAAGCGTAGCGTTCCCGCATCGGCGTCAATTTCCGCCATGCCGCCAACGGGCAAGGTGAATTGGTCGGTAATATGCCCGAACCACGCCCCTTGATAGGCAGGAATGCCCAAACCACCCAGATGCTGGGTGAGGACATCATTCAACGTAAACGCCCCGTAGCTGGTACCCTTGTTGACGCAATCGGTGCATTGACCAAAGACAACGCCTTTCAGGTTTTTCAGCACGCCCGCCTGCCCCAATTGCGTGAGCATGCGGTCGATGCGATATTCCGCCTCTTCCACATCTTCGAGGAACAAGATCGCGCCATTAAAGTCTGGCAAATAAGGGGTTCCGGCAAGCGCGGTCAGCACGGTGAGGTTACCGCCAAGCAGCTTCCCCTGCGCCTTGCCCGTGCCCGTGCCCAAAACGCGTGTGCGCCAGCGACGCTGGGTCAGCCGGTCTTCGTCGCCCTGTGGATTAACAAATGAGGGCGTGCCCGCATCAAAGGCGATTTCGCGGTAGATGTCCCATGATGACTTGCCCCATGCGCTGCCCGCATTTGGCCCATGCAAGGTCACAAAACCGCCCTTTGCCGCAATCGCCATGTGCAGGGCGGTGATGTCGCTAAAGCCCGTCAGCAACTTCGGATTGGCGCGAATGATGTTCCAATCGAGATAGGGCAAAAGCCGTGCACTGCCCCATCCGCCGCGCACCGCAAATATCGCCTTCACATCCTTGTCCGCAAACATCGCATTGATGTCGGCCGCGCGGTCCTTGTCCTGCCCGGCAAGATAGCCGTAGCGGTTCAACACATGCGGCGCCCGTTTGGGCTTCAGCCCCATTGCGGTGATGGCTTCTTCAACCAACTGGATCTGGAACGGCTCGTCACTGGCCGACGCTGGTTCAATAAGCCCCACGGTATCGCCGACGCGCAAACGCGATGGCTTACGCGCGCCTTTTGCTTCAGGCGAAGCCGCCAAAAGCGGTGGGGCCGACAGCATTGCCGCCAGCCCCGCCATGATCTGCCGCCGAGTTGCATTCATATCCATACCCGGCGTTCCTTTGCTTAGAACTTCGCTTCGATCGACAATGTGAACGACCGTCCGCGTGGGTCAGCAACGCGTGGTTCCCAGCTGGAGCCGGCACCGGTGTTGCTGTCATAGGTGATCGCGAATGGAGGATCGGTGTCGAACACGTTCCGGACGCCAGCGGTCAGACGATATTGCTTGAGCAGATCGACGCTCACCGACGTGTTATACGTGACATAAGATTTCACCATCGGGTTGAAATCGGGACGAACGACAGTGCCATTGGCGATACCGGGCAATGCTTGGTTCTTGTACCCATCGCGATAGATTTGCGAGAAGTTGAAGGTGAAGTCATCCTTTGTGAACGAAACAAAGGCGCTGTGCTTCCACTTGAGACCCAAATCGCCTGCAAAGGTGAACTGACCAATCAGGCTTGATCCGAACGGTGCCGACGGCAGAAACTTCTCACGCTTTTTCAGCAGATAGGTTCCGTCCAAACCACCGGTAATGACACCGCCGAACGCATCCATGCCGCCACGCAACGCAACTTCAAGACCCTCTGTCCGACGCGAACCGATATTGTCGGCGCGCAGGTCGATGAGCGTGATGATGTTGTTCGTGCGGGTCACCCGGTCAGGGAAGTAGCTGATATTATCGAGCAACTGACGCAGCGTCAGGGCACCAATGGTATCGTCAACCGCGATCGACCAGTAATCGAACGAGGCACTGAAACGGCTCGATGGTTGCAGAACAACGCCAACGCTATGCTGCTTCGATGTTTCTGGTCCAAGGTTCAGGTTACCGCCCGAAAGCGTCTCTGGCGTAATCGCTGAACAGCCCGGAAGCGTGCTGACCGCACCCGTTGCGCAAGTGGTTGGATCCACCAAAGTATTGCCGGGGTTGGGCGATTGCGTAACGCCGTTGAAAATCTGGTTGAACGCAGGAACGCGGAAGCCCGTATTGAAGGACCCACGGAACATCAGCCAGTCAAGAGGCTGATACTTTGCCGAAATCTTGGGATTAACCGTCGAACCAAAGCCGCTATAATCATCCAGACGAACGGCACCGGTTACTTCAAGCGCTTCAAAAACCGGCACGAGCACTTCGGCGTAAGCCGCTTTCACCGTGCGGTTTTTCGGGGTCAGCGCATTGTTATTGTCGAAGGCCACGTTGAAAATGTCTGGCGTTCCGGTGACGGCAGCTGGCGAACCGTTGAAGCTATATGTTTCGCGGCGATAATCCACGCCAAGCGCGACCTGAACGGTACCACCGGGCAAATCAAACAGCGATCCGGAAACCGAACCATCGAGTTGCTTCACTTCATATTTGCCGCCGTACAGCGTTACGCCTCGCGCCGAGATGGCATCCAGTCCAGCCAGCGCCGCTTCGGATTGCGTCAACGAGAACGGGTTCAGGATACCGCTGTTCAGCAAGCCAACGATGCCGGGACGCGTTGCGCCGGGCGCTGTTGGTGCGCGTGGATCAATGCCGCCAGATACAGCGCCCGTCACACCCGATGCAGCTGCTGCTGCGGCGGAGGCGAAGGTTCCACGATAATGGTAGCCAGTACCCAATACCGACGTCGATTGGCTGCGGGCGTATGAACCGCCAGCGCGATAATCCCAGCCATCCCACAATGGACCTTCGGCACCCAAAGCGGCGCGCAGGGTTTTTGTGTTGGTTTCATATTCACGCACATCGCATGACGTGCAACGCCAGCGATATGAAATCGGCTTGCCATAATTGACCGCGATTTGCGGGAAAACGGCGACCAGCCGGTTATACACATCGTTATAGGTCGTCGCTGTCGTTGCGTTCAACGGATAATATAATGGCAAGGTTGTGGCGTTGCCCGAATATTGGTTGTTCGAAAAACGCTTCGACGAATCGGCGTCTGAGCCCGTGATTTCGGCATAAATTTTGTGGTCGCCGAACTTAGCCGTTGCGCGTCCATAATAAGTCAGCGTGTTTAGTGGCTGCTGAAGAACAGCTGCGCGGCCGGTATCCCACGCACAGGCAAAGCGTGCCGAGGTATTTGCCCACAATTGGTCATCATATGCCATGCCACCATCCATGGATGCGCAACCTGCGCCGCCGGGAAGATCGAGGATGTTGATACCGCCATTCGCAGGAACAGTGGCCCCAGCCTCAAGCAAGTTAACACCGCTTAACAGCGAACCGGTTGGGGCAAAAAGGGCATTTGAACCGGTGGCGAATGCTGTCGCAATTGGCGTTCCACGCGTATCGACCGAAAGGCCGCGATTGGGCTGGTTGCCATTAACAAAGCTGCGGTCAGAACCGTTCAGGACTTTATTGACGCTTCTGCTGACGGTGGCCAAAATGTTAAAGCCGTCTTCGTCCAGGTCGCCATAACCACCTGTTGCCGACAGACGATAAATCGCGCCGCCGCCAGCTTCGGTTACGTCCGTGAAGGCGTTTAGCGCGAGACCTTGGAAATTTGTTTTGGTGATGAAGTTGATAACACCGCCGATTGCATCGGTTCCGTAAATGGCCGACGCGCCGTCTTTCAGGACTTCAACCCGCTCAAGCGCGGCCATCGGAATTTGGTTCACATCGACAGCAGAACCCGTCAGGCCGTGCGCTGCGACGCGGCGTCCGTTGAGCAGCACCAATGTCGATGCCGAACCCTGGCCGCGCAAGTTGGCTGCGGATAGGCCGTTGGTGCCGCGCTGCGCACCCGATGTTACGTCCGCATTGGACGCGAGGTTGTCCGCACCGTTGCCGTTGGTCGACAGGTAAGAGATAAGCTGTTCAGGGCTGTTAATGCCTTCGCGCGTCAGATCGTCGGGGCTGATAATCTGCAACGGCAGCGCGCTCTTGGCCGGATCCTGCTTGATGCGCGAACCCGTCACGATGATCGCTGCACCATCATCCACGGTTTCAGCCGCGGTTGGCGGCGATGCATCCTGCGCAAATGCAGGCGTGGTCAGGCACGTCGCTAACAAAAGAATCGCGGTTCTAGACGTTTTCATTTTATCCCCCTGTAGTTTTTGGCTCACCCCTGAGCCTCGTTTACCGGCGCACGCTATGCCGACACCTTTTGCAATGCAACTGCCTTTGACCCCCGCTCGGCCAGAATTTCGGTCCAGTTTTGCATCTATCGCCACTTTGTCTACTTGGTGGGTTGAAAAAACAGGCCATCCGGCCCAAAAGCAATCCATGCTGTCCCAGAAAACCCGCTACGCCATCCGCGCCATGCAGCATCTTGCCGACCATTTCGGCAAAGGGCCTGTGCAACTCGCCGATATTGCCGAGGCACAAAAGATTCCGCCCAAATTCCTGACCGTGATTTTATCCGAACTGACACGTTCGGGGCTCGTCGCGTCGCAACGCGGCAAGGACGGCGGATATTGGCTGGGCGTTGCACCCATCGACATCAGCTATGGCGATCTCATCCGCATCATGCGCGGATCTTTGGCTTTGGTCCCCTGTGCCAGCCGGTACGCGCATGAGACATGCAAGAATTGCGTCGAGGAAGAAAATTGCCGCACCCGCGCACTTATGCTTCAGGTGCGCGACAAGACGGCGGACCTGTTGGACGGCATCAACCTGTCCGACAATGTTGACGCGGAAGCATTCGCACAAGCTGCGGAATAATCCCGGTAAAAACCGCATAGCGCACAAACAGAACCTTTGGGCGCTGAAAGCAAATTCTCACCTTAAAACATATTGTCAATTAAATTGGTTGAGTTTAGCTATCTGCGCAAGACGACGCGGCATAATCTGCTCGTTCTATAAGGGGTGCCTATGACCGATACCGATCAAGATCCAAGCGGCCAGCCCATGTCTGCATCGCTTTCCGAACCACTGCGCACCGTGCTCGATGCACTCAATAGGCTGCGCTTTGGCGCCATCCAATTGACCGTTCACGACGGCAAGCTCGTTCAGGTCGACATTACGGAGCGCAAGCGCTTCACCGATTAATTCCTCCTCCCAATGTAAGAGGCAGACCGGACGGCCGGATGCATCTGTTTTTGCGAAAGTTAAACATATGCGATTTCATGCCCTTGGGCCTTCATTGGCCTTGATAACTATACTCGCCTTAGCCACTCCGGCAGTCGCAGACTCTGCCGCAGCGCAAGGCTCCGCCGTCAATTCCGACGCACAAGCGCAGGAAGATCCAGGCCGGGGTGATGTCATCATCGTCACCGCACGCCGCCGTCAGGAAACCGCGCAAGAAGTGCCACTGGCGATATCCGTCATCCGCGGCGACAGCATCGAATCCACCGGCAATTTCAACGTCGTGAAGCTCCAACAGCTTGCCCCGACATTACAGGTGTACGCATCAAACCCACGCAACACCGCTGTGAACATCCGCGGCCTTGGCGTGCCATTCGGCCTGACCAGCGATGGATTTGAACAGGGCGTCGGCATTTATGTCGATGATGTGTACAATGCACGCGTCGCCGCCGCGACGTTCGATTTCCTGGACGTCGAACAAGTCGAAGTACTGCGCGGGCCGCAGGGTTCGCTGTACGGCAAGAACACGACCGCCGGTGCCATCAACATCACGACAAATCAGCCGACATTTGATTTCGAAGGCCGCGCAGAGGTTACCGTTGGCAATCTCAATTTCAAACAAGCCAAAGCTGCGGTATCTGGGCCACTATCCGACACCATCGCCGCCCGCGTCGCGCTGTCGTCGACCAGCCGCCGTGGCACCATTTTCAACGTTACAAGCGACCGCTATATCAACGCCCAAGACAATATCGGTCTGCGCGGCATATTGTTGTTCCAACCGAATGATGACCTGAGCATCACGCTGTCGGGCGATTACAACCGTCAAAATCCGGAATGCTGCGGTACTGTGTTTGTCCGCACAGGCCTGACCCAACGCCCCTTGGCACGCCAATATGAAGCGCTGGCAGCTGCGCAGAATTACCGGGTGGTTTCACGCAACCCGTTCGACCGCCTGACCGACATTGATGCGCCTTTGAACGCGGGCAACATCATCGGCGGCGCATCGTTGAAGGTAAAATTGGACGCAGGCCCCGGAACATTGACGTCGATTTCGGCATGGCGGTTTTGGGATTGGAAGCCAGAGAACGACCGGGACTTTACCGGCTTGCCCATCGTCACCGCGTCGAACAATCCGTCACAGCAAGACCAATATAGTCAGGAGTTCCGCTATAATTATGCAGGCGACCGGGTTGATTTCGTCATCGGTGCTTTTGGTTTCAAACAACGGATTGATACCCAAGGCTTCGAACAACAAGGCGCAGCCTCCAGCCGCTGGAACTTGACTGGCGCGCTTGCCAGCAACCCTGCGGTTCTGGCTGGCCTCACCGCGCGCAACACGCAGTTTCTCAAAAGCACAAGTGCGGCGCTTTTTGGCCAAGCAAGCTGGAAAGTCACGGACGCGCTGACCATTCAGCCCGGATTGCGGATCAACTATGATAAAAAATCGGGTTTTTATCAGCGCGTCGTGACGACAGGGTCAGGCGCGCTGCTGACCTGCCCACAGCCCGCCGGATCGATTGGCGCAGCACAGTGCGGGGTCTTTACGCCGCAAACCAGCGCGCCGTCGGTCAGCGACTGGAATTTCAGTTACGATCTGAACGCCAACTATAAAGTCGCGCAGGATGTCCTTGCCTATGCAAGCTATGCAAAGAGCTTCAAAACCGTTGGCATCAATCAAAACGGCTTTCAGCTGGACGCAGCAGGCGTGCCCATTGCAACTGCTGGCGTCGTAAAGCCTGAATCCGTCAACCATTTCGAGGTTGGCGTCAAAACGCAACTTTGGGACCGCAAAGCCACGTTTAACCTGACGGCATTCCGCACCGACATCAAAAATTATCAGGCGACGGTCACCAATGGTCAGTTGGGCGTATTGCGCGGCTATTTGGCAAATGCGGGCAAAGTGCGGTCACAGGGTCTTGAGGCCGACTTCAAAATCCGGCCCAGTGACCGTTTCAGCGCCTATGTGAACGGCGCATATACTGATGCCAAATATGCGACATTCGTCGATGCGCCATGCCCGCCCGAACTCGCAGGTGGCACGACCGTCGGCGCTGGCCAGACACCAAGCGCGCCCGGAACCCCCGGCGGGCTAAGCCCCGCCAATTGCGACATTTCTGGCCAACCCCTTCCCGGCGTATCGAAATGGGCGGTGTCCTACGGCGCTGAGGTCAATACCCCGCTGACGTTATTCGCAGCCGATGGCCAGTTATATGTCGGGTTTGACGGCAATTACCGTTCGACATTCTCATCCAACCCGTCACCATCTGTGTACACGAACATACATGGTTATGCGTTGTCCAACTACCGCGTGGGGTTTCGCTCGGATAATTTTGACATCTACGGCTGGGTCCGCAACGTGTTTGACGTCCAATATTTCGAACTGCTTCAAGTCGCGCCCAGCAATGTTGGATTGATTGCGGGGCAACCCGGCGATCCGCGCACATTGGGCGCGACCATCAAGGTCACCTTTTAATGCACGGCGTTCATTCACAGCACTATTTGGCGGTAAACACATTCTTGAGTGCTCCAAACAAATTCATGAGATACAAAGCGGTGGCCAAAGAACAGACTCCCGATTATGCATTCGTTGTTCCAGCGCAAAAGGCGAGACTTGGATGATTGACTATATTGCCAATATCGACTGGCTTGCCGTCGTGCCTTATGTCGCGGTCGGTTTTGCCGCGCAGTTGGTCGACGGCGCGCTTGGCATGGCGTTTGGCGTCATTTGCAGCACCTTGTTGGTCAGCGTCATGGGCGTCGCCCCTGCCCGCGCATCTGCTGGCGTGCATTTTGTCGAAATGTTTACAACCGGCGCATCGGGCATCAGCCATGTGTTGCACAAAAATGTCGATTGGAAGCTGTTTGCCCGCATCGCTATTCCCGGCGTGATTGGCGGCTGCACCGGCGCGTATCTTTTGGCGAATATCCATACAGAGGCAGCGCGCCCGTTTGTCATGGTGTATCTGACGCTCATCGGCTTTTACCTGCTGTATAAGGCATGGGACTTCACCCATGAGCACAAGCCCCGCGATCCCAAGGTAACGATGCCGCTTGGTCTCATCGGCGGTTTTCTGGATGCATCGGGTGGCGGCGGGTGGGGTCCAGTGGTCACCTCCAACTTGCTAATCCAAGGCGCTGATCCCCGCAAAACCATTGGTACCGTCAATACCGCGGAGTTTTTCCTGACGGTTGCCGTGTCGATGACCTTCATCCTGACAATTGGGCTAGAGGCGTTTACGGTCGTCACCGGCGGTCTGTTGATTGGCGGGTTGCTCGCTGCTCCGTTCGGCGCGATGGTTGCCAAACGCATTCAGCCGCGCATGTTGTTGTTCGCGGTCAGCATCGTCCTGATCGCGACAAGCATGTTCAGCCTCTACAAAGCGTTGCTCTGATTCCGCACGAAGCTTGCTTTTCTGACATAAGCTGCATATAGGCGCGCGCTTGCCGTGCATGGTCATCCCTGGAGGCGTGGCGGCAAGGTAACTTTTTTTGGAGAATAAACATGAGCGATCAGCTGACATTGTCGGCAGAGACTCGCAATGCGGCCGGCAAGGGAGCCTCCCGCGAATTGCGTCGTCAAAACCGAGTGCCCGCCGTCATTTACGGCAACAAGCAAGAACCCGAACTCATCCATGTTGAGGAAAAGGCTCTCGTCAAACTTTTGATGACTGGCCATTTTTTCGACAGCGTTGTCGAGATCGAACTTGGCGGCAAAAAACAGCTTACAGTTCCAAAGGATGTTGCATTTCATCCTGTCAGCGATCGCCCGATTCATGTTGACTTCCTGCGCACCGCAAAGGGCGCGTAAGCCGAAGGCGAAGCTTAAATTCATCTCCGGGGCTGGGTTTTGGCCCGCCCCGGATATTCCCCCAAGGGACAAGCGCGATGCAATTATGGGTAGGTCTCGGTAATCCAGGCGCCACCTATGCGATGCACCGGCACAATATCGGTTTCATGGCGATTGATGCGCTGGCCGAAATTCACGACCTGCCATTACCCGCCAAGAAATTTTTGGGCTGGGTGCAGGAACTTCGGCTCGGATCCGAAAAAATCATTCTTCTTAAACCCGCGACGTTCATGAACGAAAGCGGCCGCAGCGTACGCGCAGCGATGGATTTTTATAAGCTTGAATCCAAAGACGTCACGGTCTTTTACGACGAGCTCGACCTCGCGCCGTTCAAGGTGAAGGTCAAATTTGGTGGCGGCGCGGCCGGCCATAACGGCATCCGTTCGATAACCGACCATATTGGCGCCGATTTCCGCCGTGTCCGCCTCGGCATTGGCCATCCCGGGAATAAAGACCGCGTGACGGGCTATGTGCTCGGCAATTTCCACAAAAGCGAAATCGACGATTTGGCGGATCTATTGGGCGCTGTATCGGCCGAAGCCGATTGGCTGGCCAAGGGCGATGACGTCCGCTTCATGAACGATGTCGCCATGCGTTTGCAGCAAGACTAAACCGTTTAACGATATTTACGGCATCGCATTGGATGGACTTGCTGCCGAACGTCGCCTAGGGCCGCTTCATTCATTTTGTGACGAGGAAATTATGGGTTTCAAATGCGGTATTGTGGGCCTTCCCAATGTGGGCAAGTCCACCCTGTTCAATGCACTGACGGAAACGGCAGCAGCGCAAGCGGCGAACTATCCGTTCTGCACGATTGAACCCAATATCGGCAACGTCGCCGTCCCTGACCCGCGCTTGCAAACCATCGCCAAAATCGGCGGCAGCCAAAAGATTATCGAAACCCAATTGGGCTTTGTCGACATCGCTGGCCTTGTGCGCGGCGCGTCAAAAGGCGAAGGCCTGGGCAACCAATTTTTGGGCAACATCCGCGAAGTCGATGCCATCGTGCATGTGCTGCGCTGCTTTGAAGATGACGACATCCAGCATGTCGATAACAAGATTGATCCGATTTCAGATGCGGAGACGGTCGAAACCGAATTGATGCTGTCCGATTTGGAAAGCCTTGAAAAGCGCGTTCCGAACCTGATCAAAAAGGGCACGCAGGGCGACAAGGAAGCCAAGATCAGCGCGGCAGTATTAAGCCGTGCGCTGGACCTGCTGCGCGAAGGCAAGCCAGCACGCCTGACCAAGCGCGATGATGCCGAAGAAGAACGCCATTTCCAAATGGCGCAGCTTTTGACCGCAAAGCCGGTTTTATATGTGTGCAATGTCGAAGAGGCGAGCGCAGCGAACGGAAATGCTTTGTCGGCACGCGTCTTTGAAAAGGCAAAGGCCGAAGGCGCAGAAGCCGTTGTTGTCTCCGCCGCCATCGAAGCTGAAATCTCCACCATGCCCGCCGAAGACCGCGAAGTGTTTTTGGAAGACCTTGGCCTGACCGAAACCGGCCTCGCCCGCGTTATCCGCGCTGGCTATGAACTGCTTAACCTCATCACCTTTTTCACCGTCGGCCCGAAAGAAGCGCGCGCGTGGACAATTCACAAGGGCGACACCGCCCCCAACGCCGCAGGCGCCATTCACAGCGATTTCGAAAAAGGCTTCATCCGCGCCGAAACCATGGCCTTTGATGACTATGTCCAATTCAACGGCGAAGCCGGCGCGAAAGAAGCAGGCAAATGGCGTTCGGAAGGCAAGGAATATCTCGTCAAAGACGGCGACATCATGCTGTTTCGATTTAATGTCTGACGCGCCACAATAACCCGACAAAATTGTCATTCCCGCGCAGGCGGGAATCCATGACCTGAGCTCTCCGCGCACCGCGCCGGATGGTCTTGTTCCATCGCCTAGCCATGGATTCCCGCTTTCGCGGGAATGACAAGGGTGGTAGTTCGGTGCCATGCTCCGCAACCTCTTCCTTGCAATATTCCTGTTTGGTTTGGCCCTGCCCGCACTTGCGGTGCCAGTCGCGCCGGTGGCAGCGTCCGAAGCAATGCCGGCGGATTGTCACGGTATGCCGATGGGCACGCAAGACGATGATGCCGAGGAGCATGGCAAAGCTGTGCAGCTTCATGGCTGCATCGGCTGCATCGCGCCTGTTTCCCCTGGCTTTGCGGTATTTCAGTTGGCGTCACTGCCGTGTGTTCGGCAAAGCGCCCTGCTCCATGAACTTTTGGGCACGGTCGCAAGGCCAACAATACCCCCTCCGCGAAGCTGAGATTTGAACGACCCTTATTGTCATTCAATCTACAGGAATAATTATATGAAAATGCCGATTTTATGGGTGGGCGTGTGCGCGCTTGCCCTTCACGCAGCCCCTGCCGTTGCGCAGGATCACAACCAGATGGACCATGCAAAGATGGGCCATGACATGGCCGCAATGCCAGCCGCCACCTCCGGCAATCCCGCCGAAGGCTCAGGCACGTCGCGCCTGCCGGGCAACGAAGGCGGTATGCACGGCCTTCATTTGCCCGTCGCAAAGGACTGGATGGTCACGGCGCATGGCTATGCCTGGGGCGTCACCACCGACCAGTCGGGACCACGTGGCGACGACAAGGCATATGTGCAGTCCATGGTTATGCTGACCGCCGAACGCCAATTTGAGGGCGGCCGTTTCCAGTTCAAGTCCATGTTGAGCGCTGAGCCTTTGATGGCCAATCGTGGCTATCCCAATCTGTTTGCGACCGGCGAAACGGCAGGTGGCGAGCCATTGGTCGACCGGCAGCATCCGCATGATCTGTTTATGGAGCTCGCTGCACGGATCGACGTCGACATTGCGCAGGACGCCAGCCTGTTCCTCTACGGTGGCCCTGTCGGCGAACCGGCTTTGGGGCCAAGCGCCTTCATGCACCGCGGCTCGGCCAAGCTGAATCCTGAGGCGCCGATCACCCACCATTGGTTCGACAGCAGCCACATCACTTATGGCGTGGCAACGGCAGGTATTTCGACGCGACAATTCCAGTTGGAGGGTTCGGTGTTCACGGGGCGCGAGCCCGATGAGGATCGCTGGGATATCGAAAAGCCACGTTTCGACAGTTGGTCGGTTCGCGCGACATTCAACCCTTCGCCGCAATGGGCATTGCAAGTCAGCCATGGCTTTTTGAAGCAGCCGGAATTCACGATCCACCCCGATGATAACGAGCATCGCACAACCGCAAGCGCGCATTATGCCAATGGGAAAGGCCTGACGGCGACGGCTGCTTTCTCCGCCAAAAACCGTGACCCCGGACCAACGCTGACCGCCTATCTGCTTGAAGCGAACTGGGACATTGACGACCACCACACGGTCTTTGGCCGTTTTGAAAATGTGAAGAATGACGAGCTTTTTCCGGATCACGACGATCCGCTGCATGAAGTTCCCTTTCGGGTGAGCAAGTTGCAGGCAGGCTACGCCTATCGCCTACCGCTGACCGGCCCACTGAACCTCGCGCTCGGCGGCACAGTGTCAGCATATGCCAAGCCGAATGCCTTGGACGGAGCCTATGGCAGCAACCCCATGGGCTTCACATTGTTCGCCAAGCTCTCTTTAGGGCATTGAATATGAAAGCTGTTCGGTCACTTCCGGCCGAACAGCTTTTCAACATCACCCAATGCCAGCTTCACCCAAGTTGGCCGGCCATGGTTGCACTGCCCGCTGTGCGGCGTGACTTCCATTTCGCGAAGCAGCGCATTCATTTCGGCGACGGACAAGACACGGCCAGCGCGGACGGAGCCGTGGCAGGCCATCGTTGCGGCGACATGGTCGATGCGTTCTTTCAACGACAAGGCTTCATCATAAGCGGCAAGGTCGTCGGCCAGATCCTCCAGCAATCCCTTGGCATCGCCATCACCCAGCACGGCTGGCGTGGCGCGCACGAGCATAGCGGCGGGGCCAAAGCGTTCGAGATCCAGTCCGAATGCGGACAGTTCATCGGCGCGCGCCTCAAGCCGGTCGCAGGCGGGTTCGTCGAGCTCAACGACTTGCGGCAGCAACAACGCTTGCGAAGGCACCGCGCCTCCCGCCGCAGCCATCGCCTTGCGCATCCGTTCGAGCACGAGCCGTTCATGCGCGGCATGTTGGTCAACGATGACAAGGCCGTCTTCGGCCTCGGCAACGATATAAGTGTTGGCCACTTGCCCGCGCGCGACGCCAAGCGGGTGGCTGGCGCGTTCGGGCACGGGTTCGTGGGCGACGGCGGCCCTGCCCCAGAGTGGCGCTAGGTCTTCGCCCGGGATCGCGCCCATATCTGCAAAGCTGCTGCGGTTTTCATATGCCGATGGATAGGTCGGACGCTGGCCATATTGCCCCTGATAGCCAGATCCTATCGCGGCAGCAGGTTTCGCAAAAATATCGCCTTGCGCGGTCTGGATCGGTTCCTGCTGCCATGCGGCAAGCGCGTCCGCCGATGGTCGTTGCACCGCGCGGAAACCGGACTGGTCCAACGCATGGCGCAGCCCCGAAATGATCATACCGCGAATTAACGCGGGCTCGCGAAAGCGGACTTCAGTCTTGGCCGGATGGACGTTTACGTCGACCTGCGTTGGCGGCAGATCAATGAACAGCGCCACCACCGCATGCCGGTCCCGCGCCAGCATTTCGGCATAAGCGCCGCGCACAGCGCCAATCAGCAGGCGGTCCTTTACCGGACGGCCATTGACGAACAGGAACTGGTGGTCGGCAACGCCGCGATTATAGGTGGGCAGGCTCGCGACCCCGCCAAGGCGCACGCCTTCGCGTTCGAAATCAAGCGCAACGCTGTTGTCGATAAGCTCCCCGCTGGTCAGCGCGGCCACGCGTTCGGGTCGTGAGTTGGTGGGTTGCACCGCCAGCACGCGCCGGCCGTCATGTTCAACGGTAAAGCCAATGTCCGGCCGCGCCATCGCCAGCCGCTTCATGGCGTCGAGCGCGGCGGCATATTCGGCCCGCGCGCTGCGCAGGAATTTGCGGCGGGCGGGGACATTGCCAAACAGATTTTCAACGCGAACACGCGTGCCATGCGGCAGTGCGGCCGGTCCCTCACCTGTCAAGACGCCATGGTCCACCGTCCGCGTCCAGCCTTCGGCGCCAGCCGGCCTGCTTTCGAGCGTCATTTTGGACACGCTGGCGATGGATGGCAAAGCCTCCCCCCGGAAACCCAAAGTCGACACCATTTCGATATCTTCATCGGGCAGTTTCGACGTCGCGTGGCGTTCCAACGCCAACGCCATGTCGGCAGGCGACATGCCGCAGCCATCGTCGGTGACTTCGACCAAGTCGATGCCGCCTGCACCTAGCCGCACCGAAATATTACGGGCGCCCGAATCGATGGCGTTTTCGACCAGCTCTTTTAACGCGCTGGCCGGTCTTTCGACCACTTCACCGGCGGCAATCCGGTTGACCAGATTTTCAGGGAGTCTTCTTATTGACATATGCAGGTTCCTAGCCCAAGCGCACAGCCCAAGCGACTCCTTAATCGTTCGCACTCCAGCCAAATATCTGTTTTTAAAAACAGCAAATTCCGCTAGGACCGCGCGATTATTTGGACGCGCTCCAAAGGAGTCTCTCCAAAACGGATTGGGTAGAAATTAAATGGTATTTGGCAAGTTTTTCCGTTTCGCATCACAAGACATGGCAATTGACCTCGGCACCGCTAACACGGTGGTCTATGTACGCGGTCAAGGTATCGTCCTGAACGAGCCGTCGGTGGTCGCGATTGAAACCCTCAACGGTATCAAGCGCGTAAAGGCGGTTGGCGATGACGCAAAGCTGATGATGGGCAAGACCCCCGACAGCATCGAAGCCATTCGCCCCTTACGTGATGGCGTTATCGCCGACATTGATGTGGCCGAACAGATGATCAAGCACTTCATCCACAAAGTGCACGGCAAGCGCCGCATGTTCAGCTACCCCGAAATCGTCATCTGCGTTCCGTCGGGTTCGACATCGGTCGAGCGCCGCGCGATTCGCGATGCCGCGTCCAACGCGGGCGCGTCCGAAGTGTTCCTGATTGTAGAGCCGATGGCCGCAGCCATCGGCGCGGATATGCCGGTGACTGAGCCTATCGGTTCAATGGTCGTCGACATCGGCGGTGGCACCACCGAAGTTGCCGTGCTGTCGTTGCGCGGCCTTGCCTACACCACCTCGGTACGTACCGGAGGTGACAAGATGGACGAGGCGATTGTTTCCTATGTCCGACGACACCATAACCTGTTGATCGGTGAAGCGACGGCCGAGCGGATCAAGAAGGATTTCGGTACCGCACGTCCACCAGCAGATGGCGTTGGCCAGACATTGCACATCAAGGGCCGCGATCTTGTAAACGGCGTGCCAAAGGAAATTACGATCAACCAGGCGCAAATTGCCGAAGCTTTGTCGGAACCCATTGGCACTATCCTTGAAGGCGTGCGCATCGCGCTTGAAAATACCGCGCCAGAACTGGCGGCGGACATCGTCGATCAAGGAATTGTCCTGACCGGTGGCGGCGCGTTGATGGCTGGCCTCGACGAATATCTGCGGGATGAAACCGGACTGCCGGTCACGGTCGCTGAAGACCCGCTGACCTGCGTTGCAATCGGTACAGGCCGGGCGATGGAAGACCCCATCTTCCGTGGCGTCTTGCTGACCGCCTGATATAGGTCTCAGCATGGCGCCGCCCAAACACCGGCGCCCCGGATTTTCCCGAAAGGCGCAATATGGCCTGTTCGTGACCTATGTCGTCGCGATTGCAGGAACGATAGTGGCTGCCTTGTTGCTGGCAATATCGGTGGCTGATCCTGCCGGCTTTTCGGCGCTTCGTGCGGCAGGGGCAGAAATAACAGCGCCGGTTGCGCGTATGTTTAGCAATGTCCGCCGGTCGGCGCAGAACATGAATGCGACTTTGGCGGCTTATATCAACGCAGGTTCCCAAAATGCCGCGCTTCAAAAGCAAGCAGAGGCCAACCGGAAAAAGCTGATCGAGGCGCAAGCGCTGCGCGTCGAAAACGCGCGGTTGCGCGGATTGCTAAAATTGTCCGAGGACGGCGAGAGCCAAGTCGCCGTGGGCCGCCTGATCAGCTCAACCGCATCCAGCACGCGGCGCGTGGCCACATTGTCCATCGGCCGCAACTTTGGCGTGGAGCGCGCGCAACCTGTGCGCGGTCCTTCCGGATTGATTGGCCGCATTATCGAAACTGGCCCGACAACGGCACGTATTCTTCTCGTCACAGACGCTGAAAATCTGGTCCCAGTCATGCGCGCCAGCGATGGCCTTCCGGCGTTCTCGGCGGGCCTTGGCAATGGCACAGTGCTGATCAAGCCGTTGAACTTGGGCGAAAGTCCGTTCAAGGTCGGCGACGTCATTGTGACGTCGGGCAATGGCGGGCTGTATCCGCCCAATATTCCGTTCGCGCGCGTCATCAAAAAAACCAGCGATGGTGCGTTGGCGATACCCTATGCCGACCCCGGAAACACACCTTATGCCATGGTGATGCGACCGTATCAGGGCGAAGCACGCGCGGCCCAGCAGGCGGCGGCCCCTGACGGTGAAACCAAGGAAGTTGCGGAATGAAAATTCCGGTGACGACCATTCGCCTGCCCACCCGTCCGGCACGGGAATATGAATCCCGTTTTGACCGCGAACAATCGCTGCTCAAGATGCTGGCCATTCCGATTGCGTCGGTCGCTATTGCATCGATGATTACGGCGTTGCCAATATTCACCGAAGAACCGCTGTTGCCGCCGCTTGGACTGTTGATGTTTTTAAGCTGGCGCCTGATGCGTCCCGGGCTTCTGCCCGTTTGGTCCGGCGTGCCATTTGGCTTGATGGATGATGTGTTCAGCGGCCAACCCTTTGGCAGCGCCGGATTGTTGTGGTCGCTCGCTATGCTCAGCATTGAGATTATCGATGCGCGCGCTATCTGGCGCGATCATCTTCAGGATTGGCTTATTGCGGCTATTGTTATCGCGGCTGTGCTGTTGGGTGGATTGTGGATTGCGGGCATGGCGCACGCCGCGCCTGAGCCCGCTGTTTTGATTCCGCAGATCATATTGTCCATATTGCTATATCCGCTGGCCGTGCGAATATGCGCGCGTCTCGACAGCTGGCGATTGGCAACATGAAGGTCGAAAAACAGGTTACATCAGGACAGCTTGATTTCACGTTTACCCGCCGTGCCGCTTTTGTAGGCGGCGTGCAGGCAGCGATCGGCCTGACGGTTGCAGCGCGTATGTCCTATATCGCCGTGGCCGATAACGAGAAATATAAGCTGCTGGCAGAAAGCAATCGGGTCAACCTTACCATCATCCCGCCACGTCGCGGTTGGTTCGTTGACCGTTATGGCAAACCCATCGCAACCAATCGTGCGGATTTTCGTGTCGACATCATTCCCGACCGGCTCGTCAATAAAGAACAGACCGTCAAGACGCTGGCGGAGCTGCTGGCCTTGTCGACCGACGATGTCGACCGCATTCATCGTGAGTTGAAACTGGCACAGGGCTTTCAACCTGTTCAGGTGGCCGACGGGCTGGATTATGAACGCTTCGCCGCCGTCAGCGTCCGCTTGCCCGATCTTCCCGGGGTCAGCCCACGGCAGGGTTATTCGCGCTTTTATCCAAGCGGCGCGGCGGTGGGCCATCTCATCGGCTATGTGGGCACGGTGTCGGCCGAAGAATATCAGAAGAACAAAAACCCGCTGCTGATTACCCCGGGTTTCAAGGTCGGCAAGGATGGCCTCGAAAAGACGCTTGAAGACCGCTTGCAGGGCGAACCCGGCGCAAAGCGCACCGAGGTTACGGCCCGCGGCAAGATCGTCCGCGACTTGGCCACCCGGCCAGACATACCGGGGAAGCCCGTTCAACTGACCATCGATATCGATCTGCACAATTATGCCGCGCGCCGACTGGGGCTGGAATCCGGTTCGGTGGTGATATTCGATTGCCTGACCGGCGACATACTGACGATGGCGTCCATGCCATGTTATGATCCCAACAGCTTTTCCGATGGCATTGGCCGCGTCGAATGGAAAATGCTGAATTCGGATGACCATATCCCGATGCTCAACAAAGCATTGCAGGGGCTATATCCGCCGGGGTCGACAGTGAAACCAGCGGCTGCGCTTGCGATGCTGCATCATGGCGTCGATCCAGAAGAAACCGTTGTGTGTGGCGGGGGATACCGGCTGGGTAACCGCGTCTTCAAATGCCTCGGGCGACACGGTCCGATGAACATGGCCAACGCGCTGATGAAAAGCTGCAACACCTATTTTTATGCGATGGGCCGTCGCATTGGCTATGACGCGATTGCACCATTTTCAAAGGCGCTTGGTCTTGGGCAGGAGTTCCCCCTTCCCTTTCCGTCGCAACGATATGGTACCATTCCTGATAGCGCATGGAAGATGCGCAAATATGACCAAAAGTGGAGCGAATCTGACACGCTGAATGCGACCATTGGTCAGGGCTATGTTTCGGTTAGCCCATTCCAATTGGCCATAATGGCGGCGCGGATCGCATCGGGCCTGAACATTCAACCTGAAATCATCCTCAAAAAACGCCCGGCGCCGGGCAGGCTCAGTTTCCCCGAAGAACATTTGGCCGTGGTGCGCGAAGGCATGAACCGCGTCGTCAACGGCGATGGCACCGCCGTACGCAGCCGGCTGGACATTCCGGGCATCGCGATGGCCGGGAAAACCGGCACCGCGCAAGTGCGCCGCATTGCAGGATCACAGCGCGGGCAATCAGGCGCGTGGAAATATCGCGACCATGGCCTGTTCGTGTGCTTCGCGCCTGTCGATAACCCGCGCTATGGCGCGTCGGTCGTCATTGAACATGGCATGGGCGGCGCGCGTGCCGCTGCACCGATCGCGAAAGACGTTCTGACGTTCCTGTATGACCGGGAAAAAGCGATGGCTTCGTTGGAGGCGCTCGAAGCTGGCTGGGGCGGCAATATCGAACAACGCATGGCATCGAAATATGCGGCCTTCCAAGGTCAACCGGCGGCACCCCCGCCGCTGGATCCGACGACATGAACAGCATAGTCCCCGCCCCGATCGCAGCCCTGCCGTGGCGCGTGATTTTCATATTGGCCGCCTTGGTCGGCTTTGGCGCGACGGTACTTTATTCGGCAGCAGGTGGTCATTTTGAACCATGGGCCGGAAAGCATGTCATCCGGTTCGTGGTCCTGCTGGCCATGGCCATCGCGATGTCGCGGATGAAGCTTGAATTTTGGAAGTCGATGACTTTTCCTTTATACCTGCTGCTGCTTGTCCTGCTTGTCGTGGTGCAGCTGATGGGTTTTGTCGGCGGCGGCAGCCAGCGCTGGATCAATCTTGGTATCATCACGCTTCAGCCATCCGAACTGATGAAGCCTGTGATGGTTCTTGCCGCCGCGTGGTTTTTCGACCGGCTTCCACCGAACCGTATCTACGGATTTGACGCCATTTGGCCGCTGGGCGCTATCCTGCTGCTGCCAAGCATATTGGTGATTATTCAGCCTGATTTTGACGCCGCCATTGCGTACGCCTTCGGCCTGGGCGTCGTTGGCTTCATGGCGGGCCTGCCCCTCATATATTTCATCAGCGCGGGCGTGGGCGTCGCCGTTCTTGCGCCACTGGTGTTTTTCTTTGGATTAAAGGCCTATCAGCAGGACCGGGTCCTCATCTTCCTCAACCCGCAAAATGATCCGCTTGGTGCGGGCTATCATATCACCCAGTCGAAAATCGCGATCGGGTCAGGCGGCATATTCGGCAAAGGCTTTGGCAACGGCACACAAAGCCATCTCGATTACCTACCCGAAGGACATACCGATTTCGTCTTTGCCACCATGGCGGAAGAATGGGGCATCGTCGGCGGCTTTTTCATCCTCTTCATGTACTATCTGCTCATGCGCTGGGGCCTGAGCGTCGCGATGCAGAGCAAGACGCGGTACGGGCAACTCGTCGCCGCCGGCCTGACCTGCACCATTTTCTTCTATATCATGATCAACCTGTTGATGGTTGTGGGCCTCGCGCCGGTCGCGGGCATCCCCCTGCCTTTTGTCAGCCACGGGGGGTCATCGATGCTCACCATGATGCTGTGCGTGGGAATCATGATGTCCATCGAACGCCACCCGGGTGCAAAGCGTGGACAATTCCAATAAGTCGCTTTGTCATGCTTGACAAAGGCCACGAAACCCATCAAAGGCGGCGCTCCAAACGGGCCTGCGCATCTGGCCAGCCCGAAATGGGGACGCTTAGCTCAGTTGGTAGAGCAGCTGACTCTTAATCAGCGGGTCGTGGGTTCGAACCCCTCAGCGTCTACCATTTCTTTCAAAGACTTACGAAAAGTCTGTCGGCAGTCTAATATTTTCATCCGGCAGCTAGGCATCAGATAGGCATCAGCCTGCGAAAAGAGATGCTATCTCCTAAATTCAACTAGAAATTGACCTAGTCATCAATGTTCTCCGCGTGGATCAAGCGGAGTGTATCCGGATAACAGGAGCCCAGCTCCGCTTCCCACTTGTATAGATCTCCCGGCATGAAGCGCAGCGGCCTGACGTGGTCAGGTTCCGGATAAAAGTAATCCTCGTCCACACGGGGCACGCCATAATGGTAATGGTTGAAAGGGTTGTACCGTTCGATGTGGCGGTCACTATCGATCGATCGCAAAAGCGGATTGGTATATGGCGCGTGGCCGAAGGTATAGGCCTGCTCAACAAGCCACATCAGCGTGGGGCGGTAATAGCGCTGATGTCCCGCTCGGATCGCGAGTGCGCTCAGCATCACAGCGTCGGCACCAACCTGATCCAACACCGGTTGGGTAGAACATAGCGTCGATCTCACATCTGCTAGCAGCTTGGTCGCTAAGGCTTCGATCCTAAGCTGTTCAGCGATCCTGTTTTTGAACGCGTTGTAACGCGCATCAGTTTGACTTGGCATAGTCACCTCCTTGTTTGCTCTTTCGAACCTCGTTGTTTGGCCACCGGTGCCGGAGTTGGTCGGTTGGCAGGGCCCAATGCCCTTCTGAACGATCATTCTTCTCTGCATCTTTTATCGAGGGGGTCAAGGTCTCGATCTACGGAGATAGCCGAAGTGAAAGCATCTCGATTTCTTCATCTACAAACGCCTGTCGCTCGATCAACCGCTCCACCAGACGTTCGCGCGTGGGCTTGCGGGTATATTTGGGTAGCGCTCTTAGGCGCATTTCAGCCTTGTGGATGGCGCGGTGGGCTCTTTGGATAGGACACTCTCGCTGCGAGCCGTATGCGACGTTCCAACCGCCTACAGACGCGAATTGTGTTTTGCCTGGTGGGAGGACAAGTACCGTGCATCTGCGTCCCGTATGTGGGCACAGCGCATACCAGCGTTCACCGCCGAAGCGTACCGGCATGCATTCTAGCCATATCATGCAGTCGATCTCCCTGCCAAAGGCACACCCGGTTATTTTCAGGCAGGGAAAGGGTTCCCGGCATTCGATGTCCGCAACCAATGTCAGCTTGGCTATCGCCTCTCCATCGCTACTCCAATATCGTTCGCGACGATTGAAACAGTGTCGCTTAAGCATGCCAAGGCTTTTTAGTTGCGAAAGGTGAATGCTTACGCACTCGTCGGTTGATGGCCGGTTGGTGCGTCGCCCAGATCCGTAACCGCCCACGCCACAGCCTCCAGATTAATCGAATTACCCTGTCGTAATAGGATTACTAAGAGACTAAATCGATTATTTTCGAGGGTATGGTTTCTGGGTGTTTCGAAGGCGATATTCCTCAGCTTGCTTCTGCTACAAGCTTCACCCCGTATAGGGTGGTGAAGCATGTAGCATTTGAAGCAGCTATTGCTCGCAATGCTACAATTGCTGATTTGTAGCATTTTGAAGCTGTAGCATCGCTATTCGCAGACGCCTTACAAGACGGATGTGGGGCATGAAGCCGACCTTCGATTGGGAACCGCCGTTCGGCAGGGTAAAGATTAGATGTCCGCTTTGTTGGACGATCCGGACAGTCCGGTTTTGCGGTGGCAATCGTGATTTGCTGACGTTTATTCATGCGCTGATCGGTCGGATTACGCGAAACCCGATGGCGGTCATCCCGTTGCTGGAGCAATTGCCAAAAGGCCGTCAAAAGACCGTTGAACTTGTCTTTGAGTGCAAACTGCGACGAGTGGCAAAATTGCTTTGAACAAAGCTCCATTATTATTGTCGGAGCTTTTAAAGTACTAAAATAAGTCGACACGACCTAAATTTTGCGAAGCGCTATCGCCTCTTCGTCATTTAAAATCGTTGGTTGTCGATGACCCACCAGCAGATATAGCTTTGCGGTCTGTTCAAGCTCCTCGATCGCGGACGCCGCTTCGCCCAGCGAAAGACCCGAGACGACCGGGCCGTGGTTCGCCAAAAGGATCGAAGAGTATTGTCCTTGCAGCGCGTCGATTGCTTGGGCGATGCGTGGATCGCCCGGACGGAAATAGGGCAGTAGGACTGTGCGTCCAACCTTCATAAGATAATAAGGCGTCAAAGGCGGAAACACGTCTGCGGGATCGAGATCAGGCAGCATTGAGGCCGCAACTGAATGGGTCGAATGCAGATGCACGATGGCACGAGCAGCACCGCGCGTGCGGTAAAGCGCGCTGTGCAACGGAAGCTCTTTGGTGGGTGCCCGGCCGTGGGAGACACGCCCTACAGCATCAACGATGCAGAGATCCATTGGATCCAAATTGCCGAGCGAGGCATTGGTTGGCGTGACGATCATGCTGCCATCATCAAGCAGGACACTGATGTTACCGGATGTTCCGTGCGTATAACCACGATGAAACAGCGACTGGCCAAGGTGACATATCTCTTCTCGAATAGTCGTAAAGCTCACCGTACTGCTTTCATCATTTTCAACGCCTTTTCAAAAAAATGCTCATCGCCGAAATTACCGGATTTCAACGCAAAGCCAATCCCACCCCCCGAAAGAAGCGGAACACCGGGTGCTACATCAGGCCCCACAATCATAGCTCCGGGCTGAAGAGCCTCGACAACAGCGCCGGAAGTTTCACCGCCTGCAACGACGAACCGCTTAACCCCTCGCTCGATTGCCCTGAGCGCAAGATCGGCCATGATACGTTCAATCGCTGCCGACGCGGCACCAAAGTCGGCACGCTTACGGTCGCTGGCCACAGCGTCGGGAGTGATGGTAGAGTAGATCAACGGTGCCTTGTGTAGATGCTCGCGCGCAAAGGCATCGGCGTACTCAAGAACAGGATATCCCGCCAGCAGCGCTTTGCCATCTATTGCAAAAGCAGGATTTTCCCTTTTGTAACGGTCGACCTGCGCATTCGTTGCCGTCGAACAGCTGCCGGCAAGTAGAATTGCTGGGCCATCCTGTGTTTCAAAGACAGCCGAACCCTTGGCTAGCTTTCCCATGGCCCGGTAGTTGTCGGGCAGGCCGAGCGCCAGCGCCGATCCACCGGTGATTAGCCGCATGTCCTTTGCAGCGCGACCAATTGCCCGCAGATTATCGTCGACAACGGCATCGCAGACGACCAATCCATCAGGTGCCGCTTCCAGCGCCTCCGAAATTGCAGCGTCTCCGGCGGCAATAATCTGGTGTGGAATGTGCGAGACCGACCCACTGCATTGGCGTGCAAGCCATCGCCGGATGTCGCTATCCGTCATCGGTGTAACTGGATGGTTTCGCATGCTCGATTCGGCCAGAAGTCTGTCGCCAACAAACAGGTGCCCTTGAAAGATCGTACGCCCATTTGCTGGGAACGCCGGACAAACGACCGCTTTCTGAGTATCAAGTTCAAGCAAAAGTGCTTCGGCAACGGGACCGATGTTACCTTCCATCGTCGAATCAAACGTCGAACAATATTTGAAGTAGAATTGCTCGCAGCCAGCTGCGCGCAGTGCGCGGACTGCCTCAAGTGATTGTAGAACCGCATCCGTCATCGATATTGATCGCGTCTTGAGAGCGACTACGCCCGCATCGGCACGTATCCCTTCGATGTCGGCAACAGACGTTACCAAGCTGGTGCACATTCCCTGCCCAGATAATATGCTTGCGAAATCCGCTGCCCCGGTAAAATCGTCGGCAATGCATCCGAGGATCATAGATTATGCTCTTTCATGAATATCGAGATGGCGTCGGCACACACATGGGGAGCCTCAAGCGGCAGGAAATGACCAGCCCCGTCGATCAACCTAAGTGTAACATTTGGAGCATGCTGCAAATCGAGATAGCGTTCTTGCGAGCAAACATTATCGTCCGCTCCTGCAATCGCCAGTATCGGTCTAGTTGATGCATGCACGGAGGCGCGTAGGTCGGGACGAAAGATATTCATTTCGGCTTGGCGCGCATGAACTTCATCGCCTTGTCCCTCTGCCATGTCAGCGACCAGACCTACAACATGCTCGAAAGTCTCACAGGACGGCGAGACAAGCGCTTGCCCCCGCGCCTCAATGAACGCCCGCAAACCCATCTCACGCCCCGACGTAACATCATTTCGGCGGGCATATGCGTTCTCGGGATTATCGGGATGGGCGTTTCCTGAAAGCAAAATCACCGCGGCTACTTTGTGCTGTGCTATCCGAAGCGCCTCAAGGGCTACAAACCCTCCGAGCGAAAAGCCGATAGCAAGAAAGCCCATCGGTTCGCTGACCACTAGTGCTACCGCCGCGTCCGAAACGCGATTATGTTGGGCATAAGACCATATTGACGCAGGACGGGGTAACCGTTCGAGAAGCGGCGCAAAGACACGCTCGTCGCAAAGCGTCCCGCCAAGGCATATAAGATGACGCGCCGCCCCAGTCATGTCCGGCTGGCGTTAACTGCATCACGCATAGCTCCGCGTAGCAGCGCAGCATCGTTGCCCGGCGTCACAAGATCAAAACCCTGCGCAATTCGCATTGCCGCTGCTGTTCCGTTCGAGCAGAAAATACCTGCGACCTTACCCGTTTCGACAGTGCGACGACGTATAAGTTCAATTGAGCTGGCGACTTCCGGCACGCTGCTCTCATTTTCGGGCCGATGCCCCAAAGCCAGCGACAGATCGTTCGGGCCGACGTAGATTCCATCAAGGCCGGGAACAGCAAGTATCTCTTCCAGATTGTCCAGACCTTCGCGCGTTTCGATCATTCCTAACACCAATATCTCATGGTTCGCGCTATCGAGATAGTCAGCCCCGCCGTATAAAAGGCCGCGTGCTGGCCCGAAAGAGCGCGACCCAAGCGGCGGGTAGCGGCATGCCGATACCAGTTCGGTGGCGTCGCGCGCCGACGAGATCATAGGACAGATTATGCCGTAAGCGCCTGCGTCGAGAAAACGCATGATATCTGAAGGAACCAACCCCGGCGGTCGCACCAGCGGGATGGCATCTGTGCTGGAAATTGCCTGTAACATTGCAATGGCGGTGTCGAAACCAATCATGCCGTGCTGGCAATCAACGGTCGCGGCATCGAAACCTTGGTGTGCGATAGCTTCTGCTGCGTAGCCCGATCCGATTGAAAGCCACGCGTTTACAATTGGAAGCCCCTCGGCCTTCAGCTGCCTTAGCTTGTTCGCGCGCATCGGTTCAAGCCTTCGGAAGCAGGGAGGCGGGAGCCAGATATCCGTTTGGGTCGCGTCCAAGGTTCACTGCACGGGCTTGCTCCACAAGTGTCGCGTCCCATTCGATTATCGCTCGGGCGTCTCCAGCAGTTGTCACACTCATCAAAACCGGTGTGTGACCAACGGATCGGTAGGTTCGCCAACAGTCAGCGGGTACCGAGTACGTCGACCATGGTTCTGCTTTTGCAGTATTGTTAGAACCCTCAGGGCCAAGGACAACTTCGAGCGATCCTTCGCGTACGATCAGCACTTGTTTAGACGAAATCCTGAATGGCCCGACCTGCTGTCCCGGCTGAATACGCATATATTCAAGACTGAAACCATGCGGATTTCGAATCTTTGCGTCGGCATTGCGGTCTTCGGTCATTCCGGGGCCGATTACAGGGGCCAATTCGCATCCGTGTCCGGGCACCACATAATCGAGCATTGCCTTGTCCGACCAGATCAGTTCATCCTGCTTGACCATGCGCGCGCGCATTTGTTCGGGCGTGTAGCTGCGCATGGCGGCGATATCAGCTTCACTCATTGGAACAATCAATTCTTCGGTCGGCGGCTTGGGCAAGCCGGATGCCGTATCCACCATCATATTGTCACGCTTAAGGTACAATCCTTGTTCTGCCGCATGTTCCAATATGCTCGGATGCCATACAACACCGCCCGATTCATCCTTCCCCAGCAAGGTAAAAATCCAACTGTCATCTGGACCGGTATTGGTGAAGCCGCGGAAGATCCAAGTAGGTGTTGATTGTCGTTGAGAAGTGACCCGTTATTTTCACTGAGAAGTGACCCGGGTGGTTGTTATATCCCGCGTTGCGGGTTTTGGGTCAAGAGGTTGGTTTTTCCTTTCTGTTTTTGGGCGCT